>Ga0209429_10000398_pt1 | contig 29787 bp, 30 predicted proteins | sample BarGraNGADG00212_3_FD_184493 | JGI IMG/M metagenome (GOLD analysis project Ga0209429, IMG submission 184493) | Arctic peat soil microbial communities from Barrow, Alaska - Barrow Graham LP Ref core NGADG0004-212 (SPAdes) (version 2) | ecosystem: Environmental > Terrestrial > Soil > Wetlands >... | reverse complement strand
AATACGCCAATACTGCCTGCATTTTCTCTTCATAGCTCTTCTCTGATTTTCTCGACATGAATTTGCTCCTCATCGTGTAGTCTCGATTTTTGTTTATTCGAGTGTCTACTCTGTGGGGAGCTTATCACGGTTCTCTATGTTTCGCTTATGACACAAGCATCTTTCTAACTCTTGCCAGACTGATACCACTCAAGCGGCTGATCTGCCGAAGGGAAGCGCCGGATTTTTGCATTCGCATAATTGCCTTGCTTTGCTTGGTCTCAGGCAGTTTTTGGAAGTCCTCCGCATTTGCTGTACCGGCAGCCTTGTTCATCATGAACAGCGCCTGTTCATCCGTGATGCCTCGGACGGCTGTCTTTTCATTCATGTCAAGGCATGCTTTGTCATCACTTTGAAGATGCCAGTTCTCATACTCGTTTATACTGATCAAAGAGAACAACTTTGACGCATCAACCGGGCAGGCCGGATCCTCCACCAAATAGGACGCATAACTGCTGTGAGGATAAGCAGACAAACCACCTGCGAAGCCGGCCTTCAGCGGATTGCGGTGAATGTAACGCAGCACGGTCAAGTAATAGGCATCGTCCTTTATCGCCTCGCTTTTAAAGCGATCCTGGAACAAGGGCCCAATTCGCTTATAGCGCAGATTGTACCAAATAGACATACTTGGTGCCAATGCGCTTCATGATTTGACTGATGGTCTCGCCCAGGGGATTTTCCCTGATCAGCAAATGAACATGATTGGGCATCAGGCACCATGCATACAGTTGAAAGCCGCATATATCGCGGTAGGCGCGCAAAGTATCCAGGAAGCACTGATAATCAACCGTTTCGTGGAAGATGCGTTGTTTGTTGATGCCGCGCAGCATCACATGGTACATCCCCGAATCGCTTCGCACTCGCGCATGTCTTGGCATGACGATTCCCCTTTATCTGTTCGATGACCTGGTTGTATCTTAAGACGCAAAAGGATGAATGTCAATGTTCAAGACTGAAAAACTCAATGAAATCAAAGAAAACATATAGAACCGTCCCGTATGTTTCTGTTGCTTATCATCACGGTAGTCATCATGATCTTGGGGACGGCGCTTGCCGCGGGCAAACTGTCGGTCGTGCAGGAGAAGTTCATTGTCATGCCATACATTACCTATCACGCGGGGTATGTATATGCGGAGGTGAAAAACATCGGGGATAAACCGGTCGAGTTTGATGGCGGATTGCTGGAGATGTATGACAAGGATGGCAACTCCATCGAATCAACCAACTGGATCGGGTGCTATCCCACAGTATCGGGCGCGGGCGAGACCGGCTATGCCTACGCAGAACAAAGTGTCGAGGCAGCGACGGAAACAAGCTTCATAGACGACTATCTTCTGACAATTACGGGGAAAGGAGCGAAAGGCAGGAGCACGGTCTACATCGCGGTCACCAACAAACAATATCTAGAAGTAAAGAAACCTTATTACTCCTACACCAATGTCAGCGCGGACGTGGAGAATACAACAGACGCCACAGTGCGCGACTTCTATGTGGTCTTCGCGCTCAAGGACGCTGAAGGCAAGCTGCTGTATGTCACATCGTGCCAGCCCTCCTATGTGGGCATCAAACCCGGCTCCTCGGTGGAAGTGCTGACAAGGGTCGACTCCGCCATCACAGAGTATTTCACGGCCAACAATATCGTCCCGGCAACGGTGGAGGCAATCACCTATATCATCGTTGAGGAAGAGTAACAGGGCTGGATAACGGAGCGCCATGATAGTGCCGCCGGGAGGTTTCGTCAGATGAGGAAGCGCCCGCTTATCAGCTTGTGAGAGGCGCAGACATCGGACATAAGCTCTTGATAGCAGAAGCTATGGTTTCTGCCCCTGGATGAAGCTTTCGCCTGGGGTAGTTTTGCTTTGCCGCTGCTGCCGCTCTCCTTACCCCTGTCGCTCAGCTCCTTCCCGCCTGGACTTGACTTTGAAAATTGTTATTGACACTGTGTTTTAGAATATATACAATACCGAGGAACGTTCGTTAGCGGCCAGTACTGTTAACTGATCCATTTCTGGTTCTATTACGAAATTTACGTTCGCTTAGACAAATATGGGTTACGTTTTTAAGGATAGTTGCTGTAGAATGGGAGTGTATGGATATTGTTACTGATTTTAGCAATTCTCTTTCACACCAGTTGAAAGGATGGGGAATGGGAGCCTTTGGGACTGACAAAGAATCAAGCATAAATGCCATGGTCCAGTATTTCGGATCAGTAAGAGCCCTGACTCACTTGAGCGAGGAAGAAGTAAACATTATTTCGATTCATTCTGTATATGAATTGCTGCACAGACTATCCGATAAATATGGAGAAGCTTTTAAGAATGAAGTCTTCCAAAAAGATGGGAAGAATCTCAGAGATGATATAACTATTGCGATCAATGGGATCTTTACGGAACAAACGAATATCATGAAAACCATGATGGAATCGGGTGACATTATTACTCTATTCCCTGTTTTCCCGGGCGGAGGATAAGGGAAAGGGCATTTAGGAAGAAGAATGAATAGAGAGGGTGTGGAAGAACGTGTACGCATATACTGGGAAAATTCTATATGTAGATCTGACAACAGGCAGGTACAAGACTGATACCTTTACTGAAGAATTTGCGCGGGCCTACATCGGTGGCACCGGTTTTGGCATAAAAACCCTGATAGATAACATTGAACCGGGCCTGGATCCCTTTGACCCGCAAAATCCACTGATATTTGCCGTCGGAGCCACCTCGGCGACCATGGTCCCCTGCACCGCTTCAAAGTTTGGCATATTCGCCAAATCTCCGGCAACAAACCTTTTAGGCGAGGCATACTCGACAGGCCAATGGGGCGCGGAATTAAGAATGGCCGGCTACGATATTGTGGTTATCAAAGGCAGGGCGCCAAAGCCTTCTTACCTCTGGATAGACGATGAATCTGTGCAGATCAGGAACGCCTCACAGCTCTGGGGCAAAACCACCTGGGATACAGAGCAGCTCATCAGGGATGAACTGGGAGATCAGAATATCAGGGTCTCCGCGATCGGCCCGGCAGGAGAGAACCTGGTTAGGTTGGCCTGCCTGATCAACGACCATTTCAGGGCAGCCGGGAGAACCGGGCTGGGCGCGGTCGCAGGGTCAAAAAACCTGAAAGCTGTTGCCGTCAGAGGGACCCATGATGTTTACGTAGCAGAGCCTGAAGGATTGAAAGAATTCTGCAAAGATCTGTATGAGCGAGCCAAAGGACCGGCAACCGCCAAATACAGGACGTTGGGAACGCCGGCCAACATCCTGATAATGAACGCACAGGCAGCCATGCCGACCAGGAATTATCAGAGCGCATCATTTGAGGGAGCCGAAAAGGTCAGCGGGGAGAACCTAAACGAGCACTATGTGACCAAGATCCAGGGGTGTTCGGCTTGCCCGTGCCGATGTGAGCACATCGCAGAAGTCAAGGAAGGACCTTTCAAGAATTCCATCGCGCGTATGGAGTATGAACCGATGATGGCGTTCGGACCTTACTGCGGCGTAGACGACATGGGAGCTGTGATCAAAGCCAAGCAGTATTGCGACCTTTATGGGGTTGACGCCATCGGTACGGGAATCGTGATCGGCTTCGCGATGGAGTGTTATGAGAAGAAACTGATTAGCAAGGAAGATACCGGAGGATTGGAACTCGAGTTCGGAAATGGCGCCGCTATGGTTGACATGGTCAGGAAAATAGCATTGAGAGAAGACATAGGAAACCTTCTGGCCGAAGGCGTCAAGCGCGCGTCCCAGAAAATCGGGCAAGGCTCTGAGCATTTTGCCATGCATATCAAAGGCCTTGAAATGACCGGTTATGATATTCGGGGTCTTAAAACCGCCGCTCTCGGTTATGCTGTGTCACGGCGGGGAGCCGATCATCAGAGGAGCGGAAGCTACAGTTGGGACCTCAGCGGCAAAGTTGACCGTTTTAAAGCTGAGCCGGGCAGGGGTAAACTCGTGATGGGAGATGAGGATCTATACTGTGTAATAGATTCAATGATCATCTGCAAGTTTACCCGCACAATTTGGAAAGTGTATGACGATATCGCTAAGGTCTACAGCCTGGTTACTGGAATCCCTATGACTCCCGCTGATATGGAAAAGGCGGGTGAGCGGATCAGCAATCTGGCAAGGTTATTCAACATTCGTGAGGGGATGACCAGAGAAGACGATTCTATTCCCGAAAGAATCAAAACGGATCCCATACCGTCCGGCATCGCCAAGGGCAGTGTCACCACCCAGCAGGATCTGGACATCATGCTGGATGGTTACTACGAGGCCAGAGGCTGGACCAAAGCGGGCGTACCTACGAAGGCGAAATTAGACGAGCTTGGGCTTGAGGCATATGCAGACATCATTGGAAAGGAATAAACCGAAAAAGAGGGGGTTATGCAATGGCCAGATATAAGTTCGTGAGTCTTGATATTGACAAGTGTGTCGGCTGCCGCGTCTGCGAGTACATCTGTTCCCTGGAAAAGAACAAATCATTCAATCCCAACCGCTCCAGGATCCGCATGGTCCGGATCTATCCCCATACCAACGCGTCCCTGAACTGCAGGTTATGTGAAGACGCCCCCTGCGTTACTGCCTGTCCGAGGAAAGCCCTGACGCAATCAGAGGAAAACGGTGTAATAGCTGTAAACGATGCTCTGTGTGACGGTTGCGGCTGGTGTATTAAAGCCTGCGACTTCGGGGCAATATTCATCGATTCAAAAAGGGTGGCCAGGACTTGTGACTTGTGTTCCACTCGAGAGAGTGGTCCTGCCTGTATTGAATGGTGTCCCGAAAAAGCACTTGAGTTAACCACTACGGATATCCTTTCGCAAAAGGCTCGGCTTTCAGCCGTTCAGAGGCTTGTCAAGTCAGCTGATGAAAGCAAGCTAGGAGAAGAGCATGCACAAAAATAACCTTGCCCGGGTGATATTTTCTCTGAGGACGATCTTATGAATTTCGACAGCGCATGCAGGAAACTGGAAGAGCTTATGACTGATCTGATGAGAAAAGGGGTTACGATCCCCGATCAGGTTATTGATGATCTCAAGTCGACCAGGACTATGATCAGTATCTATAAGTCAGATCCTGTGGAAATCGATAGGACAATGGAGACAACGCCTTTTCTAAAAAAAGTCGAATTCAGCTTGATACTCCTGGCTGATTCAGAGATCGGCAAAGAATACGCTGACGACTGGCAGAACAAAGTCGATTATGCGTATCAGGCTGAAAATGGAACATCCGCTTCACAGGCAATATTTATTTCGGGTGTGCCAAAGGGTGAAAGCTGGTTCAGGATTATGGCGTCGGAGTTGTCAACGATGGTTCAAGAGCTCGATGAACTGCTCGGTCGGCTTCATCTTTCAAGTGAGCCGCAAAAAGACGGCTATTTGCTGATCCACGGCAGGAAAGAAGATATTGCGTCATTTTTGAAGGAAGTTCGTCAGAAAGTAGGTAAGTCAAAAGTCTAATATGCATGAGATCAAAAATCCTATAACGTCAAAAGGCACCAGTCGCCGCATCGATCCGGAATTAAAGCACAGGCTGTTCGCGATGCATGGCGGAGAGACGCTGAAGGGTTGTTATCAATGCGGGTTGTGTACGTCCACTTGTCCGCTCGCCCAGATGATGGATGTTTACAGGCCGAATAAAATTCTGGAACTTGCAAAACACGGCATCAGGGATATTCCCTTTACCAATGCGGTTCTATTTTGTTCTGCCTGTACGCTGTGTACCAAGAACTGTCCTCAGGGAGTCAGGGTCCATGAGATTCTGGATGACTTGAAGACCTTATCCGTTGAAGACGGGAGTGCTCAGGTTTATCTGGAGAATGGATTTGAGGAAACTCTGGCGGCCCTCGGGGAAAAGATTCCCTTCCCCGTATCCTTCAGCTGCATCTGTCTCCGCCCTTCCGGAGAGAAGGCCGGGGGTAATTCGTATGATGCACTGGTCCATGATGTCCTGCGCCGATTCCTGTCACGCAAGGCGAAGGTAAGCGCTCCGTCGCCGGTTATCGGCGAATATGAGATCGCCGTGATTGGATCAGGGCCGGCTGGACTCACTGCAGCATGGGTATTGCGCAGGATGGGATGGCGGGTCACCGTTTTCGAGTCCCAGCCCGAACCGGGAGGGATGTTGAGGGTGGGGATCCCTGAATACCGTTTACCAAAGGAGATCGTGGACGCCGAGATTGAGCAGATCAAAGACCTTGGCGTGGAGATCAGAACAAATACTTTAGTAGATCGAGATTTTTTCGACAACTTGGTGAATAGTAAGCAGTATAGCGCGGTCTTCATCGCTTCCGGAGCATCCACCAACAGAAAGCTCCGCATGGAAGGAGAGTCTCTGCAAGGGGTCGTACCCGTGCTTGATCTGCTGCGCCAGTACAATCTCAGCGGGCATGCCGAAGTTGGAAAAAAAGTTATCGTTATCGGTGGGGGTAATGTGGCAATCGACGCGGCAAGGACAGCTCTGCACTGCGGGGCGGAATCTGTGCAGTTGTTTTGCCTGGAGTCCAGGAAAGAGATGCCGGCGCATGAATGGGAGATCCTGGAAGCATCTGCGGAAGGGGTCATCCTCAATCCGTCCTGGGGACCCGGGAAATTGCTGGGCGACGGACAGAAAGTCACGGGCGTTGAGTTTGTCCGCTGCAGTTCAGTTTTCGATGACCATCACAAATTTAATCCCATATTTGACAAAACCAAGACTCAGGTCATAGAGGCGGATACAGTTATCTCAGCGATCGGCCAAGCCCCTGACATTATTTTCCTTGGCAAGCGGGTGGAAACTTTCCGGGGCGCCGTCTCGGCAGATCCGCTGACGACGGAAACGAGCTTGTCTGGAGTGTTTGCGGGCGGAGATGCTGTTCAAGGAACGGCCAGCCTGCTTGAAGCGATCGTTGCCGGCAGAACGGCAGCCTTGGCGATCAGCAACTATCTGGAAGAAACAAAGGAATCTGAAACGACACCGTTATACGATTCGGCAACGGCGTTGGAAAGGGTTGAAGAAAACAAGCCATGAAACGATACAAAAAGGAATCCGCTGAGAAACTTGAAATTGGTGAGGTGTTGTACACCAAGCGCTATACTTTAACGGTCGATAGAAGTCTCTGCAAAGGGTGCGTACTATGCAGCCTCGCCTGTCCGCGCGAGGCTATCAGCCTAAAGCCGGTCCCAAAGGGTCCGGATGGCAAAGCATTGCCCCCCGTCGTCGATATAGACGAAAACAAATGCGATTATCACGGCATCTGTGTCGAAGTATGTCCGTTTTCTGCAATTAAGGTCACAGTCCAAGATCAGGAGAGTACTCCCGTCGTCAGCAAGGACGTTTTTCCGACCCTTGTACGTGATATTATGATCGACAGCAGCAAGTGTGAACCCGAATGCAGGAAATGCGAAGAAAAATGCCCCCTTGGCATCTTAACAGTGAAGTTTGAGCCGTTTACTCCTAAAGAAATGACGGAAAGAAAGGAGCAAGGTTTGACAGCCAGTTCAAACAGAACTGTGATTGATATTAAAAAGGATCTTTGTGCCGGTTGTCAGATCTGCTGGATCGAGTGCCCGGCAAACATCATACAGGTCACCAAGTTCATGGAAGGTTCTATCAAAATTCATCAAGAGCATTGCCCTGACGGCTGTCGGAATTGCCTGGACGTTTGTCCGGTGAATGCGCTTTATCCCGGTGAGGATAAAAAGATTCATGCCAATGATATGTATTGCATCTATTGTGGGGCCTGCCTGAACGTATGTCCCAAACCCGAGGCGCTGGAGATCAAAAGGACCGTTGTCCGCCATACACCGGTGGAATCGGGCGCTTGGAATAAAGCCCTTGAGAAGATGACTTCGCTTGAAGGGCTTGGCCGGGAGCTAACCGCCAAAAGGGCAGCCAAGGCAAGAGAAGCGGTAAAAAATCTGAATTTGTCGAGGTAATATGGAAATGTCAGGATTCAACGTCAAGGCGGAACAACTCAGGATCGGCGTCTTCATCTGTCACTGCGGAGCCAATATAGCAGGGACATTGGATATATCCCAGCTTGTGGAGTTTTCCAAAAATCAGCCCGATGTGGTATATGTAAAAGAAAATCGATACACGTGTGCCGACCCGGGGCAAATCGAGATTAAAAAGGCCATTGTCAGCGAACAACTGAACAGGGTCGTTGTCGCCGCGTGTTCTCCCAAAATGCATGAACCGACTTTCAGAAAGTGTGTCGAAGAGGCAGGGCTGAATCCGTTCCTTTTTGAGCAGGCCAACATCCGGGAAATGTGTTCCTGGTGCCATTCCAGCAAAAAGGAAGAAGCCACGGAAAAAGCCAAGGAGATCATCCAGATGTCGCTGGCCAAGGTTAGGCTGCTCAGCCCCCTGACGCGATTTCAGGTGCCTGTTACCAACAAGGCGATGGTTATCGGCGGGGGAATCGCCGGCATCAACGCCGCCCTGGATACTGCGAACATGGGGTATAAAGTGTATCTGGTGGAGAAAGACGAGAGCATCGGCGGGCATATGGCCCAGTTGGACAAAACTTTCCCGACTCTGGACTGTTCCATTTGCATTGAAGGCCCTAAAATGGTCGAAGTGGCACGCAATCCCAATATCGAGATCATCTCTTATGCGGATATCTTGAATGTGGACGGTTTCATCGGGAACTTTAAAGTGAGGATACGCAAAAATCCCCGGTATGTGATCCAGAAAAGCTGCACCGGCTGCGGTGAATGCGCGGAAGTATGCCCGGTTGAATACCCGAACGAGTGGGAAATGAACTTGGGGACGAGAAAGGCTATCTCGGTTCCTTTTGCCCAGGCTGTGCCGCTTGTCTTTACCATTAATAGAGACCATTGCATCGAATGCTATAAGTGCGTTGAAAAGTGTGGCGGCAGGAAGGCAATAGACCTGGAGCAGCAACCGGAGGAAATCGAGCTGGAGGTTGGGACGATCACGGTCGCCACGGGCTTTGATATCTACGAACCTTATGACGACCCAAGGTGGGGATATGGAAAGTATGCCAATGTTGTTACTGCCCTGGAAGCTGAGAGACTGATCAATGCAGCCGGCCCGACAGGGGGCCATGTTGTCCGGTCTTCAGACGGAAAGACGCCGCACACCATAACCTTTATCCAGTGTGTAGGCTCCAGGGATATCAATAAATATGAATATTGTTCAGGTTTCTGCTGTATGTACGCCATCAAAGAGGCGATACTGATCAAGGAACATGAACCTGAAACAGAAATCTATATCCTGTATACGGACATGAGAACGCCGTTCAAGGGTTTTGAGGAGTTCTACAGAAGGGCGAGGGAGATGGGGATCGTCTTTGTTCGCGGAAAAGCATCGTGCATTCTTGAAACCAAGGAGCATAACCTGATCGTCAGGGCGGACAACACGATTTTGGGTGAACCGATGGAGATCGAATCTGAGATGGTCATTCTCAGCACGGCAGGGATACCGAAAGCCGGAACAGATGATCTGTCCAGGATCCTGCATGTTACGCGGGGCATGGACGGCTTTTTCCTGGAGAGCCATCCGAAGCTAAAACCGATCGACTCACCGGTGGATGGGATCTTCTATGCCGGAGCCTGCCAGGGCCTTAAAGATATCCCGTACAGTGTCTCGCAGGGAAGCGGAACAGCCGGCAGAGCCGCTACCATTCTTTCTAAAAAACTGGTGGAGATCGAACCCATCGTTGCTGTAGTTGATCCCGAAAAATGCGTGCATCGGAAAGCCAAATGCGGGATATGTGTAAAAGTATGCCCTTATGGAGCGCCCTCTGCCCCGGAGCATGAACCGATGGTCATCAATCCCGCCAAGTGTCACGGGTGCGGCACATGCGTTGCGGACTGTCCCTTTGATGCCATAACGCAGATGCACTTTACGGACGAGCAGATATTCGCCCAGATACGAGCCGCGCTCGCGGATAAACCCGAGGAGAAAATCATGGGATTTCTCTGCAACTGGTGCTGCTATTCGGGTGCTGACCTTGCCGGGACCAGCAGGTTCGAATACCCGACCCGTATTCGGGTCGTTCGCGTGATGTGTTCGGGAAGAGTTGACAAGGACTTCGTTCTTGAGTCCTTAAGGCTGGGTGCAGGAATGGTTTTTGTCGGAGCCTGCCATCTTCCGACGGATTGCCACTATATCTCCGGGAATGTTTGGATGAAAGAAAGGATGGAGATTTTGCACAGCTCTCTGACAAAGCAGGGTATGAGCCCGGAAAGGTTCCTGTTTACTTATGTATCCGCAGCTGAAGGCTTGATTTTTGCCAATATCATGAAAAAGATGGACCAGCAGATGAAAGATTTGGGCGCGGACAAGATTAAAGAGGAGAATGATAAACTAAGGCCTTCGATTGAAAAAATATTGGGAAGAAAAGGCTTGATTCCCGTACCGGTTATAGTCAAATGAACCGCAGTGCCCTGCGTCGCCTGTCTCCTGAAAGTAAACGGATAAGACTGAAATTTTCTTTCATTTACGCCGGACGGTTATGTTTGAACGATATCAAAGACAAATCATAATTGAATCAATCGGCGAATCAGGGCAGGCCAAGTTATCTGAAAGCCGGGTTCTTGTCGTTGGCGCCGGCGGACTTGGTTCGCCCGTTTTATTTTATCTGTGCGCCGCGGGGATCGGAAACCTGGGAATCATAGACTATGAAAAAGTTGAGATCTCCAATCTGAACAGGCAGATTCTGTACACGGAAGCTGATGTATCTGAATATAAAGCGGCAATCGCGGCTAAAAAACTTCATGCGCAGAATCCATCTGTAAACTTTCAGGAATATACGCAAAAGCTTACCAAAGATAACATAGCAAACATCTTTCCAGGCTATGATGTTGTCGTTGATTGTGTCGACAATATCACTACACGCATGTTGGTGGCTCATGCCTGTCATGATCTGGGTATCACGCTTGTTGAAGGCGGCATCCATGGATTTTCCGGATTTGTGATGAGCATCCAGCATGGTACGGCCTGCCTTGGCTGCCTGATCCACAGTAAAGCGGAATACGGGGAAACGATCCCGGCACTTGGCGCCACAGCCGGCGTCGCGGGAAGCATACAAGCCGCTGAGTGCATAAAGCTGCTGCTTGGAATCGGCGAGCCGTTGCTTAACGAGGTTCTGTTTTTTGATCTGATGACCCAGGACTTCAAGCTTACGAAGCTGCTGCGGAGTCCCTTATGCTCTGTCTGCGGACATTTATATGGCTAAAATCTCACGGATTAGCGCCAGCGAGCCGGCATTATCTTGCAGATAGTTCTTTTTTCTTCTCTCACCAAGTATTTTTAACCAGTGATCCAGTTCGTCCGTCATGGATGCGGCGTTAATGGGATAACGGTTTCCAATCAATAATCTGATATGTCGGAGTTCGGCAATTTTCCAGTCTGAGAACACAGGGTCATAGGTCAAATAAAACGCGATCATTCCGCTGATATCCGATATAATCCTCCCCGGCCTGACTGATTCAAAGTCGACTAGATAAACCTGCTTATTCAGGACCAGGCAATTTCTCAAGTTGACATCCTCCCTGATGAGATGCCGCTCATGAAATGACGGGCTGCTGTAGAGCATATCGAGCTGTTCTGCAAGAGATAAAACAATATCGTCTGCAACCGGCGCATTGGCCAGCTCCTGCTCATTAAGGTAATCGCACAATGTCGGGCCGTCTATATAGGCCATGCGGATGAACCGGGAATCTGTCTTATAGATTGCCGGCACATGAATGCCAAAAGCATAAAGCTGCCCAAGCAGAGCTGTTTCCAGCCGGCAATGCTTCGTATCGGAAAATTGCTTGATAACACTCAGATCCCGGCCGGTAGAATCTGAAACAAGCTCAACCCGGTTTTGCCGGCTTTTGAAAGATCGAATGACTGTAAAATCCTTAATGTGAATCACCCGGAATCTCGATGCTGATCGTGCGGTTTTTTTGATATCCATTAAGTTGGCTGATCAAGCCTGTCACTGTGGCGCTGATGACATTCTGGACAAAGGGAACCAGGTCCATTGGCTTGCCATCAAGGCTGACCTTAACTTTTTTCTCGTACTGCACGCAGTCCTCCTGCCTGAAACGGCCGTTGAGCACGCCATCGCAAAAATCGCGGCAGTTTGTTCCGCAGGCATGGCAGCAGGCTTCGTCGACATCCGGCAGAAGAGAAAACACCTTCTCTTCAATCAAATCAACTAAGCGCTCACATTCCTGTAAGGCATTGATAACAGGAATTCCGCGATATTCTTTGAGGGTTTCTGCAATCCGTCCCGATACGGCGAAGATTCCGGTACCCCAGCGCTGGTCAAGTTCCTCCACAGACTGGCCGGTCACAATCCTTGGCATGTTATAATCTGTTACACCTTCGCAAACAACGTAATCCTGGTCATAGTGACACAGGATCTCGGGTATGGACAGTGTCCGCGGATATAGGATGTCTGTTTCCTTTAATCCCCTGGCTGTGACCAGCTGTGAGCCGGCAGCCTTGTGCCGGAAGGTATTCGTTCCTTCCCTTTCCATCGTGAAAGACTCAAAATGTATCTCTTTGATGGATCCCACACTATAGCGGCGTTTGCGAAGTTCCATGATTATGTTCTCGATGACGGTTGTTTTTCCGGACTTTGTATTGCCATAGACAGAAAAGACTTTCACGTGACTGGATCCCCCTCTCCCATATCCTGACTATCATTCATATAAAGAGCATCAGGCCGAATATCGCGCCGGATAAAGCAAGCAGGAGAATGTCTGCTGCATTCATACGAAGATTCTTCCAGCTTGTCCGCTGCCTTTTAAGCCGGAACCCCCGCATCTCGAGCGAAATGGACAAGTCCTGCGCCTGTTCAAGCGTATGCATGATCACCGGAACAAATAAATAACTAAATGTCCTGATCTTTTTACTAATGGCAATTCTCTTCAAGTTGACACCGCGCAGGTTCAGGGCTGTGACCGTGTCATGGATTTCTTTGTTCAGCAATGGAATATAGCTGATAGCGATTGTCACCATGAACGCGATCACATAGGGAATTTTCAGCTGAACCAGACCTTGGATCAAATCGCGTGAATGAGAGGTGGACAAGATACCGGCGCAGAAAATGAGGATCAGCATACGCAAAACAAATTGAATGCCAAGGTCAAGCCCGGTCACGGTAACAAGCACCACTCGGCCAACAGACAAGAAGGGTACCCCGGAACGGTTAAACATGATTTGCAGCAGAAAAATCATAAGGAAAGTCGCCAGGAGCCGTTTCATCTTAAGAAGGCCGCTGATAATTGGATATTTGACCAGCCAGGCAAACAACAGGCATATCAGGCTTATCTCAGCCAGATTGACCAGATCTGTCTTGATAACCGCGAGTGTTGTCAGCAGGCAGACCGTAATCAGTTTTACACGCGGATCAAGTCGCACGGAGAATACCTCCGGTTTCGATCGTCAAGAACCGATCGCACAGCGCGTCGAGGAAAACCCGGTCATGACTAATCACCAGCATGCCAACCCCAGCGGCTTTCTGATTTTCCAGAATCTCCAGCAGGCTTTGCGTACTGCGGCTGTCAAGGCTGGCTGTCGGCTCGTCCAGGATCAGAAAAGACGGCTGGCTGATCAGCAGGGATGCCAGCACCAGCCGCTGCTTTTCACCCATGCTGAGTGTAAACGTACTGGCATTTGCATTCGGCTTGAAATTCAGAGATTGAAGGAGCGCCAGGCATTTTTCTTCCATGCCAGGCAGTTGCCGGTTCATCAGTTCAAACGGGAAAAGCAGTTCTGCAAGAACTGTAGACGAAAACAGCTGGCAGGTGAAATTCTGAAACAGGTAACCAATCCTGCGTCCTATTTCCCAAAGTGGAATCGAGCGAACCGGAACCTGATCAAGGCAAATGCTGCCGCGTGATGGCGGCAGAAAACCCATGATCAGCTTACCCAGCGTAGTCTTGCCGCACCCGTTCGAGCCGGTCAGGCCGATAACCTGACGGCAGTCTATGGAGAGATTCAGGTCCTCAAAAACAGGCCGGCCGGGATAGGCAAATGAAACAGCATCCAACTTGATCTGCATCTTGATTCAATCAATCCTCCGTAATCTGCCGGCTTCCAGGCAATATGCCTCATCAGCCAACTGATCAAAAACATGGCGGTGGTCAACAACCAGGATTCCCTTGCCCTGCTGCTTATAGAACCCAAGCTGCTCGCGGATGCGGGCGCAATTGGCCGGATCAACCTGGGAGAAAGCCTCATCGAGGATCAGGTAAGGCCGGTTCATTGCTGCCACTGAGGCAAAAACAATCAGTTGCTTTTCGCCGCCGGAGCATTGCCTGGGATCAGTATGCCGGATCCCCTCCAATCCATAATCCCTGAGTGTCAGGTTCAGGATCTCCGTCATTTCGGGTTTGCTCAAAGCCTGGTTCTCAAGGCCGAAAACAATCTCATGCTCAACAGTCGGCATGAATAATTGAGTGTCGGGATTTTGGAAAGCAACACCAATCCATTGTGAAATTAATACAAGCGGCATATCCTGGAGGGGAGTGCCATCCAGCGAAACATTCCCCTGAATGATTCCCTGGATGACATGTGGAATTACAGCGCAAAGGATCCGGCATAAAGTCGATTTGCCGCTGCCGCTTTCACCCTGAAGCAAAGTGATGCGGCCCGGGCTGATCGACAAATTGAGGTTTTCGAAAAGAAGGCTCCCGTGCTCGGCAAAGCGAAAAGTCAGTGATTGTGCTGTCAGCATTATTCGCAGTTGACCTCAGTCAGATACTTGCACCAGCTCTGGCTGAACTGGTCCTTGCGGATGATAATCATGAATGGACCCTTGCCATTCTCCTCCCGGGTGCCCAGCGGTTTGCCCTCCCATTTGTAGACAAGGTAAACATTGTCATCTTCCAGAACCTTGCTGATCGGGATAACGGATACATAGCCATCCACCGCGGAGGCAATGACGTCCTTGCTTTGGGAAAATTCAACACCTGCCGATGCAAGGGCTTTTTTGAGAAGGATGCCCGTGTAGTGGTAGGTTGCCGGTTCGGATTTGCTTGTATCCAGAACCGCTTCGATTTCTTCTTCACCAAGGGCCATGATTTCTGCAAGAGTCATGATTTTCCTGGTTACACCGGCTTGCTGGAACTCGACTTGAGCATCTTTGTATTTCAGGATCTTGTCCTGGCTGTTATTCCAGTTCAGATAAACGAAAACAGCCAGGACAACTACCAAAACCGATACAACGACCGTTATAATTCTTCTGTCCATAAAATCTCCTTCCGAAAAGATCAATATGATCTGAAATATTAAAAGACAAGATAGGGGACCATTAAGTCTTCATAACGAAAATCACCATGATCGCCGCCTTCTTCCATGCTGTGCATGCCATGATCGGCCGTGATAATGACTTTGCCCGGCCAGGCTGCGATGATCAAGCCGATATACCGGTCGATCCGAGCCAGAACATCCAACGTTCGGTTATCCAGGTCGCCATAATCATGTCCGGCATCGTCGATTCCATGAAAATGAACCATCAGGAAATCCAGATCAGTTTGCTGCAATGTCATCGTACGGGCAAAAACCTCATCATCTGTCCGGCCATCGCTGTTATCATCAGTATTATAATAGGTCTTGGTGTTCAGCTTGAGGATACCCACGTCTGATTCAACCAGGGCATGGGTTTTTCCGGGACCGATTCGGTCAAAAATCGTGAGTACGGCCGGCTCTCTCTGCGACCGGTCAATAATTCCGTTGATAAGCGGTGACTGGCCGGTGACCATGGCAGCAAACCCTGCATTGGTTACCGGCTGCCAAACCGAATTGATCCTCAGGGCTTCGCCGCAGCCCGACAGGTTGGGAATCAAGCCTTGCCTCAGGGCTTCTTCATATTGATGATAACCCAGTCCGTCAAGATAGATCAGCAGGACCGGCTGATCCTTCTCCAGATAATGGAGACAGTCGCCGAAGGTGTCCATGATCGACTGGCTGGGAGGATTGATGATGATCCCCGCGATGTCCCGGATAGTTTTATTTTTGTCGGCGTCAAGGAAATTGATTTTATTCTGATTCAATTCCAGATAGCCCGGTTCGGTAAAATATTGGCAGTCTCCCGACCGACTCATGACCAGGATGTTTTGTATGGGATCCTGAACGGTATCCTGAAGCGCCAGCAGCAGCTTCTGCATGTAAAGGCGCACGCTGTTCGCGCCAACCTGGCGGGTTTCCCCATCAAGATGCGGGTAACGGGTCAGGCTTTGCAGCATCATACCGCCGGCGGTCATATGATAAAGGTTGGCGGTCTGGGAAATAATGTTAACGCCTGTTTGGAGATCTGCGGATTCATCGATAACAACGATCTGAGACAAGTCTTTTATGTTTGCGTTTACCGGGTGGCTGGATGCCTGCATATCCCACTGCCCGCCATTATTGATAACCAGGCAGTCAGTCAACTCATCACCCTGCAGCCGTGCCATCAGGCCGTCTGAGCCTGCCAGCAGGACACTGAAGATCTCACTGACTGGTTCGCTGAGCCGCACCAGTGCATTTAGCGGCAAAGCCTTGACCTGCTTCCCGTCCACCAGGGTCTGGATATATGCACTTGCTTTACAGTCGGCCAGATCCAGCGGTTGGGCCACATCGCCCGTGACGGCGCAATGCCTGGGTTTTATAGTCATTTCCGGGAAGAAGAAAATGAAAAAAACCAAGAGGACGGTCAGGACGGTAAGGACTGCCGCCAGCAAGATCTTTCTTCTCATACTAATCGAAAACAGTAATGCGCCGATGCGAAGAGAGATTTTTCAGCATATCGAAGTCGAGCGAAGAAAGCGTAGTCGTAGTCTACGCTGACTGAGTGAGACAAAGATAAGGTGGAAAAGATCCGCCGCATCAAAGCATTAATGTTTGAGAATAGTATCATGGCGTCTTTCCTTCACTGTACCTTATACTGTTGATCCGTTTCATGATCCCATAGGCAATCAACCCGCCCAGCCCTCCTGACAGAGCTGCGCTCGTCAGGCTGATCACAAGCGGTATGGCCGGCAATTTAAAAAACAAAAGATTAGACAGGAATGTCCCTGTCAGGTTCGCGGCGATTCCTGCAAAGAAGCAGGCCAGGCTTTTTTCACCGCTGCTGCGCATGATCAACCAGACGAAATCTATCGCCAGGCCGGGCAGGGTATAAGTGACCAGGCTGGCTGCGCCATGGGTCCCGTAGACTCCGGTGACAAGTACGATGAAGCCTTGTACCAGACCGGTCATGGTCGCTGCACCCTTTTTTTTGACGAGGCATCCCCCCAAGACCATCCACATCATGTAGATGCCGCCGGCAACGGCTCCCCCGGGAATGAGAAGCGGGCCTGTGAGGATATGGGTCAGCGGAACAATGATTGGTTTAGTCGCAATGCCGAGGGCGGCCATCAAAGCGACCAAAAGCAGGTCGAAAGTGGAGAAAAACCAGCGCTTCGGCCGGTTGTTATTTGGTTGTGATTTCAACAATGCCTTTAACCCAGACTTTGGATCCCTCACCGTCAACAACCAGGATAGGAATATCGGCTGCATCGGAAGCCTGGTCAATACGGTTCATGCCAAACAGGGTTGTTGCCTTCTTGGCTGTTTCGGCTGTGATCTCCGCGCTGAAGCCATCCGCAGCGCTTACAGTAACACTTTGGTAATCGGCCACACCGGCGGCCTTGAGAAGAGCGTCAACCTGGTAACCTGTCCAGGTATTATCGGCCGTGATGCCGTCCTTGGAAGCTTTCCTGGCGGTCACGGTTACGAGCTGCAGATTTATTAAATTTTCCTGGGTAAAGGCCTTGCCATTGATTTTTAAGCTGAAAGAAATCGCTGCTGTCCCCTGAGTGGTGGTTGGGGCGGCGGTCTCCAATGCTGCAGCGGTTGGGGCAGCGGTCGTCGTTGCCGCGGTGGTTGGGGCGGCGGTTGTCGTTGCTGTGGCGGTTGTTGTTGCGTTCTTCGTTGTGCATCCGGTCAGAAGAGATATCAGCAGAGCAGCAGCCAGCAGACCTACAAAGTTTTTTTTCATTTTTTGATTTCTCCTGATTATATTTTTGATTCTATGTGAATAATATCCTGAAGGATGCCAGTTGCCGTCTGGATACTCCAGGTATTATTGAGTTCCTGAAAGATCAGGCTCTCTGCATCAAGTTCAACTGTGACCGACTGGCCGGATGTGCTCAAGACGCTGTAACTTTCGCTTCCGACCAGGCCGGCTGCATCCAGAAGGTTCTTAAGTGTAAAGCCTTTACGGCTGCCAACCGTTTCAAGCTCATCCGGATACTTGGCGAGATATTGCCCAAGGCTTAAAAAGACCGTATCCCCGAATGACAGGTACAGGATATTCTTAACATGCATTCCCCTTGGCAATTCGGGTGATAGAAAAAGAGGCTGATCATCGCCTGTGATTTTGATATAGCCTGTCAGGAAATTTTCTGGCGTTTCAGTTTTTTCCAGACCGTCAGCACTCTTGATGATGATCTCTTCAGCATCATTGCCCTGGGCGAATTGATCAAGCAAATCAGCTGTCATGATCGCTTTGTCAACCGAATCATAGTATTTATAATCGCTCTGTTTGAGTGTGCGGACAGCCTGTTCAAGAAGAACGAGTTTTTTTGGGCTTACAGCACCCGTCATAATGAGTTCCATACCCGCCAGGTTGCCGACCCAGTACATTGACCGCTCTTCATTGACGGCGACCCGGATAGGTTGGTGCCTCTCTATAAGGGGCTGTCCTTCAGCTTCGTAGATCAGGATGATATCCTTGCTGACAAGGATTTCCCTGGGTACTTGGATCGAGTAACCGTCATGAGCATAAAATCGAATTCCGCTATAATCATCCTGCTTGACCTGGTAGCCTTCCAGAATAGTATTGAGCTTGACTCCCTTGATATTCAGCTTGGTAATCTCACCACGTGATGAAATGTTGCTGATTTCCTGTTCAACGTATGGCATCTTGTATATCGTGCTGAGCAAAATCCTTGCCGGCCCGGCAGCCAGCCCTGAAATATCCAGAACCGCGTCGGAAGGCGGACTGGCTGTGGCTTCAAGTGCAGTTGGAATTGTTGATTCCGGCGCGGTTGAACTGATCGGGCTGCAGCCGGCAAGAAACATGACGAGAACGAATCCGATCAGTATGACTCTCAATCCGGCCGTGGTTTTCATGGTATAAGGTTACCTCCATGTTTCATCAGAAAATCTTCATAATTATCCATATATCTGATATTCGGATTTTTATATTGTACAAAGTTTCGTAATATCTGTCAACATTGAATCGTCTTGAGTTTCGGCAAAGCAGCCCCGGGATACTACGTGTGACACAGGTAACCCGGCACTTGTGTTCACTGGACGGCAGCGCCAGCCAAAACGGTTGAGCCAAAGACCAAAAACAACAGGAAAACAGTTGTTTGATCCGCAATAATGAGGAAATCCCCCGCTTGTTTTGGTAGAATGGAGTTGTGAAAAAACCACTACTAAACAAGAGAAAGGACTTCCTTGACATGAATACTACCACAACCGCTTATGCTTTGAAAAGAGAAGTTTTCAATTTCTGCCAGGAATTGGGTAAGGATGCCCCGATGGCGCAGAAGCGATTCCTATCTGACATGGTATATGGCATCACAGCCAGCGCCAGCTGCATCTTGTCCAAGATCACCGACACGCTTCAGGAGCCCATTCACAAAATCAACACCATTGACAGGCTATCCCGGCACCTCATGTCGGATATGCCTGAAACGCTGGAGAAGAATTATCGGCATCTCGTCAAAGGACAGATCAACCCGACCGGGAACATCTTTGTGGATGACAGCGATATCATCAAGCCCTACGGCCATGCCTTTGAAGATCTGGACCGTGTTCGCGATGGTTCTTCAATTGATAAGAAGATTGAGAAGGGCTATCATATCGCGGAGATATGCGCGCTGCTGAACAAGGGGAAACAGCCGGTCAGCCTCTATTCGCATATATACTCCTCCGTATCCGGTGACTTCGTATCGGCGAATGTGGAGACGCAAAGTGCGTTGATCTCGGTCTTTAATGACTTCCCCGATGCCACCTATATATTCGACCGCGGCTATGATGCCAATGAGCACTTCAAGTTCATGTACCGGCACGACAAGCATTTCATTATCCGCATCAAGGAAAACCGTACGCTGTATCACAAGGGAAAGAGCTGGAAGGCTGCGACATTGCGCGATTCTCATAAGGGGAAGATAAAGGTAAACGTGATGTTTGAGGGGAAAGACACCCCCTGCTATGTCTCCCATCTGAATGTACGCATAACAGCGGACCGGCATACCTTGAGGCTGCTGCTCATCTATGGGCTGACGCAGACTCCGATGATGCTGGTGACCAACAGAACCGTGGAAGGCAAGGAGGATGCCGCCAAGATCGTCAGGAGCTACTTTTCACGTTGGCGCATTGAGGAATACTTCAGGTTCAAGAAGCAGCACTATCATTTTGAGGGCTTCCGCGTTCGATCCCTGAAAGCCATTAACGCACTCAACCGCTATGTTTCTTTTGCCATTGGCCTGCTGGGTACTCTTTCACAAAAAGGCGAGAATTCGCAGCTGAAGCAAAGTATACTTGCCAAAGCCATGGCGCTGAAAAAGGAGGTCAGTTTCTTTCTCTACCAATACGGCTATGGCGTTATGCGAATACTTGCGCAGGCACATCAGGGCATTCGCGGCTGGTTCAGGAAGAAGTGGGAAAAGTACAGACAGCTTGAGATGTTCCTGGTAGTGCGCATGAACCGCTAAGAAGAAGACAAGTGAATAGGGTTGATCCGGCAGCTACCAAGCGGCCCTGATTGGCATGCCTTGAAGTGCTCACAATCGCATGCTTCTCCCGCTGCTGCTCAATAGAATGTTTTATGCAACCGTATGCCCTGCCAAATCAACGCCTCTTTTGTTGGTATGCCGAAACTCAAGCTCCTTGACAATTCACCCGGGGATGGGTAAAGTACACTGAGTCGCCCCCTGTTTCCGCATGCGGTGACGGGGGGCGCAATGCACAATAGATGGGATAAAGGCGGTGGCGGCATGGCGCTTGAGGTACTGCAGGCCATTCATCTGGCAGAGCAGAGGGCTGAGGAGATCACCGGCGAGGCGCAGAAGCGCGCGCGCGAGATGATCGACTTGGCGCAAAAGAGCAGCGGCGAGCGGCTGCGCGACAGCGAGCGTACAAACAGGGAGACCTTTAGCCGCCTGCTGGCCCAGCGCCGCCAGGCCGTCGAAGCGAGCCTGGCCCAGGAGGGCGAGGCTGTACAGGCCGCGCGCCAGACGCAGCTAAAAGAGGCGCGCAAACTTCTGCCCCAAGCCGCGGAATTGATCGTAAAAAAGGTGTTGGCAGATGCCCATCGTTAAGATGAAGCGCATCCTGCTGGCAGCGCCCCTGCAGGACAGGGAGAGGCTGCTGGCAGCCCTTCAGCGCATGGGCTGTGTGCAGGTGACGGATTTTGATCTTGATCAGGAGCAGCTGGCAGGCCTTGTATATCCGCAGGAAAGCCAAAGGACCTCCGCTCAGGCCGATCAGGAGCTGGCCCGCCTGCGCTGGGCTATCAGCAAGATCAGCAAGTACGACCGCAAAAAGACTTCCATGTTCAGCCCTAAGCCTGGGGTGCAGCTGGATCAGCTGATGCCGGATGGGCAGACCGCGCAGAGCCACGAGGCTATTGTGCAAAAGATTGAGGCGCTGGAGCGCTGCCTGGGCGAGCTGCGCGGGCAGGAAGCCCGGCTCGGTGCGCAGATGGAGCAGCTGAGTCCCTGGCTCAAGCTGGATATTCCCCTGGAGCAGCTGAGTGATACGCCTATCCTCAAGCAGTATATTGGCACCCTGCCCAAGGCAGCCCTGCAGACCCTGCAGGAAAGCTGGGCAGGCCAAGCCCTCTATATAGAAGATTTGGGCGTTGTGCGGGAAAACGCCTACCTTTGGACGGCGGTCCATGCCTCCCTGGCGTCTGATTTTGCCGAAGCGCTTAAGCAGGCCGGCTTTGTCGCGGCCAGCTTTGGGCATGCGCAGGGCACCATCCGGACGCAGCATGATGCCTTGCGGCAAGCCCTCATAACTTTGCAGCAGGCGCGGCAGGAGGCCGAGGAGCAGTTGGCAAGCCTGGTAAGCGCGCTGCCTGAACTGAAGATCTACCATGATGCCATGACCGGCAGCCGCGCACGAATCGCCGCGGGCGAGAACCTCCTTCACACAAAGGAGTGTTTCCTCATGCGGGGCTGGCTGCCTGAGCCCATTGAGGATAAGGTGCTGCAGACGCTGTCCCGGGATTTTCCTGACGCCGTGGCGCAGGTCTCCCAACCCGGGCCGGATGATGAACCGCCCGTGCTGCTGCATAACAACCCGGTCGTTTCACCCTTTGAGTCCGTTGTCAGCGCCTTTTCCCTGCCCAGTCCGTCGGGCATCGATCCAAGCGCCATGATGATGCCCTTTTTCGCCTGCTTCTTTGGTATGATGGTATCCGACGCCGGTTATGGCCTGGTGATGATGCTGGTCATCCCGCTGCTGATCAAGCTGATGAAGCCAACCGGTGCCGGTAAGAAGCTCTTCCTTGTGCTGGGCATTGGGGGTCTGGCAACGGTCGTCTGGGGCGCGCTTTATAACAGCTGGTTTGGTTTTGCTCCCTGGCCCACGGTCTTTGACCCGGTCAATAATTCGATACCGGTGATGGCGGTCTGCATGGGGCTGGGGGCTGTCCACCTCTTCTCCGGCCTGGTGATGGGCGCCTTACTGCACATCCGCCGCAAACAGTATATTGATGTCCTCTACGACCAATTGAGTTGGGCAATGCTGGTGGTGGGCCTGGGTCTGCTGGTGCTGCCCGCAGCGGCCCAGATCGGCAAGTGGATGGCCATCGCGGGGGCAGCCATCATCCTGCTGTTTGGCGGCCGCGGTAAAGGATTGAACCCCATCAAGCGCCTGGTATCAGGCTTTGGCAAGCTCTACGGTATTACCGGCTGGATCTCCGACCTGTTGAGTTATATGCGCCTGTTTGGCATGGGCCTTGCCACCGGCGTTATCGGCATGGTCATCAACCAGTTGGTTGGCATGGTGATAGCATCCGGCCCCATCGGCTGGGTCATTGGCGCGGTGGTCTTCCTGGGCGGTCATCTCTTCAACGCAGCCATCAACATCCTGGGCGCTTATGTGCATGCCTGCCGACTGCAGTATATCGAGTTTTTTGGTAAGTTTTACGAGGATGGCGGCAAGCCGTTCAGCCCCCTGGATCAGAAACCCCGCTACGTGCGCATTGAGGACGCTGTATAAGCCGCTCAAGCGTTTCGATAGATCATCCCCAAGATGGAGTAGGAGGAATACAACATGGAACTTAGCATTGGTCAGATCCTCACGCTTGTTGGTGCAGCTTTTGCCGTGATCGCGGCCGGCTGTGGCTCAGCCAAGGGCGTGGGCATGGCGGGCCAGACATCCGCCGGCGTATCCACCGAGAATCCCGAGGTCAACTCCAAGCTCATGGTGCTGCAGATCCTGCCCGGCACCCAGGGCATCTACGGCTTCCTGATCGCCGTCATCATCTTGGTCAACACAGGCGTGCTGGGCGGCACGATGAAGGACGTGACCATGATGCAAGGCCTGGCCTTTATCATGGCTGCGATGCCCGTAGGCCTTGTGGGTTACTTCTCCGCCATCAAGCAGGCTGAGGTGGCATCCGCCGGCATGCTGATGGTTGGCGAACACCCCGAGATGAGCGGCAAGGCCATCACCATGGCCGTCATGGTCGAGACCTACGCCGTGCTGTCACTGCTTGCCTCCTTCCTGATGGTCATGGCCATCAAGATCTAAGGGATACGGCAATGGATGTAGCACCCCTCAGCGCAAAAATTGAAGAGAATGCGCGCCGCATCGCTGAAGGTTACTTGAGCGAGGCGTGCGCCCGTGTCGATGACATACAGGTCTCAAGCGATGTGCAGATAGACGGGCAGCAAGCCCAAACCGCTAAAGATACCAGGCTGGAAGGCGATAAACTGGAGCAGAACCTGCGGCGCCTTCATGCGCTGGAAAGCCGCAAGAGCCTGCTGCAGTTGAAGCGCGGCCTGCTTGACGAGGGCTTTGACGCGGCGCTGGCGCTGCTGCGCAGCCTGCCCAAAGAGAGAATGCGCCAGCTGATGCTGGGGCAGCTTCTGCAGGCCGCCCAGGGCGATGAGCAGGTGGAAGCCGGCAGCATCAACGACGTCTTCTATGACGCGGACTTCCTCAAGGAAGCCAACAGAGAGTTCGTCAAGGCGGGCAGACCCGGCCAGCTGCGTGACGCGGGGCAAAGGCGCGCGGGCATCTGCGGCCTGGTGCTGCAAAGCCCGGGCACTCAAACCTTCTGCACCATGGAAACGCTCCTGCAGGGGCGGCGCGAAAAGCTGGAGCCTGAGGCCGCAGACCTGCTTTGCCAAAATCTAAGCTGATGAAAGGAGGCCGCCATGCCCCAGAGTAGTCTGTTATACGCTGTTGCCCGGCTCAGGATGCGAAGGCGGCACTTCCTGTCGTCCGCGCAGATGCAGCGGCTGCTCAGCGCCCCCGATGAACGGCAGGCGCGGCTGGTCCTGGCAGAGGCAGGTTATATAGAGGGTGAGCAGGCTGACTGGGAAAAGGCTGCCGCCAAGCGGATGCTGGACGCAAGCGCCTTGCTTAAAAAAATCACGCCAAACGCCGCCTTCAGCGATGCTTTCCTGCTGCGCCATGATATCCATAACCTAAAGACATTGCTCAAGGCGCGTATCTTAAGTGAGGAGCCCGAGGGCATCTCGTTTTGCGGCACGCTGGACCCGGAAATGCTGCGCCACGCGGTGGCTGACCACCGTTATAAAACGCTTCCGCCGGCTTTGGCAAAGGCCATGGACGAACTGGAAAAGCAGATCGCCCTCAAGGTCGACCCCATGGCCATTGATGTGCGCCTGGACCAGGCGATGTTCCTTTTGCTGTACCAGGCGCTGACGAACGGCCCCTCCGCTGCCGCCAAGGCCTGGCTGAAGATGAAGGCGGATTTTGCCAACCTGATGGCCTTCATCCGCCTGCAGCGCATGGCGTCCAGCCTCACTTTTGCCCAGGTCCTGGTCGCGGGCGGCAGCATAGGCACCGCTAAACTGCTTGCCCTGTCGGGTGAGACTGACAAGCTGCTGGATTTGTATCAGGCGGTCTACGGCAAGAAGCTGGCGGCCATGGCGCGTTCAGCCATGGAAGACCGCGCGCGCACAGCCATGCTTGAGCGCGAGCTGGAGAACCTGACACAGGCGCCTTTTGCCGGGGCCAGGCGGGAAACCGACAGCCTGGACGCGGTGATTGATTACTTGCTGACGCTTGAAAGGGAGACCGTTGCCGTGCGCCTGATCATGACAGGCAAGCGAAACGGTTTTTCCCAGGAAGCGATTGAAGAAAGGCTGCGTGTAGGCTATGGCGGATAAGGTCTTGCTGGGCGCAGTGGGGGAAAAGGACGCGGTGCTGGTCTTTCAGGCCATCGGCGTGCGTGCCCTGCCGGCAGCGACTGCGGAAGAGGTCAACGCCGCCATCCACCTCTTGGCCAAGGAGGGCGCACGCGTGATCTTCATCACCGAGGCCGCAGCAAGGCTGGCACCGGAAATGATCCAGCGTTACGCAAGCGATCAGCAGCTTTCCATCATCCCGGTGCCCGGCACACGCGGCACGGATGGCTATGGCGAACTGCAGGTGCATTTGAACGTCATCAAGGCCATCGGCTCCGATATATTGGCTGACAATGACAGGAAAGAAGGATAGATCATGGCGCAGGGGACGATAATCAAGGTCGCGGGTTCGCTGATCGTGGCGGAGGGCATGACTGATGCGCGCATGTATGATGTGGTGCGTGTGGCCGCCAGCCGCCTGGTCGGCGAGATCATTGAGCTGCGCGGCGACCACGCATCCATACAGGTCTACGAAGAGACCTCCGGCTTGGGCGCGGGCGAGCCTGTCGTGTCCACCGGCGCGCCCCTGTCTGTCGAGCTGGGGCCAGGCCTGATCGAATCCATATTTGACGGCATCCAGCGTCCCTTGACCCGCATCCGCGAGTTGGTGGGAGACCGCATCACCCGCGGCGTGGAAGTTCCTGCCCTGGACCGCGAGCGCCTGTGGCCCTTCGTGCCCAAGCTGGCTGTGGGGGACAAGGTCAGCGCGGGCGACATCATCGGCACCGTGCAGGAGAGCACGGTGGTGGAGCACCGCGTCATGGTGCCGCCGGGGTTGTCAGGCACTATCAGCGCCATCATGCCCGGTGACCATAAGGTGACCGACACAGTTTGCACCCTGAAGGATGTTCAGGGGCAGCAGCATGACCTCACCCTGATGCAGAGGTGGCCTGTGCGCCGCGGCCGCCCCTATAAGCAAAAGCTCAACCCCGATATGCCCATGGTGACGGGCCAGCGCGTCATTGACACGCTCTTCCCCATCGCCTCCGGCGGCACGGCCGCCGTGCCCGGCCCCTTTGGCTCGGGCAAGACGGTGGTGCAGCACCAATTGGCCAAGTGGGCCGACGCGGACATCATCGTCTACGTTGGCTGCGGCGAGCGCGGCAACGAGATGACAGACGTGCTGATGGAGTTCCCCGAGCTGCATGACCCCCGCACGAATGAAACCTTGATGAAGCGCACGGTATTGATCGCCAATACCTCTGACATGCCGGTCGCCGCGCGCGAGGCTTCCATCTACACGGGTATCACGATCGCCGAATATTACCGCGATATGGGCTACAGGGTGGCCATCATGGCCGATTCCACCAGCCGCTGGGCCGAGGCCCTGCGCGAGATGAGCGGCCGGCTGGAAGAGATGCCCGGCGAGGAAGGCTATCCCGCCTACCTCTCCAGCCGTATTGCCGGCTTTTATGAGCGCGCGGGCAAGGTCAACTGCCTGGGCTCAGACGGCAGGCAGGGCGCCATCTCTGCCATCGGCGCTGTCTCACCTCCCGGCGGTGATATTTCAGAGCCAGTCTCCCAGGCCACGCTGCGCATCGTCAAGGTTTTCTGGGGTCTGTCGGCCAGGCTGGCCTACAGCCGTCATTTCCCGGCCATCGACTGGCTGACCAGCTACTCGCTCTACACCGATAACCTGTCCGGCTGGTACGCCGACCATGTTGCCCCCCAGTGGAACGATCAGCGCGCCCAGGTGCTGCGCATCCTGCAGGAGGAGGCGGAGCTTGAGGAGATCGTGCGCCTGGTGGGCATGGACTCCCTCAACTGGAAGGATAGGCTGACGATGGAGGTCGCGCGCTCGATACGCGAAGATTATCTGCACCAGAACGCCTTTGACGACATCGATACCTATACCTCACTGGGCAAGCAGTTTGAGATGCTCAAGCTGATCCTCTCCTATGGCCACAAGGGCCGCGCGGCGCTGGACGCGGGCGCGGGGCTGGGCGATCTGCTGAGTCTGCCGGTGCGTGAGCAGATCGCCAGGTGCAAGTTCATTCCAGAAGACCAGCCGCAGCGCTTCGCCCAGATAGACGCGGAGCTGAGCAGGCAGACGGCGGGCCTCTACGCCCGGGAAGGGATATAAGTAAGTATGCTCAAGGAATACAAGACAATCAGGGAAGTCGTGGGGCCGCTGATGCTGGTGGAAGGCGTCAAGGGCGTCACCTACAATGAACTGGTGGAGATCAGGCAGAAAAACGGCGAGAAGCGCCGCGGCAAAGTGCTGGAGATTTCGGGCGACAAGGCGCTGGTGCAGCTGTTTGAGTCCTCAAACGGCCTGGAAATCAGCTCGTCCATCGCCGTCTTCCTGGGCCGGGGCATTGAGCTGTCTGTCTCCATGGATATGCTGGGCCGCGTATTTGACGGCATGGGCGATCCCCGCGACGACGGACCGGCGCTCATCCCCGAAAAGCGCATGGACATCAACGGTGAGCCGCTCAACCCCGCCGCGCGCGACTACCCCAGCGAGTTCATCCAGACGGGCATCTCCGTTATCGACGGCCTCAATACCCTGGTGCGCGGGCAAAAGCTGCCTGTGTTCTCAGGCTCTGGTTTACCTCATGCCCAGCTGGCTACGCAGATCGCCAGGCAAGCCAAGGTGCTGGGCGGCCAGGCCAACTTTGCTGTCGTGTTTGCCGCCATCGGCATCACCTTTGAAGAGGCCAATTATTTCATCAGCGATTTTCAGCGCACGGGCGCCATTGAGCGCGCGGTGCTATTCATAAACCTGGCCGATGAGCCGGCCGTTGAGCGTATCGCCACCCCCCGCATGGCCCTGACCGCCGCCGAATATTTGGCCTATGAGAAGGGCATGCACGTGCTGGTCATCATGACGGATATCACCAACTACGCCGATGCCCTGCGCGAGGTGTCCGCCGCCCGCAAAGAGGTGCCCGGCCGCCGCGGCTATCCGGGCTATCTATACACCGATCTGGCCTCCATCTATGAACGCGCCGGCCGCATCAAGGGCAAGCCTGGCTCCATCACGCAGATCCCCATCCTGACCATGCCCGAGGATGACAAGACCCATCCCATCCCCGACCTCACTGGTTATATCACGGAGGGCCAGATCATCCTGAGCCGTGAGCTGCACCGCAAGGGCATCGTGCCGCCCATTGACGCCATGCCCAGCCTCAGCCGCCTCAAAGACAAGGGCATTGGCGAGGGTAAGACGCGCAAGGACCATGCCGCCACCATGAACCAGCTGTTTGCCGCTTACTCCCGCGGCAAGGCCGCCAAGGAGCTGGCCGTCATCCTGGGCGAGGCTTCTCTCAGCGACGCGGATAAGAAGTACGCCGCGTTTTCCGACGCCTTTGAAAAACAGTATGTCTCCCAGGGTTATGACACCAACCGCAGCATCGAGGAGACCCTGGATCTGGGCTGGAAGCTCTTGACCATGCTGCCCCGGGGCGAGCTCAAGCGCATCCGCGATGAGATGGTCGATGAGTTCCTGCCCAGAGAGGGAGAGGAGAGAGTGTAATGGCCTCCATCCTGCAAGTCAACCCCACGCGCATGGAGCTGACCACCATGAAACGCCGCCTGGTCACCGCGCGCCGCGGGCACAAGCTGCTCAAGGACAAGCGCGATGAGATGGTGCGGCAGTTCATGCTGCGTATCCGTGAAAACCACGCTCTGCGCCGTCAGGTGGAGCATGAGCTGGGCCAGGCCTTTGGCGCCTTTGCCCTGGCCGGCGCCCTGATGGAGCCGGGCTCGCTGCGCCAGGCGCTGATGTATCCCGCGCGCCAGGCCAGGATCGCCATCTCCACCCAGAACATCCTTTCCGTCAAGGTGCCAAAGATCACGGTCGATGAGGAGAGCCTGCAGTCTTCCGCCATCCCCTACGGCCTGGTGGAGACCAGCTCCCAGCTGGATCAGGCCATCGCCGCCATGGCACAGGCCCTGCCGCAGCTGATCCGCCTTGCCGAGGTCGAAAAGACCTGCAGCATGCTGGCCGATGAGATCCAGAAGACCCGCCGGCGCGTAAACGCCCTGGAGCACGTGATGATCCCCCAGTTTGAGGACACCATCCGCTACATCAGCATGAAACTGGATGAAAACGAGCGCGGCAGCCTGATCCGCCTGATGAAGGTCAAGGAAATGATCCGGGACAGGACCTGAGGAAAGGCCCCATTGTAACGATCGGGATTTGAGATAGCCCCCTGCACGCGGCGTTGACGCCGAAGGAGAAGGGGGCTATCTTTTTTTGCGCTGCGCCTTTCAATCCCTTGCTTATTTGGCCACATTCCAGTATAATCCCGACTTTGACACTTGCGAGAAGAATAAGGCCGCCTTGCCTGTTGATTTACAACGGGTTTGGCGGCCTTTGATATGCGTCAAAAAGTGCGTACTGTCAACTGGATTTTGTGATTTTCAGGATCGAT
>Ga0209429_10000396_pt1 | contig 29809 bp, 25 predicted proteins | sample BarGraNGADG00212_3_FD_184493 | JGI IMG/M metagenome (GOLD analysis project Ga0209429, IMG submission 184493) | Arctic peat soil microbial communities from Barrow, Alaska - Barrow Graham LP Ref core NGADG0004-212 (SPAdes) (version 2) | ecosystem: Environmental > Terrestrial > Soil > Wetlands >... | reverse complement strand
AAAGCACGTAATCGGCTTCTCTTGCAATCGAACTTCCGATAACATTGACGATCGCAATAATCGAAGCACCCAGGCTCTTTGCCTCACGCATGGCTGCCATCGTATCAAGTGTCTCGCCCGACTGGCTGATAATAATTACAATGGATCTGGCATCGATCAGCGGATCACGGTATCTGAATTCGGATGCGACGTCAACGATTACAGGAATACGGCAGAGCTTTTCGAAAACATATTGTCCAACGCACCCGGCGTGATAAGCGGTGCCGCAGGCGATAATATGAATATTGCTCGCAGCCTTGATCTGATCGGCGGTCAGCGGAAACTTCTCAAAAAAGATTTTGCCGTTGCGTATGCGCGGGCCTACTGTAGCACGGACAGCTTTAGGCTCTTCATTCATTTCTTTCATCATAAAGTGCTCATAGCCGTCTTTTTCAGCAGCATCTGCGTTCCAGTCGATATGGATAGGGTCTCTCTTAATACTGTTGCCGTGAATGCCATACAGTTTTACGGAATCCCTGGAAAGAACAACAATTTCATTGTCTTCGATTAACACAACTTTGCGTGTATGAGGAAGGAGTGCAGGAATATCCGAAGCAATGAAGTTGGCACCCTCTCCAATACCGATTACAAGAGGACTGTCCTTGCGGGCGGCAATAATGGTATCGGGATAATCAGTAGAGAGTACGCCGAGGGCATATGATCCTTCCACTTCAAGAAGCGTCGTCTGTACGGCGTAAAACAGATCATTATTGCAGTTTGTAAGATAGTGGAACTCGATAAGATGTGCAATGACTTCCGTATCCGTCTCCGATGTAAATGTGTATCCTTTTTCGATAAGATGATCGCGGAGTTCAATGTAGTTCTCAATAATACCGTTATGGACCACACACAGGCGCCCGCTTCTGGAAAGATGCGGATGCGAGTTCTCATCGCTGGGCGCGCCGTGTGTTGCCCAGCGGGTGTGCCCGATTCCCATATGAATATTCGTCTGTGTAAGGGGGGTGTCGCCCTTTGGGAGATAACCATCTTCAACCAGAAGATCTTCAAGTATTTTGAGTCTTCCCTGCTTCTTAATAACCTTCAGTTCATCATCCTGCATAAATGCTACGCCGGCTGAGTCATATCCCCTGTATTCCAGTCGTGTCAGACCGCTGATCAGGATAGGCAATGCGTCTTTATCTCCGATATATCCTACGATTCCACACATACTTATTTCTCCTTTTTCTATGCAATCTTTTTGTCTGATCAGGCACCGTACCGTGCGACTATCAATTCCACTAAATGTTCAGCCATATCATTGATTACAGCTAAATCTTCGCCTTCAATCATTACCCTGATCATCGGTTCCGTCCCGGAAGCGCGAACGAGTATACGCCCCCGTCCGTTAAGCTGCGCTTCATATTTTGCTATGGCCGCATGTAAATCTTTATCCTCAATGGCTTTATGCTTCTTTTCTTCAGGAATTCGGGCGGGCTTAAGAACCTGAGGAAGTACTGTTATCACATTTGTGATCTTGGAAAGGGATTTCTTTCTTCTGACAAGAACACGAAGCAGCGCCAGTGCGGTAAGAATACCATCCCCGGTTGTTGCATGATCCAGAAGAATTACATGCCCGGATTGCTCACCGCCCAGATTGAAGCCGCCTGCCAGCATTTTTTCAAGGACGTACCTGTCTCCGACTTTCGTCTTCTCCAGCGTAAGGCCCTGCTCTTTTGCCATGATATCAAATCCGAGATTACTCATAACGGTAACTACGATCGTATCTGAATTAAGCTCCTTTGTCTGTTTCATATCCAACCCGATAATAGCAAGAATGACATCTCCGTCTACCGGATTCCCAAATTCATCCATGGCAAGCAGGCGATCCGCATCTCCATCAAAGGCAAGGCCTATATCACATCCTTCACGCCGGACTAAATCACGCAGGCTGCTCATATTGGTTGAGCCGCAGTTATGATTGATATTCAGGCCGTCAGGATGGTCACTGGTCACACAAACGACTGCTCCGAGGTCCCTGAATAGATCCGGAGCAATAGCGCTGGCTGCACCGTTTGCACAGTCAATTGCAATTTTCAGGTTGGACAGATCAACGCTGAGTCTTCTCTTAATATGCTCTTCATATTCATGAGCTGCTTCTTCCCTGTAAATCCGCTGGCCGATCTGACCGCCGACGGGGCGTTTACGAGAATGTTCATCGTACGCACGTACCAGAGCTTCTATTTCATCTTCCGTATCATCGGGAAGCTTAAACCCGTTGCCCGAAAAGAACTTGATGCCGTTATATTCATACGAATTGTGTGATGCGGAAATCATGATTCCTGCTTCACACTTATACTTATGTGTAAGGTATGCAACGGCAGGGGTAGGAATAACACCGCACAGATACACATCAGCACCGGCAGAACAAATTCCCGCGGTAAGGGCCGCTTCAAGCATCCCGCAGGAAATTCTTGTATCACATCCGATCAGAATCGTCGGTTTGTGACTGGTATCACCAGCCAAAACCATAGCGCCTGCTACACCGAGCTTATAGGCAAGATCAGGAGTCAGCTCCTTATTGGCTATTCCTCTGACTCCATCCGTTCCAAACATTCTTTTCATTGAATCCTCCAATTATAAATAAGTCTTCCTGCGGCGGATATAAGCAAACATTAACTGTTAGGTTCATAAACGTTGACCTTGATCGTTTCGGGATTCTGGCTCGTTACTCTGAAATACTCCGAGTTTCCTGAGGAGATATCTATCGGCAGTTCAGCAACTCCGGCAGCTGTAATATTCGAATAATCAATTTTGGCTGAAATATCTGATTCCGTAAATGTATCCATTGTCTTTTTCCTGCCTACGATGACAACGGTAACCTCTGATACAGGGTAAACAGCATCGAGATTCCGTTCCTGAAGTACATCGGCATTCATGTTTACGATGGGAACGCTGAATGATTTTTCAGCGACCGGATTCGTGGTAATCTGAATATACATCCACAATCCAACGGAGATAAGAAGTGATACCATGAACAGAAACACTTTCTGCAGCCGGGTCATACGAAGCGCTTTTGCCGATGCAATCCGGGCAGCCACTGGCTGCTCCACTTTATCACCGGTCTGGGAAATAACATATTCTTTCTGGGGAATCGCACATACAGAAGGTACCCCTTCCATTTCCTTCTCCTGGGGAACGTCCTGCCTGTTCTCCTTCTTGTTCTTGCTTCCCCAGCGTGCCGCGGCGGAATTTTTACTGAACATCCGTGATTTTCCGGATTTCATTCTGCGCCCGAATTTATTCGAAACTCCGGATACTCCCAGAAGGAACTGCAGGTTACTGCGGAGGTCCTCTCCATTTTGCATGATATACAGGCAGCCGTCGAGAGCCACGGAGATTGTTCCTCTTTCTTCAGATACTGCTATTGCAATGGCATCTCCCATTTCACTGGCGCCGATAGCGGCACGGTGGCGAGTGCCCAGGTCCTCACGAATATGATAATTATCTGCAAGCGGGATATGGCATCTGGCAGCGGCAATTCTTCCGTTGCGGATCAGAATAGCACCGTCATGCAAAGGCGAACCCTTATAAAATATTGACTGAAGCATTGTATCCGTTACGGAAGAATCAAGCTTGACGGCATTTTCCTGGTCTACAAGCTCACTGAGCTTTGAGTTCCTTTCAAAAATAATCAGGGCTCCTGTATATACTTTACCCATTTTGACACAGGCATCAACAACCTGATCTATCATGCGGGACAAGGAATGCTGCGGATCCTGATAATCAGAAGAAAACGCATTGGAAAAAGATGTAAATGATTTAAGTCCCACCGTTTCAAGCGCACGACGCAGTTCCGGCTGGAAAATAACAACAAAAGCAAGAGCTACGATATACAGAATTTTATTAAAAATGAATCCTACCATCTCCAGCCCAAGAAGGCTGCAGACCATTGCAATAATAACAATAAGCAGGACGCCCTTCAAAAGCTGCCAGGCTCTTGTTTCACGAAGTATTCTAATCAGGTTATAGATAAGAAATGCAATGAGCAGAATATCTACGAAATACCGGAAAATATCTATAGGGCCGCCGAAAAAAAGAATTCCGCTGCTTAAGCCCACAAAGATTTCCCGAACAAAATCGACGATTTCAGCCATAACTCCGTTGTCCAAAGCAATCCTCCATCCATTAAATTTATGCGTTAATTATACCACAAACGCATATTTACCGCTCTTCACGGAAATATGAACTGCCGATGGCACTTGGTCCGCGCCAGGCCTTTTTTCTGGCGTATGTGATGATAAGGACAACAACAGTGAGTATATATGGATACATAACCATAATGTACTGATTGAAAAACAGCATGGACGACAGCTGCGAAAACTGCTGAATCGTCAGGCCGATAATTGACAGAGCTCCGAAAATAAAGGCTCCGCCGATTGCTTTGATAGGATGCCAGCGCACGAAGATAACAAGTGCTACAACAATCCATCCTTTACCTGCCGTGATATCTGAATGCCAGGTGCGCTGCAGAACGAGCGGAATATAAAGGCCGGCCAACCCGCAGAGCATACCGCCAATGATAATGTACATATACTTGATCCGGGTAACCATGAGACCGGATGCATCCGCTGCTGCCGGATTTTCTCCGACCATACGAAGGGCAAGCCCTTCCTTTGTTTTAAACAGGAAAAATGTCATGATGGCAGCCAGTAAAAGCGCGCAGTATATGAAAATATCGTGTGATAAAAAGGCGATATTAATAAAGCTTAAGAATGGATTCGTGACGTTTGCAAGCTCAAAAGGATGATAAGAGAAAAATGCAGTTATATTTTCGGGTGTATTTGAATTTGCCACAGTACTTCCGAGAGTGTTGGCAAGTCCTGCACCGAACGTTGTCAGGGCAAGACCTGTTACATTCTGGTTCGCACGAAGAGTAACCGTAAGAACCGCATAAAGCAGAGCACCGAATCCGGCTCCCAGAGCGGCAGCCAGCAGGGATAGTCCAAGATTTGAAGTCCGGACGGCAATGACATAACCAAAGGATCCGCCCATCAGCATCATACCTTCGACACCCAGATTCAAATGCCCCGCACGTTCCGTCAGGAGCTCCCCGAGGGTTCCCAGTAAAAGGGACACGCTGTATGCTATGGCGGAGGCTATAAATGTTGCTGCGATAAAATTCAAGTCCATTTACGCATCTCCTTTCAGATCGGATTCATCGGATCCGGAAGAACCGGAAGATTTTCCGAATTCATCTGATTCGGAAGAACCCAAAACTTCTTCGGAATCATCTGGTCCGCAGATGACCTCGCAGGGAATGACCGGCGGATGCTTTTTATCCCTTATGACACGATAGCGCAGGAAGAACTCGCCGCCCAGGGCAGACATAAGAATCAATCCCTGAATAATGGCAGCAACCGCGGAAGGAACCTGCAGCTTAATCTGGATAATCTGGGATCCCTGTTCGAGGGCAGCAATCAGTACCGACACAACCAGAATGACAGGTGCGGAAAGTCCGGAAAGCCACGCAATAACGATTGCCGTAAATCCGGCATTACCTGTAATGGACGGGGACAGCGTGTATACGGATCCGGCAAGCTTGATCATACCTGCCAGACCGACAATTCCGCCTGATAAGGCAACCCCGGTAAGCATAACTTTTTTAACATTCATGCCGGCGTAATTAGCTGTCGGGGCGCTTTCCCCGACGACACGGATTTCATAGCCAAGCTTCGTCTTACGGATAAGAAAAAATACCAGCAGTGCAAGCACAAGAGCGACAATCCATCCGATATGTACGCCAAAAAGAGTCGGAAGATGCGCCTGTAATTGAATCGCCTTGATTTTCGGGAATCCGAGAGCAGCAGGATCACGCCAGAGTACATAATGCAGGAACTGCACAATGGAAAGTGCAATGTAATTCATCATCAGTGTAAAAAGAGTCTCATTTGTCCGGGAAAACACGCGGAAAAATCCCGGAATCATCGCCCATATCGCTCCTCCGAGGAAGCCGGCTGCTCCCATCAGCAGTATAAGGAGAAGGCCCGGCGTATTTTCCGGCATGTTGTGTGAAACGAACGTTGCAAAAACACAACCCATAATGATCTGTCCTTCACCGCCGATATTCCAGAACTTCATCCTGAACGCAATGGCAAGACCGAGAGCTGTGATTGCCAGCGGAATGGCAATGGTAATTGTATTGACAAGTGAATTTGCCGATCCGAAAGCTCCGATGATAAGTGCCGAAAAGGTAGCAAACGGATCAAACCCGAGAGCCGCTATCAGAAGTCCGGCGAGAATAATCCCAAATAGTATCGAAGCAAATCTTACAAGAAGGGCCTTCCATTTCGGAAGATCATCTTTTTTAGCTATTCGAAACATACTCGTCCTCCCTTTTAAGATTTTTGAGCTTTGTACCGGACATCATGAGTCCGAGATCTTCCTTGTTAACTGTCCTTGCATCTACAATCCCGGTCACCTCGCCGGCACAGAGCACAAGAATTCTATCGCACAGCTCAAGAAGAACATCCAGATCTTCACCGATGTAAAGAATGGCTACATCTCTCTTTTTTTGCTCATTCAAGAGGTTATAGATCGTGTATGAGGAATTAATATCGAGTCCGCGGACGGCATAGGCCGTAATCAGAAGTTTCGGATTCAAATTGATTTCTCTTCCGAGGATGACTTTCTGGATATTTCCGCCGGAAAGCTTTCTGACCGGATGAAATATACCGGGAGTATTGATATCAAGTTCTTTTACAATTCTTTCCGCTTTAACCCTGGCATCAGCGGTCTTTAAGAAAGGGCCTTTCTGAAATGAATAGTCTTTCAGTAAAATATTATCTGCTATATCCATTGATGCAACGAGTCCCATTCCCAGACGGTCTTCCGGAATAAAGCTCATTGAAACACCCATATGAATAATTTCCCGCGGTGATTTGCCTGAAATGTCTGCACCCCTGAAGAATATTTTGCCTTTTTCGGCAGACATAATACCCGCAATCGATTCGCATAATTCCTTCTGTCCGCTTCCGGCCAGCCCTGCTACGCCCAGTATTTCTCCCTGACACAGGGAAAAAGAAATATCGGAAAGCTTCAGACGTCCTTCATCATTTCGGACAGTAAGATTTTCTACCCGTATACACTCTTCGCTTGCAGGATTCGGCATCGGACGGTCAATCGAGAGATCAACTTTACGTCCTACCATTTTGTCGGCAAGATCATGTGCATCCGTATCGGCAATATTATAGGTATCAATGCTTCTTCCTTTACGCAGTACGGTTACGCGGTCACATAAATCCATCACTTCATTAAGTTTATGACTTATAAAGACTACCGAGCATCCATTTTCCCGCATTTTCCGGAGAACAGAGAAAAGTTTTCTGATTTCCTGGGGTGTCAGGACAGCCGTTGGTTCATCAAGAACCAGAATTTTAGCACCGTGATAAAGAACTTTCAAAATAGCGACAGTCTGCTTTTCACTGACAGACAGCTGAATGACAGGCTTTTCGGGATCAACCTCCATGCCGAATTTTTCGGAAAATGCACGAATAGCGGCACTCTCTTTCTTACGGTTCAAAAAGAATCCTGATTCACCTGCCGCAATATTCTCTGCAACCGTCAGAGGTTCAGCAAGCATAAAATGCTGATATACCATTCCAATACCGCAGGCAATCGAATCTTTCGGGGCATGGAATATCTTAGTCTCACCGTCAACCTCGATTGTACCGGCATCCGGTTTATATATCCCGGATAAGACATTCATCAGTGTGCTCTTTCCCGAACCATTTTCGCCCAGCAGTGCATGAATTTCACCTTGCCGTACCTGAAAATGAATTCTGTCATTTGCGTGTACAGAGCCGAAAGACTTGCAGATGCCCTGCATAGAAAAGGCGAGCATTGGAGCGGACGGCATTTTATCACTCATTTTGAAACCCCATATTCGGTTAATCAATACTTCGCGGCATCCCGGTTCGCACCAGGATGCCGCGAAAGCACCAATATACTATTTTGCTTACGGTTATGACGCCGGAATTTCTCCGACAACACCCTCTACGAACCACATCATGCTCATCTGGTCATCATAGCTCAGGCTCTCACCTGCAGCAACTTTGACTGTACCGGTCTGATCTTTGATAGGTCCTGCAAAGACAAAGGCATTGCCTTCAGCTGTGACTTTATCCTGTATGGCCTCAACTGCAACTTTTGCATCGGCTGATACAAGAGCAGAAAGTGTGTCAAGCTTGACAACGCCCTCTTTCATTCCGCCCCAGTAATTTTCAATTTTCCAGCCGCCGTCAAGAACCTGCTGGATCTTATATGTGTAGTATGTTCCCCAGTTCCACAGCGGTGCTGTGAGATAAGCCTTCGGTGCGCCTGCATAAGACAGGTCATATCCGACTGCAAACTTGCCTGCGGTCTCTGCGGCTGTAATGGCTGCAGGAGAATCCTGATGCTGGGCCATAACATCAACACCCTGTGACAGGAGTGACTCGGCAGCAGCTTTTTCTTTGTCCATATCAAACCAGGTATTGGTCCAGACAACACTGACAGTTACATCAGGGTTAACGGACTGTGCACCAAGTGTATAAGAATTGATTCCGCGGATAACTTCCGGGATCGGGAAAGCAGCAACGTAACCAAGCTTGTTGGTTTTGGTTGTAAGCCCTGCAACGATACCTGCAAGGTAACGTGCACTCTCGATCTGTCCGAAATACGTATCCATGTTTGTATCATTTCTTGTGTAACCGGAACAATGGGAGAACATGACATCAGGATATTTGGCGGCTGCAGCTGCAGTCGGCTCCATATAGCCATAGCTTGTTGTGAAGATAAGCTTGCAGCCTTCGCTGACAAGATTGTCGATAGCTGTTGTTGTCGCCAGGGCATCAGCATCGCTGATATTCTCAAGTTCCACAACTTGGATCTTATCGCCGAGTGCCTTGGCTGCTTCAGCAATACCTTCTGCATGAGCCTGTGAGTATCCGCCGTCATCTTTCGGTGAAATGTACAGGACACCAACCTTAAGGACTTCCCCTGTCGTTGCAGCTGTCGTTGAATCAGCAGCTGTAGTTGCTGCCGTTGTTGTAGCTGCTGCTTTTGTCGTGTCCGTAGCGTCTGCTGCGCCTGCTGCGGTTGTTGTGCCTGTCGTGCTGGAACATCCGGCAAGCGCAAGTGAACCGGCAAGTATGACAGTAGTCATGACCATAGCCAGAATCTTCTTCATTTTTCTTCCTCCTTCATGTGTGTAGGACATGTAGTCTTGTCTGTAAAAGTGATCAAACCCTCTTCAGACATCTCCTTAATTATGGCAAGGGACTCAACCCGGATGCCCATGTTACGGATCAATGATCCTCCATCCTGGAAACCTTTCTCGATTACCACACCGGCTCCGGCCACACGCGCCCCCGCCTGTCCGGCAATCTCAAGAAGACCAAGAAGTGCGCGTCCCCGCGCCAGAAAATCATCAATAAAAAGAACCGTATCCTCTGACGTAAGATATCTCTTACTTACGCGGATGATATATTCACCTCCGCGGGTAAAGGAATGAACGGCAGCATGATACGTCTCTGTATCAAGGTTACGGGATTCAGTCTTTTTGGCAAAAATCACAGGTACTCCGAGCATAAGACCGGTAAAAACAGCCGGTGCAATGCCTGAACTCTCTATAGTTATTACTTTCGTTATGCCCTGACCGGCAAAAATCGATGCAAATTCCGCACCGATTGCATGCATTAGGGATGGATCTACCTGATGATTCAGGAAACTGTCTACCTTCAAAATATCAGAACCGATTACACGACCTTCAGATAGGATCTTCTGTTGAAGTAAATCCATGACAACCTCATTACTTTAAAATTGCAATCTGCTAAATCGCCTGTGAAAAACATAGAGTCATTATATGCTAACTTCAGCAATGTGAAAATACAAAAAGGCTCTCTTTATTAAAAAAAAACTCATAATCTGAAAATTCGGACGTTTTCGCAAATTTGCTTTATATTCATAGTAATATATTTAGTATGCAAGTGTATCACTGCCGGCCGAATTGAAAACCCTCAACAACATCGTTTTCGAGCGTTGACACATCAACGAGCCGAATGGTTCGTCCTTTCACTTCCAGCAGACCGTCATTCTCCATTGCAATCAGCTCCCTGGAAAACGATGGACGGGGCATGGCCAAAAGCTTTGCGATAACTTCCTTGGACACGGGAAGGGATACGGTAACGCTGCCGACAGATCCCGGATGCTGCTCGGTCTTAAGCTCCAGAAGATAAAACGCGATCTTGTGACGAAGACTTTTCTGTGAAAGAAGAGCAATCCGACTGTTCTGCACAGTCACCCTGTCGGAAAGAATACGAAGAAAATTGTTCAAAATTACCGGACTCTTATCAAGAAGGGAACGAAGCGTCTCTTTACTGACAAAAAGCACTTCCGACTGCGTCATCGCCTCGAGAGTAAAAGTATATACATTGGAACTTCCGAAAATGAGATCTTCACCAAAAAATTCTCCCGGTCCTAAGAGGCCTATTGTTGCGAAGTCGCCGCTGGAAGTATACTTCTGCATCGCAATCTGTCCCTGCTCGATCACTCCGATGCTTCCGCAGACATCACCCTCCGCTGCTACAATTTCACCGCGTGCAAACGACCTTACTTTCGTGACGGAACAGTAATGATGGAATGTTACTCTGTCCAGTCCGGAAAAAAGTGATGTCTTGGCGAGTGCGTCGCATGCTTTAATCATTGTTGCCACCTCCTTCCATATAGTCATATCTGTCTATATTGTAACATATGTGACAATTATTTGCCTAGAAGACGATAGCCGCTGTTACTTTTCACCGTATTGATCAAATCCTCAATGGACTCCATTTTCCGGTCAAAAGCCACGCCTCCGCCGAAGATCTGATTTACTGCATGTGAATCAGATCCTGACATATAAAGGAGATTATGTTCTTTTGCATATTTTAATGCCTTTGCATTATATGCGGGGTTGGTATGACTGGCGTTTATTACTTCAACAGCATCGACGAAATCCGGGAACAAACGGACCTTATTAATATAAAAAGCTTCCCGGAAAGGATGTGCATGCGTTATGAATCCGCCGTGGAGATGGACCTGCCTGGAATATTCTTCCACACCCCAGGATAAGACTTCCCTGTGCTCCAGCAAAAATTTCTTATCAAGTCCGTAGGTTAACAGATCGGTATGGTCATATCCGTATTCCCATCCGAAGAACACCTGAAGTCCGCATTTGTCACCCTCAGCTTTGGCATTCTCATATCCCTGGCAGAATAATTCTACGCGGCGCTCCCATGGAAGATGTGATGGCACGGTGGTATTTCCGTTGAAAAAATGATCAGTAACGATAATACCCTGATATCCGGCACCGGCAAAAGCTCTCACCATATCAGCCGCAGTATCAAAGGCGCAGGCGCTTGTTTCATTAGTATGAACATGCGTTTCATATTTGAATTCAGGTGCACCTGAATTCACTTGCGTGTTTTTCTTTATTTCTTTCTGCATTTTATTCTGTCTGAATTTTGGCACAAACATAATACTCCTCAAATTTATTAATCAAATACCGGAACAAAATCCTTATCCTGTGCTGCCTGAAAACAAAGCTCTATCTGTTCCCTGGTAATCCTTCCCCTGGACAATTCAGGTAAATGATCCAGTGCGAAAAATCTGCAGTCGCTGGTCTCAATATTGGCGGCAAATGCTCCGCTTATTCTTTTGCATTCCGCCATTATTTTGTAAATACCATACGGTGCCGGCTCGGGATTGCGTTTTCTGGCATCCAGAACAGCAATCAGCCTGTGTACCGATACTTCAAGACCCGCTTCTTCTTCCACTTCTTTCCTGATGTTTTCCGAAAGTGAAAGGTCAACTTCGGCCCAGCCTCCAGGCAGGGACCATTTCCCGTCTATCTGTTCCTTTACCATGAGAATTTGATTGTTTTCGATAATGACCGCACGAACGTCAATCTTAGGAGTCTGGTAACCCTTTTCACAGCAGAACAAATCGATAACCTTATCCGCGTGCAGATCGGTGTGCTCAGATATGATTTCAGCAGACAGATCACGTATCTGCTGAAATCTTTCCAAATCATATTTGTCTTTTGAATAATAAAGTCCGCTCTGAGCAATGGACTGCAGCCGTATTGCCCAGTCCAGCCATTTACCCTGCATAATTACTCCTCGTATGTCTTATCTTTGTGCTGCATATGTCATATTCGGGCGGTTCCTTTTATGTTTTCTCCGTATTCCTGCAGCAGGTAAACCTTAAAGTACATTATAGCTGAAATCAGGGAAAATTTCAGTCGCTGACCGAAACCGTCCCATCCAGGGCTACGGAAACCTCCATGCCATCCCTGACATAGTCCAGAAAATCCTGCCCGAGTGAATCGATAGTCGGCATACTGTTATGTGTCCATACATCGGAAAGGATTGCACCGGCTGCCGCAAGCGAGTCAATGGGCTCGCTGAACAAAAGGCACGCCGGAGCGGCTCCCATGGCTGATGCCGTTAAAAACACGAGACCGCCCGTCGTAGATCCGATTGACCGGGGAAGGCACAGTGCCTTGCCGGCCATCGGCTTGTTAAAAAGATCCGGATTATTCTGGTCAGAACAGACAGCGTCTGTCTTTTTGGCAAGAAGACTCTTCTGAAAGCTGGCAAGAGTATTAAAACCCTGCCTGGAAACTACGGCTTTGGCACTTGTCTGTCCGCACACAACGATTCTTCCTGTGAATGTCTTAATCATAACGCTGCCCCCCTCTGCTGATAAGTAAGCAGATTTCATTATCGGTATAATAGCGGGAATTCGTATATGTACGCAGCTTATTTGAGTTGGTAATCACCGGAAGGTTCTTTGATTTCGGATTATTCATGTACATCAGCGGACAGATATAAGACAGCCGTGCACCGGTTGCGCGAAGACGCTCATAAAAGGGGGTCTGTGCAAAAGCGGTAAGCACATCAGGAGCGGCAGTGAATACTGTTTTCACGCATATCTTCTTCCTGCCGGCGGCGGCAAGGGCTTTCTCCAGCCGCTCTGTCCAGGAGATCAACTGATTCACCGACAGATGGGGACAGCCGATAAAGCACAGCTTAGGAGCCGCATCCGGATCTTTCCACATCACCGGATAGCTGTTCCTGACACGCTCCATCTCAGCGTCATCTATTACATACACCTGTGCATTTTCGCGTATCAGCGTTTCTTTGAGGTCCTTTGCCTCAGGCGTCAGATCATGTACATGGAAAAGCCCGACTGCACCGTTACTTGCAGATGCGGCTCCCATGTCCTTTAAGTATGCTTTTGCATCATCCGTGAGTTCAGTTCCGATAAACCCGGACAGTCCCCTGATATACGGGACGCGCTCCATCACCTTCAGTCCGATGGCACTTCCGAGAACCTGTGCCTCGGGAGTATGTGTCGTACGTATCTCTATTACCCATGATGCTCTGCGTTCTTCATCAAGCAGAAGCCCGAAATTCGGCACTTTGCCGACAATTCCGCCGAATATATCAATAAAGGCGGAATTCCGGTTGCAGCGGGCTCCGAGCACTGAATTGGCATACACAACAGCCGAAGACTCCGCCCAACTCAAAATATCACCGCGTTTCGGTGTGTTGCCCACTTCGTCCATGTAGCATGTGCATGTGAATGCATTGTCATCCTTAAGTCCCAGTTTTTTAAGCTGCGCTTCATAGTTCTTCTGTTTGCCGTACATGACTTTAGATACAATCATCTGTATCAGACTTGAAGGGACGTTCTTATTATCAATGGGACGGGGATCTACTGTAAAAGGAGTCTTAGTCTTAATCCCCGCATCAATGATCTCATCCATGACATCAAACATCGCCGTCATGATCGAAATTCCGAAGCTTGTCACCAGATGCCCGCCGGCCCCTGTCACTTCAACAAAGCGTTCCGCGTTAAAAGTATCACCATACATAACAAGTGTCTTCATGATCTTAGCCATGACTTCACCCTGTCCGCCGGCCAGAATATCTTTTTCTTCATCAGTCAGATTCATGATACATGCACCCCTTTCCATAATCGGGACTATAGAATGTGCTTACAGCATTGTGCCGATTCTGTACCCGGCCCGTGTTGCTTCGATTACCTTTCCTACAAAAAAACTATCGCCGATATTATAGACTTCACCGGCAATTCTTTTGTTCTGTGCCTCTGTAAACAGTGATGTATCCGGACGTCCGCCTGCTGCCAGAACAATCAGATCCGCTTCGAGAGTCTGTTTCTCCTCAATTATTTTCAATTTGGGTGCCAGCGGATTCTCAACATTCTCGGGAAGAATCGGATGCCAGGTAATAAAGGGATCGGGAACGGTCGGGGATACATTGCGCAGAACTTGTACCTGTCCGGGGGCAAACCCAGTGACCTTTGTACAGTTTAAAAGTTCAACACCTGCCTTTTGGAGGTAATGAATCAGGTGACCGCGGTTTGCCGTGCAAACTTTGTTCATGAAATAGGTCTCCATCTCAACAACTTTGACATCTTTTCCATGTTCGAATTTGAGCCAGTAGGCGGCTTCGCAGCCGACGACCCCGCCGCCGATAACGACAACTTTATTGACCTTTTCCAATATTTCAGGATGCATGAACAAATCTGTCGCCTGTACGGTATTGGCAGAAGCAAAGCCCGGAAGAGGAAGACTCGACTGCACGGAACCGACCGCAAAAACGGCAGCATCGTAGCCCTTTCCTGCAAGGAAGCCGGCATTCGCTGCCGTATCGGGGTGGAAAGTCAGATTTCCCTCTGCGGAAACCTCCTCAACAACATGAATCAGATATTTCCTGTAATTCGCAATATCATATTTGATCCCGGCAACGCCTCCCGGTACCAGACGCCCTCCGATTTGACTGCTCTTCTCGAACAGATCAACCTTGTGTCCGCGGCGGGCCGCAGTAACAGCGGCAAGTACGCCGGCAGGGCCTGCACCTATTACAGCTACCTTCTTTATGGTCACAGCCGGAGCCGGGACAGGAGGTATTGCATGTTCAAAGCCGGTGCGCGGGTTGACGGAGCACTGCGGATGACCGCCCTCTACAAATTCGTTGATACAGCCTTCCTGGCATCCGATACAGGGGCGGATATCGCTTACCTGTCCGGCATACGCCTTCCTGGGCCACATCGGATCCGCCAGAAGCGGACGGCCGAGCATAACCATATCGCAAAGACCGCTGCGAAGTGCCTTTTCCGCCAGATCGGGATACCCGAGCTTGCCGACTGCAACAACAGGAACCGCAACGCCCGCATTCGAAATGATCTTATTCTCAGTAAAATAGTCTTTTACTATTTTGGAGATATCAAGAAAGCATCCCGGCGGCATACTTCCCGGAGGATGCGGAAGCCACCAGTTGTCATAACAGCCGAGATCCACGTCAAAAATATCAACTCCGGCTCTGACAAGATTCTTCATATAATCCAGTGTCATTTCTATGGTCCGTCCGTTTTTGAATTTTTTGAGAGAGGAACAGCTCATACCCTTATCGCCGTAGGTCTCATTGAGTGCAAGCGATAAGTCAATGCGGTACATAACCGGATAGTTCCTGCCTACACGCCGGCGAATCTCGGCAACCATATCAAGGCCGAAATTCTGCCAATTCGAGAAGCGCCCCAGCTTTCTTCTGTTGAAGGCCGGGTTGGTCATTTGTTCCAGAAGGTATCCCTCATGTCCGTGGAGATAAACGCCGTCGATTCCCGCTGCATGCGCATCCGCGGAAGCCTGCCCGGCATTCCTGATAATCTTGTTAAGCTTATGTCCTGATAACGGCATACAGGGAATCTGGGGAATATAGAAGCTCGGGTTCAAAGATGCGGATACCGGAAATTTCATGGAGTTGACAAGGCACTGCGGGTTGCCGACGCGCCCGAGTCCGGGTGTCAGCTGAATGAAGAACTTGGAACCATATGCATGAACACCCTGTGCGAGATCCCGCCATCCTGAGAATACCGTCCTGGAACGGTCGATTCTCGGAAAATAACTTAAATTACCAAGCTCAATAAGGGAGTTGTCAATGCCGTAACTGATCGGAATCAGGCCTGAGGTTATCAGTCCGACGCCGCCTTTGGCGCGTTCAATAAAATACTGGATCATCTTGTCATTGGGACGTCCCGTCTCCTCGCACATACAGATATTGCCCATCGGAGCCATGACAAGACGGTTTTTGACTGTCATCCTGTTAATTTGAATCGGTGAAAACATCTGATCGTAAGGATATAGCTCCTGACTCATCGCCCCGTTTTTCAGCAAAGCCTCATCTGTAAACCAATCCCCGTAACTGTCGATAAGTTCCTGGATTTTCGGATCTGTTTTGACCATACTCTCCCCCTTACTTTCTTTTCATTTTAGAAAAGACCGCACACGTCAAAAAGCACAGATATGATTTTTGAAAAATATCTATATACGAAACAGTTTTAAACTTCTTATATATTCTACTGCCGTAAAAATGGGCAGTCAATCAGCATACCGATAATTCTCATCCACAAGATTCACCCGTACAAGCAGATCTTCCCTGCGGAGAATATCAAGTACCGGCAGATCCGCGGCAATCGTGTGGTTTTCGTCAAACAGAATGGCGCGGTCCGATACTTCCCTGACAAGTTCGAGATTGTGAGTAGCAAAAATAAGGGTCTTCCCTGCACTGTGAAGTGTTGCAAGCAGGCGGATCAGCCAGCTTTGTGTTCTCGGATCAAGATCATTTGTCGGTTCATCCATGATAAGAATATCAGGCCGGAGAATAAGTACGCTTGCGAGTGCAACCTTCTTTTTCTCTCCCCCGCTGAGCTTATACGGTGTTTTACCGAGAAGGTGGCTGATCTCCATCAGGTCACACATCTCTTTCACGTGTTTTTGTACCGTTTGCTCATCCGTGCCGAGCTGAAGGGGACCGAAAGCTATCTCATCATATACGGTACTGCAGAAAAGCTGTACATCGGAATCCTGAAATATGTAGCCGACTCTTCTGTGATACTCCTTTGCATAATCTTCTGAAAAATGCCTGCTGTCCATTTTGTGTCCGAATGCTGTGAAGTCGCCCTGGAGCGGAAAGATGAGCCCGGCAAGAATTTTGAGCAAGGTCGATTTGCCGCATCCGTTTGCTCCGAGAATACTGATGCGCTCACCCCGTTTTATTTGGAAATTCACATGCTTAAGAACAGGCTCGCTTTCAGCATAACCGAAAGTAACATCTGACAGTGAAAAAATCAGATCAGCCTGTTCCCTGCCGGTATTATTTTCCCCGATTATTTCTTTTTCATCAAACATGCAGCACACTCTCTCCGATAATAAGGATACCTGCCGCAAGGACGCTGCTTACAATAAATATAATGTCCGTCTGCTGCAGATGTTTGGTCCGTGCCCTTCCCGGCTCTTTGCTGTATCCCCGGCAGCACATCGCGTCAAATACTTCATCGGCATAATTCTGGGATCTGATAAACAGGTGGGCCGTCGTCTGTCCTAGGAAGCTGCGGTTATCCTTTGCACGCAGATTTCCTACCGTCCTTACGTACCGGGCTGCCATACGGTTGCCTGCCATAAGCAGCAGCACGAAAATATACCTGTATGTCATATTCAGGATTGAAATGAAAAGAGCCGGCACATGAATGGAATGCAGTGCTCCTGTGACCTGTGACCATTTTGTTGTAAGCAAAAGCAAAAAGCAATACGAAATCGATATTCCGGCGCGAAGCATAATCCGAAGCGCCGCAAGAAAACCCGGCGCCGTAAAATACAGGCCTTCTTTGAGCCCTGCAAATCCAGGTGCGGCAAGACGGATAAGTGCCGAACCGTGTATGACAAGATTTGTAGCCGCAGGAAGTGCCAGAAGAAAGCTGATGAGAGGAATGTACAGCCATATCCTTCGAAAATGCATTTTCAACGGGATACCGGATAGTTTGGCGTAAAAAAGTGGAATGGAAGCCAATATGACGAGTATCACAGGGTTTGATATAAGGCTTGCCAGAATAATAAAGGCAAGCGACACAATGATCTTAACCCTTGCATCTATATTCTGCCAGAACATGGACTGTGCTGCATATTTTTCACAGAAAAATTCATTCTCAAATACAGAAGAAATCTGCTTCATCGTTTTACGCAGGAAATGAAGCTTCCCGGCAGTCGGGGATACATTCACACGCACAGGCTGCTCCAGCATCCACGCAGGCATTTCAAGAAAATTTACATCATTTTTTGCTGGCAATTCAGTCATTTCTCCTCTTCTTTTCGAGTCATCAGTCTGGAAGTCAGAAAAATCAACCCGCCGATAAGTACAATGCCGATCACTGCAGCAATGACATATCCGGCAGCTGCACCGAATGGGTCGGCACCTGATACCGGGACAGAGTAATCCGGGAAAAGTGCATTCCACTTACCCGATACAGATGCAAGTCCCTGCGGGATAAAACCAAGCAGCGACTTCATTTCCGATGTGTCCCACTCACCCCACGCGGTTCCTGCCGCAAAGAGGCCCAGCGGCGTAAGACAGACAAGTATTACCACAAGTATCAGAAAAGCCCTGTTCTTCGGGGCGGCGGTCACGGGCTGCGAGACGACGGAAAAGCGATGTGCGTCAAACAGGCCCGGTGCAAACTTAACCAGATAGGTTAAGGCGAGTACAGTTAAAAGGCCTTCGACCGGCCCTGCAATCAGTGAATGTTCAAACATCATCGTAGGGATCGACACAGACAGCGGGTATGGGCAGAACAGCGGTGTCCCGTCAGATGCGGTAAACAAAAGCGGCTGCAGTCCGAATGCAACGGCCGCACAAAACGCCGCAAGATTGATTCCGATATAACTCCCGGCAAAGGCGGCCGCAAGATTCCGCGGGCTGCCCGTTTTGGATTTGGAGGAAAATAATCTATAGATATAATAGCCGGCCACTGGCATGACAACAGCCATGTTCAGGCAATTCACGGCAAATGACATGATTCCGCCGTCGCCGAATACAAGAGCCTGAATCAGAAGTGCCGTAGAAACAGAGATAACAGCCGCCGAAGGCCCCATAAGGATTGCAATAAACACTGCCCCGACTGCATGTGCGGAACTTCCTCCGATTACAGGTACATTGAACATCATAATGACAAAAGAAAACGCGGAACACAGCGCAAGTGTAGGTACGCTCTTGCTGCTCATCGTCTTTTTCAGTCTGCCGAGCGCCGTACCCCAGACAGGTATCATACCCGCAAAGGCCGGAATCGTTGTCTGCAGGGAAAGGTACCCGTCAGGAATATGCAAAATCGTATCCTCCAAAATAAATCGGTAAATGTCATCATCCATATTAACAAAATTTAACGCCGCAGAACAAATTTCCGCCAGTTTATGATTCGTTATTCATATTATGATGCCGGCCGGAAAATAATCAATCAATAACGCGGTGCTGATACCACTTTTTCCCGCGGAACCGTGTCATGAATATGACTCCTCTTACACCCCACTCTGCATACATCGCGACCCATACTCCGATAATACCGAACGGCAGGACAACTCCGAGAATGTATCCAAGAATAACACGGAAAAGCCACATGGATAGCATTGACATGACCGATGTGTATGTGGAATCCCCTCCCGCCCTGAGCGCCGATGGTACAAGAAAGCTTCCGGGCCACAGGAAAACCTGGGTAATGGAGAAAGTCAGAATGATGAGAAATATATCGGGCACAATGGCATCGGGGGCATTGAATAACGACACCAGTATATTAAAGAACGGGAGAATCAGTATACACATAACACCCAGTGATACAGACGCAAGTACAAAAAATGAACGTACAACTTTTTTGGCCTGGATAATGTCACCTTTGCCCATGCACTGTCCGACGACTGTGACAATGGAGAGCGCCAGAGCGTTTGCCGGAACAGCAAAAAGGCCGGCAATCGATGTGCTGATTGCGTTGGTAGCCATGGCAAACGTGCCGAGACCTACTATAAATGTCTGCGTCAGGATTTTGCCGCCGTTAAAGAACATCTGCTCCGCTGCAAAGGGTATACCGATCAGGAGAATCCGCTTGAGCATCGGCCCGTTGAACCCCAGCATATCACTTACTGAAAAATTCAATGATTTGTTTTTCCTGATCAGATACAGAATTGCGAATATTGCTGCAAAATACCTTGCTATATTCATTGAAATTACCAGGCCGAGAACACCCATATGCATACCGTTAATAAATACAAAATTCAAAATGACATACGTAAAGTTCATCGCCAGGGAGAGCATCAGGGAAGACCTTGTCTCCCCGATACCGCGAAGAGCACCGCATACTGCCTCCATGACTGCAATTCCGCAGTAGGAAATACAGCTTCCGATAAGATATATCTTTGCATTGGCGAACACGGCCTCTTCCGCATTTCCAAACAGAAGCGTAAGAAGCGGCCCGTGAAAGGCTATCAGTGCAAGAGTAATGACAAGCGCAATCGAAAATACAGCCGTCACCGATCCGGCCACAGCCTTTGGAACCAGCTTATTATTGCCTCTTCCCGTATATTGTGCGACTACGACCGTTCCACCTGTCGCCACGGCAATAAAAACATTAATGAGGAAAATATTGAGAGAATCCACCATGTTTACAGCACTGACTGCCGCCACACCGGACGAACTGATCATCGCTGTATTAACTAAATTCATGCATACAAGAAAAGCCTGATCTATTAAGAGAGGCAGAATTATGGAAATAATCTGGCGGTAGTCCAGCGTGTCGCCTGAAAAATGTCTGGTAAGAAACCCGTCAGCATTACGTTTCCAGTTGTCTTGTTTTGTTGATTTACGTCTTTGTAACATTGCTATATTTTATCATGAATAGAGTAAATGACAAACCCTGTATTGAGTTACTGACAAAAGAGACACCGCAGCGAAAAAGCCGGGATGTCTCTTTTTGATATTTGCATGACAAAATCCGAACGGCAGCCTTTCGGTTACTCTACCGTTATTACACTTACAGGGCAGCCTTCGGCAGCTTCGACGGCGCAGTCTTCCTTATCTTCCGGAACTGTTTCTGCAAGTACATCAGCGATATTGTCAGCTGCCATTACAAAAACTTCAGGACATGTGTCTGCGCATAATCCGCATCCGATACAACCGCTTCTGTCTATTGATGCTTTCATATTAATCCTCCTTCCGTTTTTCTATATATTATTTATTCGCTAATAATATCGTTCATATAAAATATTCATAAATTGAATCCTTGCATTCAGACAGGAAACACAACTGTCAGGAACATTTTAAAAGGTCCTTTGGCCGCAACGGCATGCGGGATACCTGCAGGCATGACAATGGTCTGGCCAGCACTTACTTCATACTCATCGGATGCAATGGTAACCCTTGCATTTCCTTCGAGAATCGTAACCATCGCATCTCCCTGGGAAGAATGCGAGCTGATCTCTTCGTCCTTATCAAAAGCAAAAACCGTAATGCTCACGGCACTGTTCTGGGCAAGGGTCCTGCTTACCACCTGGCCCGGCTGATATGTTACTAAATCGGCCAGTCCCAATACATGTTTGACCTCGATGTTTTTTAAAATATTACCACTCATACTGTTCTCCCTTCATTGCGGCAGACCCTGCGGCTTTTTTGAGATGTCCCGCGGGCTGTTGCCCGACCTTGACTTTAGTCTAACAGGCGGTGCATGGAATTCATGTGATTCAAATCATATTAACGAATCATTTTGTATGCCGGACCGCAGCTATCACAGTCTGACAAATTCATCACCTCCGCATATTATGATTCCCCTGCTGACTTCATCATACACATGAGTCCTCACGTATTCAAATACTGTTATTTTGAAAATGTCATACATAAGTCTGTAAAATGAAATATGCAGCTGATAATATGTAGCTATCGATAAATCTCATACCTTCCGGTCAATCCGGTTCTTTTTCAAAATCAAGCCTAAACAAATAGACGTATATATGTAAAGGAGCGCAAATGAAGCATACAATTCCCGGAATCATCGCTGGTGCCGTCCTGGTTTTATCCGTACTGCCTCCGCTGAGCGTCGGGGTCATGAATTTATTCGTCCTTCTTCCGGCATTCGCCGGCCTCTTTATACTGCTTTTTCCGCTGATTCGAAAACTTATCCATCGTGCCGGCGAAAAACACGAAAAGCGGATTATCCGTACGTTCATTATACTTGTGACTGTCTGTGCGCTGCTCATTGGAACAGAACTTATTCTTATATGGACAAATATGCCGCTGCAGGAAGCACCGGCGGGATCCGTAGTTATTGTTCTGGGGGCACAGGTCAAAAACAGCAGACCAACGCTTATTCTGTCCGGACGAATTCAGGCGGCGGCTGAATACCTGCTCTCCCATCCCGATTCCGTATGTATCGCGTCGGGCGGCCGGGGTGCGGACGAAGACATCAGTGAGGCTTCCTGTATACGCAGCACGCTTGTCCAGGATTACGGCATTGATTCCGACAGAATTTATCTGGAGGATGCCTCTTTCAATACCAGGCAAAATCTTGAAAACAGTGCACTGATCATCGCCGAAAAGGGTCTGCCCGAGAATGTGGTAATCGTCACCGACGGATTTCATATGTTCCGCGCTAAGACACTTGCAGGATGGAAAGGTCTTACCCCCTACTCATGCCCTGCCGCAACCGACAAATGGCTTGTATTTTACCTGTATGTGCGTGAATGCATCGGGATTCCCAAAACGCTTCTTTTCGACAGGTAAAACAGCTCGGCTTAAATCAGTGATTTCCGGGCGCTTGAACACCGGCGCCAACGAAAACCATACTTTTTCACGTGAAAATGTTATAATAAATCAAATAAACTTTACCGTCTGTGCCGACACGGAAGATGCTCTTCTGTTGTGCCGGGGATCCCGGCAGATTTGACGTGCAGATGGCAAAAGCACCTGACAGCCATATCGTTTGGAAAAGGGGTGAGAGTATGCCTATTCATGCAGCATTCATTGTCCCCCACCCACCGCTGATTATTCCGGAAATCGGTCGGGGCGAGGAAAAGAAGATCAGGAACACGATTGATTCCTATGAAAGAGTCGGACAGCGTATAGCAGCCATCAAGCCGCAGACTATTATCGTCATTTCTCCTCACAGCATCATGTATGGTGATTATATCCATATATCACCAGGTCCGGACGGACGGGGTGATATGGGAAGGTTTCACGCGGAGAATATAGAAATCAAAAAGAAATATGACTCCTCCTTTATCTCTTCGCTTTGTGAAGCCGTAAAAAGAAATGGAATTTCTGCAGGATCAAGCGGCGAAAAGGACCCGGCCATTGATCACGGCGTACTCGTTCCCCTCTATTATGTTGAGAAATATTACACGGATTATGAGCTGGTCCGGATATCCATTTCGGGACTTTCCCTGCTGGAGCATTATCGGTTCGGTGAATGTATCGCTCAGACAGTTGAGCTTTTGAACCGCAGTACCGTCATTATTGCCAGCGGGGATCTTTCCCACAAGCTCGGCAAAGGAAGCCCCTATGGCTTTGCCGAAGAAGGCCCTGTTTTTGACCGTCAGGTCACCAAGGCCATGGCGGCCGGTAATTTCATGGATTTTCTCACCTTTGAAGAATCGTTTACCGAAGCTGCGGCAGAGTGCGGTCTGAAGTCATTCATAGAAATGGCCGGCGCACTTGACGGGCAGAAAGTCATGCCTGATTTCCTGTCCTATGAAGGTCCTTTCGGCGTCGGATATGCTGTCTGTGCCTATAAACCCGACGGACCTGATGAGACAAGACATTTCGGGGACCGTCTCGAAATGCAGCAGCAGCAGCAAAAGACACAGGCGCTGCGTGTAACCGAAGACTCATACACCCGGCTTGCTCACGAATCCCTTGAAACCTATCTTAAAACCGGCCTCAGACTCATCCGTCCGGACGGTCTCCCACATGAACTTCTTCACAAGAAGGCCGGAGTGTTCGTATCCCTCAAAAAGAACGGACAGCTGCGCGGATGCATAGGCACGATTTCTCCCATAGAATCCTGTGTTGCCGATGAAATTATCAGAAATGCTGTAAGTTCAGGTACACAGGATCCGAGATTTCCCGCTGTAACGGAAGAAGAACTTCATTCCCTGACATACAGTGTTGATGTATTAAGCGAGCCCGAACCAATCACCGGAATCGATCAGCTCGATGTAAAACGCTACGGGGTCATTGTTAACAGCGGTATGCGTCATGGTCTTCTGCTTCCCAATCTCGACGGGGTGGATACCCCGTCACGACAAGTTGATATTGCCCTGCAGAAAGCAGGCATATCCTCCAAAGAACCTTACAGTATGGAACGCTTTGAGGTGGTGCGTCACCAATGAACACAGCCGCCTGTGAAATATGCCCGCATCACTGTGTACTCAGAGATGGACAGACCGGTCTCTGCCGCGCAAGAAGCAACCGGGGCGGGGAAATTCTTTGCGACAACTATGGACTGATTACATCGATTGGACTTGATGCAATCGAAAAGAAGCCGCTGCGGCGTTTTTATCCCGGAAGTTCCATTCTTTCCGTTGGAAGTTACGGCTGCAATATGCACTGCCCGTTCTGTCAGAACTATGAGATATCCATGACTGACAGAATTTCCGCTGCCAGTACACCGATTTCTCCGGATGACCTCATTGCCCGCGCTCTTTCGCTGCAGTCGAGGGGAAATATTGGTATTGCTTTCACATATAATGAGCCGTTGATCGGTTATGAGTATGTTTACGACTGCTCTGTTCTGGCAAAGGAAAAAGGACTAAAAACAGTAGTTGTTACAAACGGATATATTAACGAAAAACCTCTTCTCGGTCTGCTCCCTTATATCGACGCAATGAATATTGATCTCAAAACATATTCAGAGGACTATTATCGCCGTCTCGGGGGAAACCTGGAGGATGTCAAACGAACCATCTCACTTGCTGCACGGGAATGCCACGTGGAAGTGACGACGCTTATCATTCCCGGGGAGAACGACAGTGAACAGGAGATGCGCAGGATCACACAGTGGCTTGCGTCCGTAAACCAGGAAATACCTCTCCACATTTCCCGGTTCTTCCCGCGATATCATATGCTAGACCGTAAAGCAACCAATCCGGCAGCGGTCTTCCGTCTTGCGGACGTTGCCCGTGAATCGCTTCAGTATGTGTACACAGGTAATTGCTGAACCCCTGCGGAATTATCGCATGGACTCCCTGAATTTTTTCGGAGTGGTTTTCAGTTTTTTCCTGAATTGATTTGTCATATAACTCTGGTCGCAGAAGCCCGTTAAATCACATATATCGGCAATGCTGCGGTCAGTGTATTTCAGCAGGCTGCCTGCTTCCGCAATCCTTTTGTTGATGATGAAAGACGTAACACTACTGCCGGTCTGCACTTTGAAAATCTTCTGAAGATGACTTTCACTGATATGCGCCCTTTCAGCAAGCCGGCATAACCTGATATTCTCATAATAATGTTTATTGATATAATCGATTGTATGGTAAATCTGTGCTGAATATTTCAGTTTTTTAGCCTTTTCCACCAGATCCAGGAATGAATTGATCATGCTGATAATCAGTTCGGTTATTTCTTCATAGGAGTCTATCTCCTCGACTTTCTGAATAAATGTATCGCTTAAGGTATAAGCACTTTCCGAATCAACGCCCCCCTCTATGGCAGCTTTTGTCGTATAACTCACCGTTACGATAAACAGATTTTTGTAGGAGCGAAGAGGGTTGTCTTTGCAAAGGATCCCTTCGGGTCCGTCTCCCGGCGTATAAAGCAGGGTAAACAGCTTATCCCTGTCACCGTTCTTTAAAGCCTCCATGATCAGTGCGTCCCTGTTCATACTGTGATGATACTTCTGTGTTTCCGTGACCTGTGTTTTTTCCTCTTCGAACTCATCCGGAGGCTTTTCACGCTGCATCATTTTGGATAGATCCGGCTCACTTCCGCAAAGCAGATATCGTAAAAGGGGTTCCGTACTTCTTAAATTAGCTGAAGTATATCGAGGCAGACTCCGGAAATAGGACTCCATTACCCCGAAGTTTGCCTGCTGTAGTTTTTTGTCAGATGATATCATCATAAGTATTTTTTTGTCGAAGGAGCTGTCTATAGTCGGCCCTGCAATCAGTTTGTATTTCGTGCCGCTATAGAGGAATCCGAATGAATAGTAGTGTTCGTTCAAATTATTCGTAAAATATACGGTATCTTCCGCTATATTCAGAAGTTTTTTTTCATACTCACTGAAATTTAGAAAAGCAGGCATAATCTGACTGGTCAGTATATTTTCTGATATCCGGAGATTCTCCTGATTGTATAACCGCAAGGGGATATTCGTTGCAAAATGGAACAGTTCCAGTTTCATAAACAGCTCTTTCATAATCCGCCGCCTGCACTTCTTATTCAACTTTTCCGCTTTGGACGGGTCCAGTATGGGGCTTGTTCTCGAGCGGGAAAAAGATGATCGTTTTGTTATATAAATAGTTGTTTTGTGCAATAATCTTATACCGTTTCAAAGTAAGATGCAAGAAAAAGGAGTCAGGATCAAAAAGGAGTGATGGTGCTTTATGGAAGATGTGAATATTTCTGATAAGCTTACCCTGTTGAATGGAAAAGATTACTGGACTACGCACGGAAACGCCAAAGCAGGCATAAGAGAAATAGTATTTTCCGACGGACCATCAGGCCTGCGGTTCCAGGAAGGCAAAAATGATCACCTTGGCATGAACGAAAGCAGTTTGGCCACGTGCTTTCCTACTCCCTCCTGCCTTTCGTGCAGTTGGGATATTGCCCTGGTTCGGCAGGTATCCTCCTGCATCGCGGCAGAAGCCATCGAAAAACAAGTAGATGTCGTTCTTGCTCCGGGGATAAACATCAAAAGAAGTCCTCTTTGCGGGAGAAATTTCGAGTACTTTTCCGAAGATCCGGTCCTGACAAAGGAACTTGGGGCTGCATTCGTCAGGGGGCTTCAGGAAAACGGTGTCGGATGCTCCCTCAAGCATTTTGCAGCCAATAATCAGGAAAGCTACCGGATGTCTGTTGATACCCAAATGGACGAAAGGGCGCTCCACGAGATGTACCTTAAGGCTTTCAGGGAAATCATCGAAGAAACCAGTCCCTGGACCGTCATGACCGCATATAACAAACTGCGGGGCGAGTACTGTTCGGAGAATAAATGGCTCCTCACCACACTTCTGAGGGAAGCCTGGGGCTACAAGGGGCTTGTCATTTCAGACTGGTACGCAGTAAACGATATTGTGAGAAGCATCAACAGCGGCCTGGATCTTGAAATGCCCTCCGTCGGGCAGACAAGCCTGAAATTGCTTGAAGAAGCTTACACGAACGGATCCCTCGAAGAAGCGGCTGTAAATCGTGCAGTGGACAATCTTGCCGCTCTTACGAATAAATGTGATAATCCGCTCAAAAAAGCAGGATATTCTGATTATCACCTACACCATGAAATAGCCCGCACGGCGGCAGCGGAGTCCTTTGTCCTTCTGAAAAACGAGAAAAAGACCCTGCCGCTGAAACCGCAGGATAAGATTCTTTGTATCGGTGAACTCATGAACAGTCCTGTTATTCAGGGAAACGGTTCCTCAAGGGTTAATGCCATGGAGATTGATTCCATCCCGGAAGAATTTATTCATGCAGGACTTCAATACAGCTTTGAATCCGGGTACAGCATGGAAAGCGAAAACACAGACAAATCACTCCATGTACGTGCTGTTGAAGCGGCCCGATGCGCAGAAAAAATCATATTCTTTGCGGGACTTTTCAATTTTACGGAGGCTGAAAGCTATGACAGGGAAAACTTGCGGCTTCCCGGGTGCCAGGATGAACTGATTGAGACTCTTGCAGGGCTTGGGAAAGAGCTTATCATCATTCTTCAGACCGGTTCAGCCGTTGAAATGCCCTGGATCCACAAAGTGGATTCTGTCCTTCAGATGCATTTATCCGGACAGGGCGCGGGACATGCACTGGCAGAAGTACTGACAGGGAAAACAAGTCCAAGCGGCAAACTGACGGAAACATATCCTGAAAGGCTCTCTCATATCCCCTCCTATCTGTTTTGCGGCAGCAGCAGCAAAGTCGAGTACCGCGAATCAATCTTTACAGGCTACCGGTACTATGACAGGAAAGGCCTGGATGTGCTGTTTCCCTTCGGGCACGGCCTGTCCTATACGGAATTCTCCTACGAAGATCTTAAGGCAGAAAGATCCGGAGATCATTTCCTGGTGTCGGTAAAGGTAACAAATACTGGAAAGACTGCAGGCAAGGAGATCATTCAGATATATACCGGACAAAATGAAAAGGATGCCATACAGCCTGTGCGGTGCCTTGCTGCATTTCGCAAGGTCTTCCTGCAGCCCAAAGAAAGTATAAAAGCGGAATTTGATATTCCCGTCCGTGATTTTATGTATTATGATGCAGATCAAAAAGAGTTTGTTTTTGCATCCGGCACGGGCACAATTGAAACCGGTAAATCATCACGGGATATTCTGCTTATAACACAAGTTGAAATTACTGAATCCAACAAAAAGCTGCCCTTGATCAGCAGGAATACTACCTTAGGAGAACTGCAGGGCATTCCAGAACTCAGCGATATCATTTCTGTCTGGCTGCATGCGATTATGCAGCAGCAAGGCATTGAGGACGGCGATGTTGTAAGCGCCCGGGAGCTGGAAAAATCAATGTTCTATATGCCGTTGCGAAATGCCGTCCAGATTTCCTGCGGGGAATTCTCGTTTGATGAATTGGACGGCTTTATTGCACAGCTCAACGAAATACTAAAAGAAATGGGGCGACTGATATGACGGCATCCAAAAGAACGCAAACAGACCCAAACACCCGCATCAGACCTTTGGAAAAAATATCATTCACTTTTGGTGTTTTCGGACAGAATATGGTTTTTGCCTATATCTCGGCATACCTGATGATCTTTTATACCGATTCCGTGGGGATAAGCTCTGCAGCTGTCGGGACACTTCTGTTTGCAGCCCGTATGTGGGATGCCGTCAATGATCCCATCATGGGTATCCTGACAGAAAAAACAAGAACGAGATGGGGCAAGTTCAGGCCGTATCTGTTTCTGGTATCCGTCCCCATCGTCATTATCATGTATCTGATCTTTACACCGGGAGTTATCGGGAATGCCCTTGTATGGGCCTATATAACCTACTTCCTTTTTGATATCGTATATACCGTATCCGACATTCCCTTATGGAGCCTGACATCGGTCATGTCGAAAGATCCCGACGAAAGGACGCGCCTGATCTCCTTCGGCAAACTTATCGCACCGGTAAGCTTTATCCTTGTGTCCATCGCAACCGTCCCGCTTCTCAACGTATTCGGCAACACCACCAATGCCTACAGAAATGTCGCCTTGATTTATGCACTTTTGATGGCGCTCGGCATGCTGGCCACCTTCTTCAACACCCGTGAAAGAGTAGAGCCGAGTAAGGAAAAGCTGTCTGTAAAGGACATCCTGTTTTCGCTGAAGGAAAACAAACCGCTGCGCTATATACTGATATCGCAGATTTTCATCGCCACAGTGGACAACCTGGTAACTGCAATGGTTGTATATTATGCCACTTACAATTTATTTGATGCCAATCTGACACCCGTCCTGAGCCTTGCCATGATCCTTCCGATGCTTCTGGGAATTGGAATCGCATCGAAGCTTTCCACGCATTATGACAAGAAGAAGCTGCTTATAGCAACCCTTGCAATCAGGGTGGCCGGATACATCGTGCTGTTCTTTGTCGGATACGGCAATGTGGCGGCCCTCATCGTCGGATTTGCACTGGTTGCCGTAACATTCGGCGGCCCGGAAATTCTTCTTCCTGCAATGATGGTCGAGTCAATCGATTACGCACAGTGGAAAACCG
>Ga0209429_10000394_pt1 | contig 29858 bp, 17 predicted proteins | sample BarGraNGADG00212_3_FD_184493 | JGI IMG/M metagenome (GOLD analysis project Ga0209429, IMG submission 184493) | Arctic peat soil microbial communities from Barrow, Alaska - Barrow Graham LP Ref core NGADG0004-212 (SPAdes) (version 2) | ecosystem: Environmental > Terrestrial > Soil > Wetlands >... | reverse complement strand
TGTATCCCACAGGAATATATTAATTTTGTACAGGAACAAATCAACAATAGACCAAGAAAAAGATTCAATTACGAATCACCTAATTTTATGTTTAATCAAAAAGTTGCATTATCAACTTGAATTTTGCGGACAACAAATATACAGAAAATTTTAAAAGTAAAAAACAAATTCAACAAAACTTGATAAAATAATACAATTACTGACGTTTAAGTCGACAATAATATTGTGACCGATTAATTATGAATTATTAATTATGAATTATTAATTTGTTATTTGTACTTTTGTTGTACAAATAACAATACGATGTTTAAAAAATCAACTATATTAATTCGAAATAAGCGTGCCACATTCGATTATGAAATTTTGGATAGGTTTGTAGCCGGAATTCAACTCTATGGGACTGAAATTAAGTCAATAAGAGATGGAAAAGCCGGACTCAGCGATACTTATTGCACATTTATCAATGAAGAATTGTGGGTGAAAAACATGCACATTGCCACGTATTTTTTTGGAACATACAACAATCATGATGTGCGTCGCAATCGAAAATTATTACTCACTAAGCGTGAATTGCATAAATTGACCAGAGGAACTAAAGAAACCGGCAACACAATTGTTCCCACCAAACTATTTATAAACGAAAAAGGGCTGGCAAAATTAGAAATAGGACTGGCAAAAGGAAAGAAAACGTATGACAAACGTCAGTCGCTCAAAGAAAAAGAAGATAAACGCTCCATTGACAGAGCTTTTAAGAGTTAGTCAGTTTATAAAGTTTGAAAGCTTGCCTGAGGCAGGCAGGTTTGTAAAGTCAGAAAGTTATAGATACTAATTCTTTAAGCCCCTTTAGGGGTTTGGGGTCATTTTTTTTTGGATTGTTTAGTGTAAAGAAAACGTTTGATTTTTTGGGAAGCAGTCTTTTCAAAAGGTTCATCAATAATATCAACCCGTTTTATCTGTGAAACACGATTCAATTTTTCATTCAGCTCTTTTGTAAAGTTTTTTACCCAAATTTTATTTTTTTCTTTTTTATCTTCATAAACCGATTTAAAATGCTCAATTGTTTTTTCAAGTTCTTCTATATCCACTAATACTTTAGCAACCAAAAATCCATCTTCCTCAATAACAAGCGATTCTACCACCAGTTCATGACTATTTATCACCGTTTCAATATCTTCGGGATAAATATTTTCACCGCTTGCTCCCACGATTGTATTTTTCATACGTCCTTTAATATATAATCGTTTCCGCGAATCGAACCGACCCAAATCACCTGTACGAAACCATCCATCTTCGGTTAAAACTTCCTGTGTTGCTTCCGGATTTTTATAATATCCTTTCATCACGTTCGGTCCCTTTGCCCAAATCTCTCCAACTCCTTTTTTACCCGGATTATTTATCTTCAATTCTACTCCATGAACAGCAAAACCGGCAGATTGTAATTTTGTTTGATGAACTCCCGCACCGGCTAATAAAGGTGCAGTTTCTGTCAATCCATAACCAATGCCGTAAGGGAAACGGGCTTCTTTCAAGAATCGTTCAACCCGCGAATCGAGTTTTGCACCGCCAATTCCAAAAAATTTCATTCGACCGCCAAAGGTCTGATACAGTTTTTTGCCTGCAATTCGGTGAATTAATATTCTAAAAAACGACGTTTTATAAATCATACGTTTAAAACGATTACTACTAAATTTGCCTTGAATCTGAGTTTTATACAATTTTTCCATGATAAGAGGCACCGAAAGCATCATGGTAGGACGTATTTTGGCTAATGCAGGTAAAAGAGCTGCAGCTGTAGGTGGTTTTTCGAGATAATAAATTGAGGCACCATACATAATCGGATAAAGCATCCCGATAGTATTTTCATAAGTATGCGACAGTGGTAAAAGCGATAAAAACACATCCGCATGCGAAATAGCCTGAAAAGTATAAGATTGCATGGCAACAAATGCTATACTTTTATGCGAAAGAACAACACCCTTAGAACGACCGGTAGTTCCGGAAGTATAAATAATTGCCGCAGTATCATCTTCTTTTACCGTGATTTTTGGGATTGCTATTTCCGATTTAACTTCTTTATTTCCTGAAATTTGAGTAAAATCATCAATTAATATGGTAGCTTCCAGCGATGGCAATTCCAATCCTTCTATGCGGGAAGTTAATCGATCGCTGATAAACAATACTTTAGATTCGGAATGTACCAACACATTTTCAACTTCTTCACTGGTAAAATCGGGTAAAATTGGAACAATAATCAACCCTTTAGATACAACCGAAAAATAGGCAATTACCCAATTCGGCATATTATGACTGAACAAAGCTACTTTATCACCCTTCTTCAAACCAAGAGAAAACAATAGAATTGAAATTTCTTCCATCTTTTTCCCTAATTCCGAATAAGTAATTGGTTCGCCATCTACAAAGGAAACAGAAGGCATTTGCGCAAATTTCTTTACTGAATAATCAATGATTGATTTTAGCGTAAGGGGGGTTGGTTCTAATTTTTTACTCATTGTTTTTCTTTTATCAACAAGAATTCTAAATTGAAAATCAATGTAAAGATAATGGGTTTATTTGAAAACAAAATTTAAATGTGTCTCTTTGTATTAGATTTAACATTTTCTCCTTATTTGTAAATCAGAAAAATTGAAGGGCGTTTATTCAAATCGGGAAGTTGAGTCTTCCACTCTTTCATGGTTTTTGTTTTGATATATTCCGTGTCGAGAGTTATGTCGGCGGCTATACACAGGCGGGTTGAAGGTTGGCAAACTTTTAGTATTTCCTCTAACATTTTCATATTCCGATAAGGAGTTTCAATAAAAATCTGTGTTTGATTTTCGGAATACACTCTCGATTCCAGCTTTTTAATTGCTTTAGAGCGTTCGTCCGGTTGAATGGGTAAATAGCCAACAAAAGCAAAATTTTGTCCGTTAAAACCCGATGCCATAAGCGATAGGAAAATAGAAGAAGGACCTACAAGCGGAATAACGGTGAAATTGTTAATTTGAGCAATGGCAACTATATCTGCACCCGGATCGGCAATGGCAGGACAACCGGCTTCGGAAATTACACCCATATCATTTCCATTGAACATGGGTTTCAGAAAATCACTTAATTTTTCCGGCGAAGTGTGTTGATTTAAAATAAAAAAAGTCAAACTGTCAATATCAATGTCCGGATTCGCTTTTTTCAGGAAACGTCGGGCTGTTCGTACATCTTCCACGATAAAATAACGTAAAACAGAAACAGTTTCTGTGTTTTGAGACGGCAAAATGCGATTAAAATCGGACTCGCCGAGTGAAGTTGGTATTAAGAATAAGTTTGGCATCTATATTGATTGGTTAATTTGTTTACTAAGTTGATTTACATTTTAGCATTTTAGCTCATTTTCAAATTCTCAAACTCTTCGCTCAATATTTCCCACTCATAAATTTTCTGTTCGAGTTCGCGTTGTTTTTTCTGATAAAGTATAATAAATTCATTATCGGAAGCTTTTTCAGGTAATTCGAGCATTTTATTCATATTAGCAATTTCCGTTTCAAGTTTAGAAACTAGTTGTTCTACCTCTTCTATTGTTTTTTCAAATTTCTTTATTTTTCTGTTTAATTCTTTGCGCGCTTCATAGCTCAGTTTATTTTCGGAAATAGTTTTATCTTTAGTTTCAGTAGCAGCTTTCAATGAATTGGAAATTTCAAGTTCACTCAAGTTATTCATTTTTTTATATTGCAAAAACTCATAGATTCCACCCAAATGTTCGCGTACTTTTTTGCCACCAAATTCATATACTTTGGTCACCAGTCCATCCAAAAATTCACGATCATGCGAAACGACAATAACCGTTCCATCAAAGGCTTTAATAGCTGATTTCAAAACATCTTTGGAACGCATATCCAGGTGATTAGTAGGTTCATCAAGAATCAATAAATTAACCGGTTCCAACAACAACCGAATCATGGCTAACCGACTGCGTTCTCCACCCGAAAGAACTTTCACTTTTTTGTCGGAAGCTTCACCGCCAAACATAAATGCACCCAGAATATCACGAATTTTTGTACGAATATCTCCAACCGCTACGTAGTCAATCGTTTCAAAAACGGTTCGACTTTCATCTAATAATGAAGCCTGATTTTGAGCATAATATCCAATCTTCACGTTATGACCGAGCTTCAATGTACCGGAGTATTCTATTTCACCCATAATACACTTCACCAACGTACTTTTCCCTTCGCCGTTTTTTCCTACAAAGGCAACCTTCTCACCCCGATTGATAATCATGCCGATATTATTGAGAATCAAATGCTTTCCGTAAGCTTTTGACAAGTGCTCCATTTCCACCGGTATACTTCCCGAACGTGGTGCGGGCGGAAATTTCAGACTAAGACGAGAATTATCTTCCAAATCAACTTCCAGACGTTCCAGTTTTTCCAATTGTTTGATACGCGATTGAACCTGAATAGCTTTAGTGGCCTGATACCGAAAGCGTTCAATAAAATCTTCCGTTTCCTGAATCAGTTTTTGTTGATTTTCATACGCTCTTATCTGTTGTTCATGTCGTTCTTTACGCAACTCAACGTATTTTGAATAATGAACATTATAATCGTAAATCTTCCCCAACGAAATTTCAATGGTTCGGCTGGTTACAGCATCAATAAATGCACGGTCGTGCGACACCAGCAGTATGGCTCCATTGGAAGTTGTTAGAAAGTTTTCAAACCATTGGATAGATTCAATATCAAGATGATTGGTTGGTTCATCAAGAAGCAATACATCGGGACGTTGGAGTAAAATCTTTGCCAATTCAATGCGCATTCGCCATCCTCCACTGAATTCAGAACATTGACGGTCGAAATCGGAACGCAAAAACCCTAATCCCAGTAAAGTTTTTTCAATTTCGCCCTGAAAATTACCATTTCCGATTATTTGTAAATGTTCGTTATCGTGAGTCAATTTTTCTAGAAGTTGCTGATAATCATCACTTTCATAATCGGTCCGTTCGGCCAAATCTACATTCATTTGTTCAATTTGAGCATGAAGTTCTGTGATATGCTCGAATGCTTTTTCAGCTTCCTGCATCACCGTAGCACCTTCGTTATGAATCATGTGTTGAGGCAAGTAACCAATAGTGAGGTCTTTGGGAATAGTTACTTTTCCTTTGGTAGGATTTTGTTTTCCTGCAAAAATACGGAGTAAAGTTGTTTTTCCGGCTCCATTTTTACCAACCAAGGCAATTTTATCTTTTGGATTGACCAAAAAACTAATTTCATCAAAAAGTGGCGAACCGCCAAATTCAACAGTAAGTTGTTCTACAGAAATCATATATTATTTTTCGAAAACTTCGGAATTTTAATTTTGGAGGGTAGTTTTAAATATTTGAATTATCACTTAGCGAGTTTTTTTTTATCTACCAATCACCATAATATGTACGTTAGTAATGAGGCAATTGAAAATGCAACAAGAATTAATATCGATAAAGTGGGATAAACGTGTAAAAAGATATTTAGGTAAAGCATTTATTTTAAAACATTAATAATTATACATCCAAACGTTCGTACTGTGAGTTTTTACTTAAAAATTCTGGTACAATTTTTTTCATTAAAGAAACTGTCAGGAAATTTTTACACTTAAAACTATACTGAATTAATTCATCTATTTGAATCGAAACTGAATCATAATCATATTCTTGCACTTTTGCAATCATAATTTTAGGATGATGTGTTTGGGTAGTTATTTCCTTTTTATTTAACAGTTCTTCATACAATTTTTCACCAGGTCGAAGTCCTGTAAATTCAATTTCTATTTCGACTTCAGGTATAAAACCTGCTAACCGAATCATTTTTCGGGCTAAATTTACTATTTTTACCGGACTACCCATATCAAAAATAAATATCTCACCACCTTTGCCCATTGCTCCTGCTTCTAAAACCAACATACATGCTTCAGGAATGGTCATAAAATAGCGAATAATTTCAGGGTGTGTTACAGTAACCGGACCACCTTTTTCAATTTGACTTTTGAAACGTGGAATAACTGAACCACTGGATCCCAATACGTTACCAAATCGAGTAGTTATAAATTTTGTAGTAGTTTTTCCCTCTCCCTGAAGTTTCCGATAAAGTGACTGTACATAAATTTCAGCAATTCGTTTTGAAGCACCCATAACATTTGTCGGATTTACTGCTTTATCTGTAGAAATCATAACAAATCGTTGAACATTATATTTTACGGCTAAATCAGCCATTATTTTGGTACCATTTACATTTACCTGTATGCTTTCTACGGGATTATCTTCCATTAATGGAACATGTTTATAAGCTGCGGCATGATAAATAAAATCCGGTCTAAACATTTCTATTAGATATTCCATCCGTTCCTTATTTCTAATATCTCCTAAGAATATACTGAAGTTTTGATCAGGATACTGTTCTTCCAATTCCAGTTTTAAAATATACATTGGAGATTCAGCCTGGTCAAGAAGAATTATTAGATTAGGCTGATACTGAATTATCTGACGTACTATTTCACTTCCAATTGAACCAGCCGCACCTGTAATTAAGATTACTTTAGATTTTAATTGGTGTGCAATATTCTCATTGGAAATATCTATTTTAGGTCGTTCAAGTAAATCTTCAATCTGAATGGATTTGATTTGTTTCATTGTTGGCATATCATTCTGCCAAATGCTCATTGGAGGGGATGTAAGGACAGAAAGATTGTTATTTAAAAAAATATCCAAATCAGTATTGGGATTTATTTGGTTCATTTTATTCGGAGAAACAATAATAGCTTTAGCTTTATTAATGATTATCTTTTTTATAGTATTTTCATTTAAATGATAAACTTTAATACCCATAATTAAACGTTCTGAAGCATTTTTATCGTCATCTATAAAACCAACGAGTTTGTATTTATTATCTTGTAATGAAAGTAACATTCTGGCAATCCCAATGGCGGCTGATTGAGTTCCATAAATCATTACAGGAATTATTTGACCTGAATTTTGCGTAAAAAAATCATATATTGTTTTTACAACTAATCTTAAAATGAATAGTAACAGAAAGGAAAGAATAGCATAAATTAACAAGGTAGAATAATAAAATATAAATTTGTTTAGGGTAAAGTAAATAATAAAGTTGGCTATTGAAATTAGAACCACATTAATAGACACGGCAAATAATAATTTTACAGCATCTATATACCCTGAATACCTAAGAACACCGGAATAAGTACGGAAAAGCCAAAAGAAAAGAATTTGCAAGAAGATAATAATGCCCATTCTTTGAAAGGTTGAAAAAATCCTAAAGTCTAAGGCGTTAGTATATAATCTCGAAGAAATATAACATGAAATATTATAGGATATTAAACAAATCAATATATCTACGAATAGTACTATCCAACGAGGTATATATTTCAAATTATTAAGATGAGAAAAAATATCCGACCCCCCCAAGAAATTAAACTTTTCTTTCATGTCAATATATAATTAATTGCGTTCTTTAAAAAATTAGTCTGCAAAGATAAGTTTAAAATGGAGAAATTATGTCTAAAAAACGCTTTTAAAGACTCAAAAAAATCTTATCTATTGTAAATCAATCATTTACTGTAATAAATTTACTATAATAAATAAGAATCACATACAAAAATTAATTGAAATCGCATATTGAAAAATTTATTGGTTATCTTTGCAAAATCAATTTAAATAGAGAATAATATGTCAATACATAGCGAAGATTCCCGAAGAGTCACAACACATCGTTTATTGGAAATGAAGCAACGTGGTGAGAAAATAAGTATGTTAACAGCTTATGATTTTACAATAGGAAATATTGTTGATCTGGCCGGAGTTGATATTATTTTAGTTGGTGATTCAGCATCAAATGTAATGTGTGGAAACATTACAACTCTTCCAATAACCTTAGATCAAATGATTTTTTTTGGAAAATCAGTTGTTCGCGGGGTAAAACGTGCATTAGTTGTTGTTGATATGCCTTTTGGAAGTTATCAAGGCAATTCGAAAGAAGCATTGGCATCCGCCATTCGCATTATGAAAGAAACTCATTGCGATTGTCTAAAACTGGAAGGTGGAGAAGAAATTATTGAATCAGTAAAACGTATTTTAAGTGCAGGGATACCCATAATGGGGCATTTAGGATTGCAGCCTCAATCAATAAATAAATATGGTTCTTATACAGTCAGGGCAAAAGAAGATACTGAAGCCGAGAAGTTAATTCGAGATGCTCATTTATTGGAGGAAGCTGGCTGCTTTGCTATTGTTTTGGAAAAAATTCCTGCAAAATTAGCACAACAAGTTGCATCTGAACTTACAATACCTGTTATTGGAATTGGCGCAGGAGGAGATGTTGACGGGCAGGTATTAGTTCTTCATGATATGCTTGGTCTTACTCAGGATTTTTCTCCGCGTTTTCTGAGGCGATATGCAAACCTACAAAACATTATGAACAAAGCAATTGAACACTATGTTAAAGATGTGAAATCCGGAGATTTTCCTAGCGAAAAGGAACAATATTAATTGAACATAAACCACAAAGAAATTTCCGTTGAATTTGAAATTCAACGGAAATTTCTTTATTTGATGAAAATAGATTAATTTTTTAATGTTTTAACTACAATCCAATTATTTTTTTCTTGGAATTCAATCAATTTTAATCCGTTTCTATTTGCTTCAGCTTCAATTAACGGAATATCTTCTTTATAAAATCCGCTCAAATACAATTCACCACCAGTCGACAAACAATCCGCATATTTTTCCATATCAGCCAGCAAAATATTTCGGTTAATATTGGCCAGAATAATATCAAAATGCAACCCGATAAGTAATTCAGCACCACCAAGTTTCACTTCAATTCCTTCAACTTTATTTATAGCTATATTTTCCAATGAATTTTCGGTACACCAGGTATCAATATCAATCGCCAAAATATCTTTTGATCCACGCATAGCGGCTAAAATTGCCAGTAAAGCTGTGCCACAACCCATATCAAGTAAGGTTTTTCCTTGCAATTCCATTTCCAGCAATTGCCCAATCATCAAACTTGTTGTTTCGTGATGACCCGTTCCAAAAGCCATTTTGGGATCAATAACAATATTATACTTTGCAATAGGAACATTTTTATGAAACGAACTATGTATAACACAATCATTTCCAATAACAATCGGTTCAAAATAGTGTTTTTCCCATTCTTCATTCCAATTTTTCGATTCTATTTGTGTAACTTTGTAGTCAATAGTGGCTTCAAAAGGAAAATCGTCTAATAAATTTTTAAGTTTTACTTCATCGAATAGATTTTTTAGTATATAAGCATCTAAACTTTCTTCCGTTTGAACAAAACTGTCGAAACCGAGTTCTCCGAGTTCTTCTGATAACACATCAGAAATGTACTCTTCGTAGGGCTCAATAAAAAAATGGATTTCCAAATAATTCATATAATTTGTTTATATTTAATTGATTAATGATTTTAAATTAAATAGATTAAACTTTCTGTATTAAGTTTAGTCTAAAAGTTAGATTATAAATACAAAAGTACTATAAATCTGCGATAAAATTTAATCGAAGTAAAAGTAAAAAACCTCTCAATAACTATTGTTCAATGGCACGATTCTTGTTGATAAATACATACGAATAAAACAATCAGAACGGACTAAAAATAGGAGATAATATTATGAAACGCAACAATTTTCTCATCATGCTTTGTTTGCTTTTTCCACTGGTTGGAATTAGTCAAAATCAGGCAACTTTAATCGACGACATTTATTTTAAAGCGAGCGATGCTAAGAATATTGATAAAACTCAGAACGTTAGACAAACTTCAAATCGACAATCTATTAATTTCAAGAATGGAGCTAAGGAAATTATTTTCATTGAAAAAAAGAGTACAAAGCAGGATATTGTACATGATACTGTTTATGTGGTTGGTCAAGCCTCTGATACTAAACAAAATATAAAAATACAAAATTATAATTCTAAAAATGGGAATAATCAACTAATAATTCATGATACTATTTATGTTGCAGAACAACTAAACGACAGCATTGATAACTATGAAGAACAAGGGCATTATTTGAATGGATTTAAGGGAAATGAATCAGATTTGGAATATGCCGAACGAATTCGTCGTTTTCATAATCCAAAATATACTATTTTTATCGGCGACCCACGTTATAATGACATTTATTTTCTCGACAATTATGATTGGAACGTGTACGTTGATGATTCTTATGCTTATGTAACTCCTACCTGGACAAACCCATACTGGTGGAATTACAATTTTAGTCCTTATAGTTATGGTAATTGGGGCTGGGGATTTGGAAATAGTTGGTATTCACCTTATTCCAATTATTCTGGATGGAATAATCCGTGGGGATACAATGGTTTTTATGGTGGATTTGGTGGATATTACGGTGATTACTATGGATATGGCGGGTACAATGGCTATGGTTATGGTTATCCATATTATGGGTATGGCGATTATTATGGTTACGGGTACGGAAATTGGATGGGATACAGCAACAAAAATAAAAATTATGATGAAGCAAATAGACGTGAAGTTACAAATTATAACGGTAATAATCGTTTAGGTGGCACCAGAACTGAATCTGCCAGTACGATAGGCGGCGGTTCTCGTTCCACTACTTACTCCAATCAATATACTGTAATAAGCGGTTCACGAAACAGTTCGCAAACCGGTAATAGTACTTCAAGCACTCGTTCAACAATGGGTTCAAATTCAAGAATAGTGACAAATCAATCAAATGGAATCGGAATAGTAAGAAATACCGGTTCAAGAACAATAAATAATAATCAAAATATTACGAGTGGAAACTCTTTCAACCGAACTAATAATTTAAATATAAATACCAGACCAAGAACTTATACAACCACAACGAATAATGTGCCAATAGGAAATTATTCAACCAGAGAAAGCAACACAACAAATTCTTCTTTCAGAGGTAATTATTCAACTGGAAATCGTTCAAGTTCGTCAAGTACAATTACTACAACTCCATCAAGAGGAAGTTATTCAACCGGTAGTTCTTCTGGAGTTTCTCGAAGTAGTAGCCCTTCCTATTCAACCGGAAGTTCAACTTACAGTAGTGGAAGTTCAGGGAGTTCTAATTCTGGAGGAAACAGCAGTTCAAGCAATAGCAGTGGAAATAGCAATGGAGGAAGTCGTAATTCAGTCAGCTCCGGTGGCGGGAGACGATAATGTAATTAAATATTTAAGATAAAATTAGAATTGACTTCTTTTAAATAAACAAAAATATGAAAAAGAAAATATTGACTATTGCAATTATTTTAAATTGCTCATTCATAATGGCTCAAACTGAATTTGATGCTCTGAAAGTTGTTCAAAGCGATATTAATGGAACTGCACGATATATGAGTATGGCAGGTGCATTTGGAGCATTGGGGGGCGATGCGTCTGCAATTAAAGATAATCCGGCCGGATTGGGAATTTACCGGAGTTCAGAAATGACCGGTACCCTAAATTTAATGGTGCAAAACAGCAATTCAATTTGGAATGCGACGAACGGTTATGATAATTTGAATAAAATTGGATTCAATAACTTCTCCTATGTAAAAGCAACTCCTACTTATAGAAGTGAAGAAAGCAATACAGGTTTATTAAGTTCTAATTGGTCATTTTCATTTAATCGCCTAAAAAGTTTTGATCGTAACTCAACAATTAAAAGTCAATATGCTAATTCGTCTATCACAGATTATATGTCATATATTACCAATAATGCCGGGAATATTAACAGTGCTGATTTAAGCTCTGATAATAGCCCTTATGACAATATAAATGTACCATGGATTTCTGTAGTAGGGTATCAGGGTTATTTAATTAATGAAAACGTAAACCCTGTTACCAATCAAAGTACATGGCCATCGTTGTTAGGAACAAATGAACAAGTAAAACCTTCATTCAGTATTCAGGAAAGTGGATTTCTTGATGAATATTCTATTGGTTGGGCAGGGAATTTCAGTAATTTTATTTATTTAGGTGCTACAGTAAATCTTCAATCGTTGGATTACAATGAAAATAGTCAATATTCCGAAATTTTCAGTGGAAATGGTGGTATGACTTTAAGTAATACAATTACCACTTCAGGTGTTGGATTTAATATGAATGTTGGTGCAATTATCAGACCAATTGACATGTTACGTTTTGGAGTTTCAGTTCACTCACCAACTGTTTTTTCAGTAACTGATAATAATTATGCAAATCTTGATTATTATTTAACGAGATTTTTTACAACAAACGGAAATTTCGATACACCTTCTGCAACAAATTCTTACATGCTTTCTACTCCGTGGAAATTCAATGGAAGTGCAGCAGTAATTATTGGCCAAAAGGGTTTGATAAGTGCCGAATATGACTATAGTTTGAACACAGGCACTTCATTTATGGATCAAAATGGTAATTCTCAATGGTATTCAGATGAAAATTCCGGAATGAAATCGATGTTGAAAGATGTTCAAACCATAAAAATTGGTGCGGAGTTTAAATTGACAAATAATATTTCGTTGCGTGCCGGCTATGCAACTATGAGTGCAGGCTCAAACCCATTAGCAGATAAGCTTATAAGATTCAATACAACAAGAACAGATACCGAATATTTTTTAAATAATAAAACTGACTATATTACAGGCGGAATCGGTTATCGTGAAGGTAATTGGTATATCGATTTAGCTTACATGAATAAAAATATTGACGAAACGTTTTATCCATACAATACAAATGAATTGGTCAGATTAAATCCAAATTTATCAGCTGTTAACCCAGCAAGTGTCAAAACTATGAACAATAATATTGTTATAACGGTAGGATTTAAGTTTTAATTAGACTTTGAAAATATGTAATTTCGTTTTATTTTTTTGCACCATAGGTCGGCTTTCGAGTCGACCTTTTTTTGGTTCAAATTGCACAATATTTTCGAACCCTACAAACATATATTCAACGAAAAATTCTCTTTAAATCTTCAAATATCTGAATTAACACATTAACTTATTGGCAAATTGGCACATTATTATCATTTGCCAAATTGCTTTAAAAGCCTTACCTTTGCACCCTCTAAAAAGTAACTTAACAAATAAGCAAATCATCAAACATACGATGAGTTTACATTCCGAAATACAACGCCGACGCACCTTTGCCATTATCAGTCACCCCGACGCGGGTAAAACCACACTTACCGAGAAACTTTTACTTTTCGGGGGAGCGATTCATGTGGCCGGAGCTGTAAAATCAAATAAAATCAAGAAAACAGCTACATCTGATTGGATGGAAATCGAAAAACAACGTGGAATTTCGGTTGCCACTTCGGTAATGGGTTTCGAGTATCGTGATTATAAAATCAATATCCTCGACACTCCCGGTCATCAGGACTTTGCCGAAGATACATATCGCACCTTGACAGCAGTTGACAGCGTAATTATTGTTATAGATACTGCAAAAGGTGTGGAAGCACAAACCCGTAAATTAATGGAAGTTTGCCGAATGCGCAATACTCCGGTAATGATTTTTGTCAACAAAATGGACCGCGATGGGAAAGATGCCTTTGATTTACTCGACGAACTGGAAGCTGAACTTGGTATTGCTGTTCGTCCACTTAGTTGGCCTATCAATCAGGGATTTTCGTTCAAAGGCGTGTACAATATTTACAAAGAAAATCTGCAACTTTTTACTCCCAATAAACAATCAATCAGCGAATCGATAGAACTCTCGGACATCAGCAGCAACGAACTCGACAAACTGGTAGGTGAACATGATGCCAATAAACTTCGCGAAGATATGGAATTAATCAACGGCGTTTATTCCAAGTTAGATACCAAAAAATATTTGGCAGGTCATTTGGCACCAGTTTTCTTTGGTAGTGCATTAAATAATTTTGGTGTAAAGGAATTGCTGGATTGTTTTGTTGAAATTGCCCCTTCACCCCGACCGATTAACACTCAGGAGCGCGAAATTAATCCTTACGAAGAAGCATTCTCAGGTTTTGTCTTTAAAATCCATGCCAATATGGATCCAAATCACCGCAGCTGTATAGCTTTTGTTAAAATTTGCTCCGGAAAGTTTGAGCGCAACGTGAATTACAAACACATTCGTCATGGTAAAATGATGCGTTTCTCCTCACCAACTGCTTTTATGGCTCAAAAAAAAGAAACAGTAGATGAAGCTTTTGCAGGTGATATTGTTGGTTTGCCCGATACAGGGAACTTCAAAATTGGTGATACGCTGACCAGTGGTGAAGATCTTCATTTCAAAGGAATTCCAAGCTTTTCTCCTGAAATGTTCAAATATATCGAAAATGACAATCCAATGAAAACCAAACAATTGGATAAAGGTGTAAATCAACTCATGGACGAAGGTGTTGCACAATTATTTGTCAATCAATATAATAACCGTAAAATTATTGGAACGGTTGGACAACTTCAGTTTGAAGTTATTCAATACCGCCTGCTACATGAATACGGTGCACAATGTCGTTGGGAACCAATCTCACTGCACAAAGCCTGCTGGATTGAAAGCGATGACGCAACAGAGCTTGACAACTTCAAAAAACGCAAAGCTCAATATATGGCCAAAGACAAAGGAGGACGGGACGTTTTTCTTGCCGATTCCGGTTATGTACTTCAAATTGCACAAAACGATTTTAAAAAGATTAAGTTCCATTTTACTTCAGAGTTCTAGTACACAGATTACAAAAAAAAATTTACATACCTAATTAATCGGACAACCTGAATTCAAAAGGTTGTTCATTTTGTATCGTCCTGAAATTTGTTTGCAGTTTTTTTTATAATCCTGAATTATGTTTACTTTTTTGTAAACCTATTTCAGGACTATACAGTGTGTTTAATTTTATTGTTTTGTACAGGCTATTTCTCACGAAATAGCCTGTCTGTATTTTGATACTAAAAAAAACGTTTAAAATAAAATTATTATCTTTTTGGAATTTTTCAAAGGAAAAGATGCATTTGTCAATAACAATTACAAAATTATGAACAATAATATCGTATTATATGTTATTTTCTTACAAATATATGATATTATATGAAATATATTATCATTTTGATTTGTAATATAAAGATAAAATCATACTTTTGCACTCGATTTACAAAAAGACATAAATCAACTCAAAATACACGTATATTGTAAATCGTATTTGAGTAATTTAAAACAAAATAAAATTAGATAAAGGAAAGTTGAAACATTTCACCTATCAATAATATAACCTTTCATGAAAAAAATTGAAGCAGTTATTCGCAAGTCAAAATTTGAAGATGTAAAACAAGCATTATACGATGCCGGCATCGAATGGTTTTCATACTGGGACATTACCGGATTAGGGAAATCAACTGAAGAACAAATTGTTAGAGGTCAGGCTTTTCAATCGAGCTATATTCACAGAAGAATGATTTCTATAGTGGTACGTGACATTAACTTAGACAAAACACTCGAAGCTATTCTAAATTCAGCCTGGACAGGTGAAACCGGTGATGGAAAAATTTTCATTTACGACATTCAAGATACTATTCGCATTCGAACTCGCGAATCGGGACCTGAAGCATTATTCAACAAAGAATAAAAGAAAGAATTATTGATTATTTATTTTAGATTATTCAAATGAAGAAATATATCCTATTGATAATGAACTTATTGACAATTTTTTATTCAACTCTTTCTGCTCAAAATTCAACTCAACCGGTTGCTCCAAGTGTAAATGCAGGCGATACTGCATGGATGATAGTTGCTACTGCATTCGTATTATTAATGTCTATTCCCGGCTTGGCTTTGTTTTATGGTGGTTTAGTTCGACGTAAAAACGTGTTGAACGTTTTTATGCAAGTATTTATTATTGTTGCTATTGTCAGTATAGAATGGGTAATTTGCGGATACAGTTTATCTTTTGGTAGTTCAAAGGGATTCCTTTCTCCTTTTATTGGTGGCTTTGATTGGGCATTTTTAAACAATATCAAAATCACCGATCTCAGTCCGTATTATATTTCTCACTCACAAATCGGATTAGATGGTCATGCTACCGGTACTATACCACATATCATATTTATAATGTATCAATGTATGTTTGCTGTAATTACTCCGGCTTTAATTATTGGTGCTTTTGCTGAACGTATTAGTTTTAAAGGATTTTTTGTCTTCACTATATTATGGTCAATTTTCGTATATAATCCTGTTGCACACTGGGTCTGGTCAGCTGATGGATGGCTGTTCAAACTTGGAGCTTTAGATTTTGCTGGTGGAACAGTTGTTCATATCAATGCCGGTATTGCTGCCATTGTTACAGCAATCATGCTTGGAAAACGCCGAGATTACAAACGTCACGCTATACCACCTCACAACATAACTTATGTGGTAATGGGAGCCGGTTTACTTTGGGTCGGTTGGTTTGGGTTTAATGCAGGGAGTGGGCTTGCTGCTGATGGCCTTGCCGGAAATGCTCTAATGGTAACGCATATTGCTGCGGCAGCGGCTGCTTTAACATGGTTCATAATGGATTGGTTTATAGATAAAAGACCGACTGTTGTAGGAGTTAGTACCGGTGCAGTTGCCGGTTTGGTTGCAATCACTCCCGCAGCAGGGTTTGTAGGCATTCCCGGGGCATTGGTTATTGGAATGGTTGTTTCCATTGTTTGTTTCTGCATGGTTGCTTATGTTAAACCAAAATTAGGATATGATGATTCTTTAGATGCGTTTGGTGTTCATGGAATCGGTGGTATAATCGGTGCTATTTTAACAGGTGTATTTGCATCTCCATTAATTCAATCGGCTTATAGTGGTGCAATTTATGGAAATTTTCATCAAGTTTTAGTCCAATTGATTGCTGTATTTTCGATTATAATTTATTCTGGAATCGGAACATTTATATTGTTTAAAATTACAGAGAAACTCGTCGGAATTCGTGCTTCTGATAAGCATGAAGCAATTGGATTGGATGAAACTCAACATGGAGAAACCGCCTATAATAATTTCGATTAATTTTCAATAAATATTTTTGTACTATAAAGGATTTAACAACTAATTTAACTTATGAATCAAAGATTTAAAACATCGTTTTGAGATTAATAGTATCAGATTATAATAAACATTTATTACTACCTTTGTAAACCAAAAATTTTAAATTTATTATAATCTGATAAGAATATATCTCTGTTCAATGATTTTAATTTATCATTTATATAATAGGTTTAATTTCAATCTGACATATATTTATCTATTATTGTTTCATATTAAAACATAATCATCTTTTTTTTCATAAAGACATTTATTTCAGCTATATGATTTTCATTTTTACTAATTTTGCATAGATTTTATTACAATACGATAGATTTAAGCCGAAAAATGAAAAATTTGAATAAAAATAACCCTCAAAAAATAAAATTATGTCATCATTAAGATTTAAAGCAGTAGAAGAAGCTTTTAAGAAAAAAGCAATCGTAGTTACACCTCCATCAAAGTTCACTTCCGATTATTACGGAAAATCTGTTTTCAATCGTGCCACAATGGCAAAATATCTTTCCAAAGACACATTGAAAGAACTTAAAAACGTAATTGACAAAGGAGCCACTCTGAATCTTACCATTGCAAATGATGTAGCGGCAGGTATGAGAATGTGGGCGATGGATTTAGGGGCAACTCATTACACACACTGGTTTCAACCATTAACCGATGGAACAGCAGAAAAACATGACTCGTTTATTGATTATGTAGGTGCTCCAGGTGAAACAGTCATCGAAGATTTTTCAGGAAAACTTCTTGCTCAACAAGAACCAGATGCATCTTCTTTCCCAAGTGGAGGAATTCGAAGCACATTCGAAGCACGGGGTTATACTGCATGGGATCCTTCATCCCCGGCATTTGTAGTTGACGACACATTGGTTATACCTACAATTTTCATTTCTTACACTGGAGAATCGCTTGACTTAAAAGCTCCTTTATTGAAAGCGTTGAGTGCTGTTGACAAAGCAGCAACTGCAGTTTGTCAAATGTTCGATCCAAGTGTAAAGAAAGTGTTATCATTTTTAGGTTGGGAGCAAGAATATTTCTTGGTTGATGAAGGTTTGTACGCAACTCGTCCGGACTTAGTGTTAACCGGTCGTACTTTATTGGGACATGAATCAGCAAAAAACCAACAATTGGATGATCATTATTTTGGTTCTGTTCCAAGTCGTGTGGCTGCATATATGAAAGATATAGAATTTGAAGCTTACAAATATGGAATCCCTGCTAAAACCCGTCACAACGAGGTTGCACCAAACCAATTTGAATTGGCTCCAATCTTTGGAGAATGTAACTTATCTGTTGACCAAAACTTATTGATGATGTCCATCATGAAAAAAGTTGCACGTCGTCATGGATTTCGTTTGTTGTTACACGAAAAACCATTTGCCGGTATTAACGGCTCAGGTAAACACAATAACTGGTCGCTTGGAACTGATACCGGTGTTGGATTATTCACACCGGGCAAAACACCTGAGGAAAATCTACAATTCGTTACATTCCTTGTAAACACATTGATGGCTGTTTATAAACATAATGCTTTATTGAAAGCTTCAATTATGACTGCTCAAAATGCTCACCGTTTGGGAGCAAACGAAGCACCACCGGCAATTGTTTCAGCATTCATTGGAACTCAATTGACAGCCATTCTTGATAAACTGGAAAACAGTACAAGTGAAGAAGCAATAGTTGTAAGTGCTAAAAAAAGATTAAGTTTAGGTATTGCACATATTCCTGAAGTATTCCTTGACAATACTGACCGTAACCGTACTTCACCATTTGCTTTTACAGGAAACCGGTTTGAATTCCGAGCTGTTGGCTCTTCTGCAAACTGTTCGTCGGCTATGGCAACCCTGAATGCTGCTGTTGCTGCTCAATTAACCGAATTTAAATCTGAAGTAGATGCTAAAATCGCTGCCGGTTCAACCAAAGAAAAAGCAATTTTTGATGTTATCAAATCATATATTAAAGCTTCAAAAGCTATTCGTTTTGATGGAAACGGTTACAGCGAAGAATGGAAACTCGAAGCTGCTGAACGTGGATTGGATTGTGAAACAAGCGTACCAAAAATTATAAAAGCATACACTTCAAAATCAAGCATTGAGTTATTCAAATCTACTGGTGTATTATCGGCAGTTGAACTTCATGCCCGAAATGAAGTCAAATGGGAAACTTATAACAAAAAGATTCAAATTGAATCACGTGTTTTGGGTGACTTGGCAATCAATCATATTATTCCAATTGCTACACGATATCAATCATTCTTGTTAGAAAATGTCTATAAAATAAAAGCTGTATATTCTGTAGAAAAAGCCGAAAAATTAGGAAAACTCGATTCAGCACTTATAGAAGAAATAGCAGAACATATCTCCGTTATCAAAATAAATGTTGACGCAATGGTTGAAGCGCGTAAAGTTGCGAATAAAATCGACAGCGAATATGAGAAAGCATTGTCATACCATGACGATGTTTTACCCTATTTTGATATCATTCGTTATCATGCGGATAAACTTGAAATGATTGTTGACGATGAAATGTGGACTTTGCCTAAGTATAGAGAATTGCTATTTATCAGATAGATCAAAGGTATTTATCCATTCTCAAAAATTAAGAATAGTGGGAGAACCTTTTAGGATTTCCCACTATTTTGCCACTATACAACAAAACTAATTAACACGAAAATCAACTAAGAGAGACCGGTTTAAAAGCGTATAAAATAAGAATAAAAGTTATGACAATCCCAAAACTTACAGACGAATATGAGCAGAAATCGCTTTATTCATCTCAAAACGAGCACGATGCCTGTGGTGTCGGTTTGGTATTAAGTCTTCACGGCGAGAAATCGCACGATATAATTGAGAACGGGTTACAGGTTCTCGAAAACATGGTTCATCGCGGAGCCGAGAGTGCCGACAATAAAACCGGTGATGGAGCCGGAATTCTACTTCAAATACCTCATGAATTTATTTTACTTCAAGGGATTCCTGTTCCCGCTAAAGGAAAATATGGTACAGGTCTTGTCTTTTTTCCTAAAGATGCTAAAAAAACAGAACTTTGCCTTAATGTAATCAAAGATAATGTTGAAAAAGAAGGTTTAAAACTTCTTGCTATTCGCGATGTTCCAGTAAATAGCGACATTTTGGGAGAAATTTCTGCCTCCAACGAACCACAAATTAAACAAATCTTCGTTACAGGTGCTACTTCACAAGAAGAACTTGAACACAAACTATATGTGGTTCGTAAAAAAATAGAGAATTCAATTTACAAATCAAATATATCCAAAGAACGCAGTTTTTATATTGTAAGTCTTTCTACTAAACAAATGATCTACAAAGGAATGCTTACTTCACTTCAACTGCGTAAATATTTTCCGGATTTATCAAATCCGAATTTCACCAGTGGAATTGCGTTGGTACACGCACGTTTCAGCACAAACACATTTCCTACATGGGATTTGGCACAGCCATTCCGTATGTTGGGACACAATGGCGAAATTAATACTATTCGTGGTAACCGTCAGTGGATGGAATCACGCGAAAGTGTGTTGAAATCTGATCAGCTTGGTAATTTACAAGAACTTTACCCAATTGTTCAACCCGGCATGAGCGATAGTGCCACGTTGGATAATGTACTTGAGTTCCTCGTAATGTCAGGTAAGAGTTTACCACATGCTATGGCTATGTTGGTTCCAGAAAGTTGGAATCAAAAAAATCCTATTTCGGATAATTTAAGAGCCTTCTACGAATATCACAGTACTTTCATGGAACCATGGGATGGACCTGCAACCTTGCTTTTCAGCGATGGTCGTTATGCGGGCGGGATGTTGGACAGAAACGGTTTGCGTCCTGCACGTTATCTTGTAACTCATGATGATTTAATGATAATTGCATCCGAAACTGGAACCATTGAGTTCGAACCTTCACGTATCAAGGCAAAAGGTCGTTTAAAACCCGGCAAAATGCTTATTGTTGACACTGAATTAGGACAAATTTTTTACGATCAGGAATTGAAAGAAGGTTTGGCTAAAGCTTTCCCTTATCGCGAATGGTTAAATAAAAATTGTATAAATCTCGATGATATTTCTTCGGGTAGAAATGTAAAAAATGATTTGAATGATTATCAAACATTGCTTCATGCATTTGCTTATTCAAAAGAAGATTTGGAAAGATTGATTCTTCCGATGGCAATTGATGGTTTTGAACCAACTTCATCGATGGGTAATGATGTGGCTTTGTCGATTTTCTCTGATAAACCTCAACGCTTGTTCAACTATTTCCGTCAACAATTTGCTCAGGTAACCAACCCGCCGATTGATCCGATTCGTGAAGAGTTAGTTATGTCGTTAACTGGTTATATTGGTTCTGTACATCAAAATTTGCTTGAACCTGCACACGATATCTGCAAAATGGTAAAACTAAAAAGTCCCATTATTACAAATACGCAGTTCGACATATTGATGAATCTAAACTATAAGGGGTTCTATACTATTTCATTACCGATGCTTTTTGATCCAAAATCCGGAGCTGCAGGTCTTGAAAAGGCTATACAGGAACTTTGTCTGTCGGTTGAAAAAGCCGTTGACGATGGAAAAAACTATATTGTATTAAGCGACCGGGGTGTTGATGCTATACATGCGCCAATTCCTTCACTTTTAGCTGTATCTGCAGTACATCTTTATTTGGTACAGAAAAGAAAAAGAATGCAAATTGATATCGTGGTAGAATCAGCTGAACCGCGTGAAGTAATGCACTTTGCGCTTTTATTCGGATTTGGAGCTAATGCCGTTAATCCATACATGGTTTTCGCTATTATAAACGATAGAATCAAAGCCGGAGACATTCAAATGGACTTGGAAACAGCTAAAAAACATTACATTAAAGCTGTAAATAAAGGTTTGTTAAAAGTATTATCGAAAATGGGTAACTCAACCTTGAGAAGTTATCGTGGAGCTCACATTTTTGAAGCAATTGGAATATCATCTGCATTTTTGGATAAATATTTTAAAGGCATTTCATCGGCTATCGAGGGTATTGACATGGAGGATATTGCAAATGAAGTAATTAAACCTCATACAGAAGCATTTTTTCCACAAGAAGGTGATACTACCCAATTAAAAAATCTTGGTCAGTATGCCTATCGTAATGATGGCGAAAAACATGCCTGGAATCCCGAAACGATTGCACGATTACAAATTGCAACAAAAACAAATAGTTACGAAAAATTTAAAGAATACACAAAAACTGTTGACGAAAAACCAACACCTATTTTCATTCGCGATTTGATGGATTACAAACGTAATCCGATTGATATCAACGAAGTAGAACCGATTGAAAAAATTATGAAACGCTTCGTAACCGGAGCTATGTCATATGGTTCCATTAGTCGTGAAGCGCACGAAGCAATGGCAATAGCCATGAACCTGATTGGCGGACGAAGTAATACCGGTGAAGGTGGTGAAGATCCTGAACGTTATAAAAAACGTGAAGATGGTTTAAGCACGCGAAGTGCTATTAAACAAGTTGCTTCCGGACGATTTGGTGTGACCGCTGAATATCTGGTTAATGCCGATGAAATTCAAATTAAAATTGCACAGGGAGCTAAACCGGGTGAAGGCGGACAGTTGCCGGGACATAAAGTGGATAAAATCATTGCCAAAACCCGTCACTCAATTCCGGGAATTTCGTTGATTTCACCTCCGCCCCATCACGATATTTATTCAATCGAAGATTTGGCACAACTTATATTCGATTTGAAAAATATCAATCCTTCGGCTACAATCAGTGTAAAACTGGTATCGGAAACCGGAGTTGGAACGATTGCTGCAGGAGTTGCCAAAGCTAAAGCCGATTTAATTTTAATCAGCGGCGCTGAAGGTGGAACAGGTGCAAGTCCATCAAGTTCAATCAAACATGCCGGACTTCCGGTAGAAATCGGTTTGGCTGAAACGCAGCAAACTCTTGTACTGAACAACTTGCGTGGGCAGGTGCGCCTACAAACCGACGGACAGTTGAAAACAGGACGCGACATTATAATTGCAGCTTTATTAGGGGCTGAAGAATATGGCTTTGCAACCAGCGCGCTGATCATACTTGGTTGTGTGATGATGCGTAAATGTCATTTAAATACATGTCCGGTAGGCGTTGCCACCCAGGACGAAATACTGCGTAAACATTTTGTTGGAAAATACGAATATCTTGTCAATTTCTTTCATTTCATGGCACAAGATGTTCGCGAACACTTAGCCGAGATAGGTTTTCGAACCATGGATGAAATAATTGGACATGCTGAATTGTTGGAACGGAAAAACATTGAATACAGCAATTCAAAATTGAAAAAAGTAGATCTGTCAAAAATCATGTTCGTACCGGGTAAAGAATCAGATTCAGCTCTTCGTCATGTGAAAAATCAGGATCATAAAATTGAAAACGTTTTAGATCATAAATTGATAAAAAAATCACTTCCAGCTCTGGATTTATGTATGCCGATTGAAATCAATAGCAAAATTAAGAATACCGACAGAGCAGTTGGCGCCATGCTTTCGGGCGAAATTGCAAAACGTTATGGACAAGTTGGTTTGCCTAATGATACCATTAAAGCTTATTTCACGGGATCAGCCGGACAAAGTTTCGGTGCATTCCTGAGTAAAGGTGTATTTTTCAAACTCGAAGGTGAAACAAACGATTACCTTGGGAAAGGACTCTCGGGAGGAAAAATTGTAGTTGTGGCTCCAAAAGAAAGCACATTTAAACCAGAAGAGAACATTATTGCCGGTAATACCAGTTTATATGGTGCAACTTCAGGAGAAGTATATATTAATGGTGTGGTTGGTGAACGTTTCTGTGTGCGTAATTCAGGTGCAATTGCCGTTGTGGAAGGTGCCGGCGATCACTGTTGCGAATATATGACAGGTGGGCGTACGGTAGTTCTCGGACCGACCGGACGAAACTTTGCAGCCGGAATGAGTGGTGGTGTGGCTTATGTACTTGATGAAGCAGGAAATTTCGACTTTTTCTGTAACATGGAAATGGTTGAACTTTCGCTTATCGAAGATAGTCACGACAGTAAAGAATTACACGGATTTATTTCCAATCACTATAAATACACTGAAAGTAAACTTGCCAAAGAAATTTTGGACAACTGGAACAATTATGTAGATAAATTCAAGAAAATTGTACCAATTGAATACAAAAAAGTATTACAGGAAGAAAAAATGGAAGCTATCAACAAGAAAATTGCGCAGGTTGAACGCGATTATTAATTAAAATTATTTAGTTTTTCAAAAGTTTTAAACTTTGGAAAAACTTTAAAAATAAGAATAAAAACAGTATGGGAAATCCTAAAGCATTTATAAATATACCCCGCAAAGAAGCAGGTTATAGACCATTATTTGAGCGTGTTACTGACTTCGGAGAAGTTGAGCAGACATTAAATCGTGAAGACAGGAAACTTCAGGCTTCGCGTTGTATGGATTGTGGCATTCCATTTTGCCACTGGGGCTGTCCGCTGGGAAATAAAATGCCGGAATGGCAAGACCTTATTTACAAAGGTCAATGGAAAGAAGCGGTTGAAAATTTACACGAAACCAATAATTTTCCAGATTTTACTGGTCGGATTTGTCCTGCACCATGCGAGAAATCATGTGTACTCGCTCTACATGATGCTCCAGTTACCATTCGTGAAAATGAAGCTGCAGTCACTGAAGTTGCCTTCATCGAAGGTATGATTAAAGCTATACCACCTAAAACCCGTACCAGTAAGAAAGTAGCTATAATTGGCTCAGGACCTGCAGGATTAGCAGCTGCTCAACAGTTAAATCGAAAAGGACATCTTGTAACAGTTTTTGAAAAAAATAACGGGTTAGGAGGATTACTTCGGTATGGAATTCCAAACTTCAAATTAAATAAAAATATCATCGATCGTCGTTTGGCTTTACTGGTCGAAGAAGGTATCGAATTCAAAACCAATACCGAGATCGGTAAAGACATTTCAGGAAAAGAAATTATGAAAAGTTTTGATGCTGTTTGCATTGCAGTTGGTGCCGGTCATCCCCGCGATATAAATCCTGAATGTCGGGATTTGAAAGGAATTTATTTTGCCATGGAATTTCTTAGTCAACAAAACCAACTCATTATGGGTGAGCCCGTTAATGATAAAAACTTAATTTCTGCAAAAGATAAACATGTATTAGTGATTGGCGGTGGTGATACCGGTTCTGATTGTGTGGGAACATCCATTCGTCAGGGAGCTGTCAAAGTTACTCAGATTGAAATTTTGCCCCAACCGCCGATAGATAAAAACCCTGATACACCTTGGCCATTTTATCCTAATATCCTTAAAACATCAAGTTCACATCAAGAAGGTTGTGTGCGCAAATGGAGTTTGAATACTAAACAATTTGTTGGTCAAAATGGTCACGTGACCGAAGTTTTGGGGGAAGAAGTTGAATGGACTAAAGATGAAAGTGGACGTTGGAATATGAACCCAACAGGCAAAACCGATATTATTAAAGCTGATTTGGTATTCCTCGCTCTTGGCTTTATTCATCCGGTTCACGAAGGGTTATTAACCGAATTAGGTGTTCAGTTTGATGGTCGTGGTAATGTGGCAATTGACAATAACAGCAAAAGTAATGTTGGTAAGGTTTTTGCAACCGGTGATGCCGCTATGGGAGCAAGTTTGGTTGTCCGTGCCATTGCTTCCGGACGAAAAGTTGCAGAAGACATTCATAAAACAATAACCGTTTAGCGTTTTGCGTTTCGTGTTTAGTGTTCTTATACACAAAACACGAAACACGAAACACTTTAAACTAAAAATACATATGTGTGGAATTGTATGTGCATTTGATATCAAACAACCGGCTCAGGTTTTGCGGCCGCAAGTATTGAAAATGTCGAAACGGGTACGGCATCGTGGGCCGGACTGGTCGGGAGTATTTTCTGACGATAAAGCTATTTTAGCACACGAACGCTTATCAATTGTAGATCCGGAATCAGGGAAACAACCCCTTTTCAGCAAAGATCGCAAACTGGTGCTGGCTGTAAACGGTGAAATCTATAATCATCTGGAAATTCGGAAACAATTTGAAGGGAAATATGAATTTCTGACAAAATCCGATTGTGAAGTAATTCTGGCTCTTTATCGTGAGAAAGGACCGAATTTTCTGGAAGATTTGAATGGTATTTTTGCCTTTGCACTGTATGATATTGAAAAGGATATCTATATGGTTGGTCGTGATCATATCGGTATTATTCCACTTTATCAGGGCTGGGACACGGAAGGCACCTATTATGTTGCTTCTGAATTGAAAGCACTCGAAGGATATTGTTCTAAAATTGAAGAATTTCTGCCCGGACAGTACTATTACAGCCCCGATGGAAAAGCTACTCAATGGTATTCACGCGATTGGGTAAGTTATGATGCTGTAAAAGATAATGTTTCGAACATTGAAGTTTTACGCGATGCATTAGAAGCTGCCGTTGAACGTCAATTAATGACCGATGTACCTTATGGTGTGCTGCTTTCGGGCGGATTGGATTCGTCCATTATCTCGGCCGTTGCAAAAAAATATGCAGCCAAACGAATTGAATCCGGAAATACTGAGACTGCCTGGTGGCCGCAACTTCACTCTTTTGCCGTTGGGTTGGAAGGATCTCCCGATTTAATAGCAGCACGCAAAGTTGCAGAACATATCGGTACCATTCATCATGAAATTCATTTCACTGTTCAGGAAGGTTTGGATGCCGTTCGGGATGTGATTTATCATGTCGAAACGTATGACGTAACAACCATTCGTGCCAGCACACCCATGTATTTATTGGCGCGTGTCATCAAATCAATGGGTGTAAAAATGGTACTTTCTGGTGAAGGAGCTGATGAAATCTTCGGTGGTTATCTTTATTTCCACAAAGCGCCAAATGCCGAAGAGTTTCACAAAGAAACTGTTCGAAAACTGGATAAACTTCATTTGTACGATTGTTTACGTGCCAATAAATCTTTGGCTTCGTGGGGTGTTGAAGGACGTGTTCCGTTTTTGGACAAAGAATTTATGGATGTTGCAATGCGTTTGAATCCGAAAGATAAAATGTGCGGATTAAATGGAAAAATGGAAAAATGGATTTTGCGTAAAGCATTTGAAGACTATTTGCCGGAAAGTGTAGCATGGCGTCAAAAAGAACAATTTTCAGACGGTGTTGGTTACAACTGGATTGATTCATTGCGTGCCTTGACAACCGAAATGGTTTCGGACGAACAAATGGCGAAAGTTAATGAAACCTATCCTATCAATCCGCCAATGAACAAGGAGGAATATTATTACCGGACCATTTTTACCGATTTCTTTCCTTCAGACTCAGCATCTTTGTGTGTGCCTTCGGTACCTTCGGTAGCTTGCAGTACCCCGATTGCATTAGAATGGGATGCAGCATTTAAAAATCTGAATGATCCTTCCGGTCGTTCGGTAAGCAGTGTTCACGAACAGGGATATAATAAATAAGTTGACAGTTTATAGTTGACAGTTTGAACAATAGAGGCTGATCTGAGAAATTCAGGTCAGCCTCTATTGATTTAGAATATCAAATTGCTAATTCGCTTCAAAGATAAATTTTCAATCTTCTTCTTTTGCTTTGAATGATTCCCACACAAAGTAAGCTATTAATGCTAAAAAGGCAACCAAAGCAGCAATCTGTGCCCCTCTCCCATTTGGATCTAACCACACATTCAGATTCATAACTTCTCCATTGCCGGTAAAAAATATAATAAATGCTCCAATCACGCCAAACAAAGCAGCTCCGGCAATAAATCCGGAAGAGATAAGTATACCCCGCTGAACGCGTGCATTGTTAAGCTTTTCATTCTTTGTACTTTTTGAAAACCAATGATTTAATAAACCTCCCACCACAAGCGGAGTGTTCAACGGCAGCGGAATAAACATTCCAAGGGCAAAAGCAAGCGGAGATATATTCAGCCAGTTTATGAGAATAGAAATAACCGCACCTATACCCAACAATACCCAACTTACACCTGTACCCGACATAAGCGGTTCAATAATGGCAGCCATGGCATTTGCCTGAGGAGCAGTCATGGGTTGCGGATGCGCCAGAGTTTGGACAAAACCATAAGCCTGATTCAATATAAAAATTACAATTCCTACTGTAGCGGCTGAAACGAGTGTTCCTAAAAATTTATAAGTTTCCTGTTTTGCAGGAGTTGTTCCAAGCCAGTAACCAACTTTTAAGTCTGTAATAAAACCGCCGGCCATTGACAATGCCGTGCACACGACACCTCCTATTATCAAGGCACTAACCATACCTTGCCAACCTTTTAGCCCAACAGAGACCAACACCACAGAAGAAAGAATCAAAGTCATTAAGGTCATTCCCGAAACCGGATTTGAACCAACAATAGCAATGGCATTGGCAGCAACAGTTGTAAAGAGAAATGAAACAATAAGAATAGTTATCAAAGCAACTACAGCCTGCAATAATGTGATTTTAACTCCAATGATCAGGAAAACAAATATTGCAACCAACGTTAAGAAAATAAGAAGCATTACAAACGACATTTTTAAGTCTTTTTGCGTCCTTTCCACTTTTACTTCGGAATGCGCTTTTCCACCAACGCCCAACGCCAATTTGAATGCACTGCCGATTACGCCGGATGATTTAATAATTCCAATAATTCCTGCCATGGCAATGGCACCAATACCAATAGGTCGAACATACAATTTGAAAATTTCTTCTGCCGTCATTGCTGCAAAAGGATTGATGCCTCCGCTCAACGAAGCGGAAAGTGCTCCGATTTCATTCACCAAAGGAATAAGTACAAGCCATGATAACAAGGAACCAACTGTGATAATTAAAGCATAACGAAGCCCCACCAAATAACCAAAACTAAAAATAAGCGCGCTCACATTAAATTTTAGCACCATTTTTACCTTGTCGGCCATCATTTGCCCTACAGGCACAATGCGGGTGGTGATTTCTTCACTCCAAAGCCTGAAAGCTGAAAAACAAAAATCGAATAATCCGCCTATAATACCGCTTATAATCAAAAGTTTTGCCTGACTTCCGCCTTTTTCGCCTGTCATTAAAATTTCAGTAGTTGCAGTTGCTTCGGGAAATGGCAGTTTTCCATGCATATCTTTTACAAAATATTTTCGGAAGGGAATTAAGAACAATATTCCAAGGAAACCGCCCAGTAGCGACGAAAAGAATATCTGCCAGAAGTCGACCTGAATTTGTGGAAATTTAGCCTGAAGAATATAAAGTCCGGGTATTGTAAACACTGCTCCCGCAACAATTACGCCTGAAGATGCACCAATTGACTGAATAATTACATTTTGACCTAAAGAGCCTTTCTTACGCATAGCAGCCGAGGCACCAACTGCAATTATTGAAATAGGAATGGCAGCTTCGAATACTTGTCCGATTTTCAAGCCTGAATAAGCTGCTGCAGCAGAAAAAATTACTGCCATTAAAAGCCCCATTCCAAGGGACCAGGCAGTAACTTCGGGAAATTTACCTCCTGCCGGCATGACCGGTTTATATTCTTCGCCTTCATTTAATTCACGATAAGCGTTTTCGGGTAATCCTGTGATTTTTTCTTCTTCCATTGATACGAATTTTACAAATTTATTCTAATTAAACGAATTATGTTTGACTGTATACTTATTATCTGCATATTAGCAACAGTTTTCAGCATGTCAATGCCTGAAATACATTGACCACTTTAGAGTAACAAAACTACTAAAAAAGTGAAACATTATGGCACGATTAGATCAATTAAAAATGAGTACCTCCGAACGTCGTCGACGTCGGTTCAGCGACA
>Ga0209429_10000391_pt1 | contig 30216 bp, 27 predicted proteins | sample BarGraNGADG00212_3_FD_184493 | JGI IMG/M metagenome (GOLD analysis project Ga0209429, IMG submission 184493) | Arctic peat soil microbial communities from Barrow, Alaska - Barrow Graham LP Ref core NGADG0004-212 (SPAdes) (version 2) | ecosystem: Environmental > Terrestrial > Soil > Wetlands >... | reverse complement strand
TAATGCCAACTTGTAAAAGCATTAAAGTTTCAGAAAAGCGAGCAGATCAGAGTTGAGCCGGTCTTTATGTGTGTAAGCGAGTCCGTGAGGAGCGCCTGCATAAATTTTCAGAATCGCGTTTTTGACTATTTTCGAGGATGAGAGTGCCGCCGCACCGATTGGAACAATCTGATCATCATCGCCGTGAATAATCAGTGCCGGTATGTCAAATTTTTTCAGGTCCTCGGTGAAATCCGTTTCGGAAAATGCCTTAATGCAATCGTAGGTGTTCTTGTGACCGGCGCTCATGCCTTGAAGCCAAAAAGAATCAATCATACCCTGCGAGACCTTGGAACCGTGCCTGTTGGCTCCGAAGAAAGGTCCGGCAGCGAGATCTTTATAAAGCTGAGAACGGTCGGCGAGAGAGCTGAGGCGAATCTTATCGAACACCTTAATCGGCAAACCGCCGGGATTGGCCGTTGTTTTCAGCATCAACGGCGGAACTGCCGAAATCAGTGCGACTTTTGCCAGACGTTTTGTGCCATGACGGCCAATATAGCGGGTAACTTCGCCGCCGCCTGCGGAGAAACCAATCAGAACAGCACCCTTGAGATCGAGCGCTTCAATAAGCTGTGAGAGATCATCCGCATAGGTGTCCATATCATTGCCATTCCAAGGCTGGCTTGACCGGCCGTGTCCTCGACGGTCATGAGCAATACAGCGATAGCCTTCGGAGGCCAGAAACATCATCTGCGCTTCCCAACTGTCCGAATTGAGCGGCCAACCGTGGCTGAACACCACAGGTTGTCCTGTACCCCAATCCTTGTAATAAATTTGCGTTCCATCTTTCATAATGATTATGCTCATAATTCGCCTCCTTTTTTATCGGCAAGGGTCGCTGGTCTCTCATGTCCATCCTATGGATCGCCCCCAATTGTTATACAGTTTCAATATTAGGTCAAAATTCGGCAAAGCCTACTTTTACAAATTATTAGCGACGAAATCCCAGTTAACAAGGTTCCAGAACTTTTCAACATATGATGGACGTGCGTTACGATAATCAATATAATATGCATACTCCCAATCTACTCTCTTCCTCATCAACTCCAAACCACGAAAATGCTTGAACTGGAAACCCTCTATTCAGGTTTTTCTACACGAAGTGTCGCAATTGACAGTTCTTTTGATACATCCTGCGGCCAATTTCCAAAATCAGCTGTTTAGCTTCGTGGTCTGTAGTATGCTCGCGATGTGCCATTGACTCTCCTCATCTCGCCACTGTATTGCTACTTTCGTGCGCAGTTGTTTAGTTCGATGCTTCATTTCATAATTGGCCTCTGCCATGTTATATGCGATTATATCCCTGAATACACATGATGTCAACAGTTCCTCGATTGCTTGTCTTTTTGGTTTTGACAAAATGGGGGAGGCTATGCTATGATGGGGCCACTTCCCCTGAGAGGAAAAAGGAGAGATATGATGTCAACCAGGGCACACAGGCGCAGCAACTCCAAGCGCACGGTCCTCGTGCGGGCACTGAGCGTATTTCTGGCGGTGCTCATCGTAGGCGGAACCTTTGCCTCACTGCTGCAGCTATTTTGACCTTGACTTAAGCCGGAACTCAACATAATCAAGGAGGAATACCGTATGGAACTCAAGGGGTCCAAGACCGAACAGAATCTGCACACCGCCTTCGCGGGCGAATCCATGGCCCGCAACAAGTACGACTACTTCTCCAGCGCCGCCAAGAAGGAAGGCTATCAGCAGATCTCCGATATCTTCGCAGCCACCTCGCTAAACGAGAAGGAACATGCCAAACTCTGGTTCAAGGCCTTGGGTGAGCTGGCAGATGGCAATACCGCCGGCGACACCCTCAGGAACCTGGGCGTTGCCGCTGCAGGCGAGCACTATGAGTGGACGGAAATGTACAAGGGCTTTGCCCAGACCGCACGTGAAGAGGGCTTCAAGGATCTTTCCCTTCACTTTGAGAACGTAGCCAAGGTCGAAAAGGAGCACGAGGCTCGCTACAACAAGCTGGCCAAGCACCTGGAGAATGATGATGTATGGGTAGAGGCCACGCCGGCCAAGTGGCACTGCCTCAACTGCGGCTTTATTTTTGAGGGCAAGACGCCCCCGATGAAGTGCCCCGCCTGCGACCATCCCCGCGCCTTCTTTGAGAGGCTGGCAGAGAACTATTAAGTCAATTCAACTCACAAAAGCCGCTGCATCGCTGCAGCGGCTTTTGTGTATTTATTCTCTGCCGCTTAGAAGTATCCTCCGTCGATCCCCCTGATGCTGACCTCGCCTGCTTCCAGACGCAGACTGCCTTCCGCGGTGTCGACCAGAAGCGCGCCGGCCATATCCACATCCCTGGCGCGGCCTGTGCGGGGCTGACCGTCATAGATGAACTGCACCTCACGGCCCAGGGTCACGCAGTGGGCGCGGTAATCGTCCAGGTGACAGGAACAAAGGGTAAGGCCAGCCATCAGCTCGTTGATGATGGCCGCGGCCAGCCACTCGCGGTCCAGGTGTATTCCTTCCCGCGCCAGAGTGCCGGCGGTGTCCGCGATCTCCGGGGGAAAGGCGACAGATACCGTGTTGATGCCGATGCCAAGCACCACTCGGCTCAGCTGCCGCTGCATGGACAGGCGCTCGGCCAGGATACCGCAAACCTTTTTGCCTTCAAACAGCATATCGTTGACCCACTTGATTTGCAGCACCTGGCCGGTCAGCGCTTGCACCGATCTGAGCACGCAGACGGCTGCCAGTGTAGTCACCATGCCAGGAGGCATGTCGCCCACGTCAAGGACAACGCTCATGTACAGGCCTCCGGGCGGTGAATAATAGCTGCGGCCCATTCGGCCGTGACCGGCATGCTGATGATCCGCGAGCACGGTGGCGCCATGGGTCGCGCCTTCCAGCGCCCAAGCCTTGGCAACTGCGTTGGTGGAATCGATATTGCCATAGCAGCGGATGGGGCAGGGCTGATGGAGGAGGAGTTCGACTTTCTGAGCGTCCATGGCAATGTTCCTTTCTTGACAGCATCTTCATGGCTGCCTACAATGGGATGAAAACTGTGCAGGGGGCAAGACAAGTGAAGACAGTGCTGGTGACGGGCGGCGCGCGCGGGATCGGGGCGGCGGTGGTGCGGCGCTTCACGCAGGATGGCTGGCGCGTGGCATTCAGCTACTTCCAAAGCGAAGAAGCGGCGCAGGGTGTGAGCGCGCAGACCGGCGCGCTTGGTTATCGGGCTGATTTACGGGATGCGGCGCAGACGCTTGCCATGCTGCAAGGGGCGATGGGGCAATTATCCCACCTGGATGCCCTGGTCTTTAGCGCAGGCGTAAGCTGGCAGGGCCTGCTTAGTGAGATGCCCCTGGAAACCTATGATGACTTGATGGCATTGAATCTGCGCAGCGCCTTTGTGCTGGCGCGGGCCGTGCTGCCCGGGATGGTGCGGCAAGCCAGCGGCAGTTTGGTGTTCGTATCGTCGATACAGGGGCTGGCAGGCTCCTCCTGCGAAGCGGCATATTCAGCATCCAAAGCGGGGCTGATCGGCTTGATGCAAGCCTTGAGCCAGGAGGTTGGGCCAAGCGGGATTCGGGTGAACTGCCTGGCCCCGGGGGTGATTGAAACGGACATGATGGCTGGCTACTCTGCAAACGAGCGGGAAGCCTTGCGCCTTGCCACTCCGCTTGGAAGGCTGGGCAAAGCGGAGGATGTGGCGGCGGCGGCAAGTTTCCTCTGCGGGCCCGATGCCGGCTTCATTACCGGTCAGGTGTTGGGGGTAGACGGCGGGCTCAGGCTATAATACCACTCTCACTCATTAATGCTTTGATGCGGCGGATCTTTTCCGCCTTATCCTTGCCTCGCTCAATCGGCGTAGGCTGCGACTACGCTTCATTCCCTCGACTTCGATAAGTCGAAAAATCTCTCTTCGCATCGGTGCATTACTGATTTCGAATGGTATAAGGATCAAACTCAGCCGTGCTCAGGAAAAATCCAGTAGAAGGCCTCATCTGGCAGCGCATCCCCAACGGATGCGGGGTTGGCCTCATAGAGCATCTCAAATAGGGGCGTCAGCTGCGGCTGCATCGCGGCACCATCGACATATACGATATTGCACAGCGGGATAGCCTGCCTGGCGATCGCTTCATTGGGCAGGATGCCGGCAGCCACGATATCGCGCGCGGCTTCCTCGATGTGAGTGTTGACAAAACTGACGCTCTGGCTGTATTGGCTGAGGAAGTCGGCCACTGCGGCGGGATTCTCCTGGGCGAAGTCCCGGCGCACGATCAGGCAGCCCATGGAAAGTACGGCGTCGGGACGTCCCTGCGACTGGGCCGCCTGGGCAAAAGCCTCAGTCACATCCAGCGCGATGCGGAAACCGGGATCCCTGATCAATAGAGCGGTGACCATCGGCTGGGGCAGCATGACCAGATCGGCCTTGCCCGCAGCAGCCAGGGCTGACACCTCGTTGTGTTCTGCCCTGTACTCTATCGTGGTATCCGATATGCCGTTTGCGGCAAGGATATAGTTGAGCGCGTACTCTGGCACGCCGCCCTGGCCTGAAGTCATGATCGTCTTGCCGGCAAGGTCCCTGACCTCATGGACAGTGTCACCTTTTTCCAGGATGTACAGCACGCCCAGTGTGTTGATGGCCAGCATCTGCACCTGGCCCTTTGTCTTCTGATACAGTACCGCGGCCAGGTTGGTGGGGACGGCCGCGATATCGAAATTGCCCGATATGATGCTGCCAGTCAGCTCATCGGGCGCGGCGGCGAGGGTGAAAGCATAGTGGGCATCTTTTTGCGCGATCATGGGAGCCATGCCCATGCCGGTTGGGCCGATAAGGGCCAGTATCCGCAGGGGCGCCGCCGCTTCAGCCATCGCAGCCACGGGCAGCAGCGTCAGGCAGAAGAGAAGGGCCAACAAAATGCTGATCTTTTTCACTGAGTATCCTCCCTATTGAAGGCAAAAGCCTTCCCATGGATTATACCACAGCAAGGCTTTCGTGAATGAACAAACGAAAAAGCTTAAGCTGCTTCCCCTGTCTAATCCTTGCCTTCATAGGCGGTAATGGCGGCACTGGCGCCGATGCGGTCAGCGCCGGCCTGGATCATTGCTTCCATCGCCTCTGCGGTGCGGATACCGCCGGAGGCCTTGATACGCACCCTGGGTGGCAGGTTCTGGCGGAAGAGCATAATATCCTGCGCATCGGCCCCGCCGCTGCCAAATCCGGTAGAGGTCTTGATAAAATCCGCACCGCCATTGGCCACGCAGCCGCACAGCGCGATCTTCTCTGCCTGATTCAGGTAACAAGTCTCCACGATCACTTTGAGAACCTTCTCACCCGCCACGGCCTTCAGGGCCCTGATCTCCTCTGTAATGGCAAGGAAATCCCCGGCCTTGACCTGGCCCAGATTGACCACCATGTCGATTTCGTCAGCGCCGTCCCGGAGCGCCTGCCTTGCCTCCCGCACCTTCACCTCCTGGGTGTTGTAGCCCAGGGGGAAGCCAATCACCGTGCAGACCTTCAGGTCGGGGAAACCGGCCTTTGCGCGCTTGACAAAACTGGGCGAGATGCAAACCGTCGCCATGCCGTAGGTCAGGGCTTCCTGGCAGAGCTTCTCGATTTCCGGCCAGACGGCGGTCGCCTTCAAGAGGGTGTGATCTACCCGGGAAAACACACTTTGCTTATCCATAAATCCTCCTCGATTTTACTGTTCTTTGTATCTGTTTGCAGCCATCATCGTAGCACATCAGGATCCATATGGCAAACGCTTTGTCCAAGGCTCATCATCTAATTCCGTGAAACGGCGTGGGTCCATGTTAGAATATCGGACAGAGAGCTAAGCAGCACTCATCCCGGAAATTGTCCGCTTTCCGGATTGACAGGGAGCCACTGCCGCCATGCGGGGTCAGTACAAGGGTCAGCCCCAGCGGGGAGGGCTGACCCGCAAGCCAGGCTGGCATGGCGGCCTCTCCCAGTCAATCCCCACGGAAATTTCCTACAATGCAAGGACCAACAATGAGAGGAGCGAGAAGAATGTCCGATGTGCGCAGGAAGTATGACCCGATTCCATACCTTCAAGGGATATCGTACAGTCATCTTCCTGGCTGTTGGCAGACTGGCACTCTCTTATCCTTCGTCATGGTAACTTTTCACGGAGTTAAGTGAAGGACCATCACTAAAATCGCGCTTGCATTCCCCTATTCCCCCTGCTATAATAATTTTTACGGCTCATGGTTGCGCGCCATGAATCCGAATTGAAGCGCAAAAGAGGTGAACAACCATGAAGAAGCTGATCCATCCCAAGTACGACAAGGCGACTGTTCGCTGCGTCTGTGGGGAGACCTTCGAAACCGGCTCCGTGAAAAAAGAGATGCGGGTCGATGTCTGCTCCAAGTGCCATCCGTTCTTTACGGGCAAGCAGAAACTGGTGGACACCGGCGGACGCGTCGATCGCTTTAAGAAGCGTTACGGGATCTAACAAATTGTATGGAGAACAGGCAGACACGCACAAAAGACGAGCGGCGGGTCTGCCTGTTGCTTTAGAAAGAGGAAATTATGTCCATTGATACCAAAAAGGATGCCAAGCGCCCCGATATCGGCGGGCAGGCGGTGCTGGAGGGCGTGATGATGAAGGCGCCTGAGTATATCGGCATTGCTGTGCGCAAAGAGGACGGCAGCATCGTCGTCAAGCGCGAAAAGTATGAATCGCCCAGCAAGAAGCACAAGTGGATGGGCCTGCCCCTGATACGCGGCGCCATCAACATGGTGCTGATGATGCGTCTGGGCATGCGAGTCCTGAGCGCCTCAGGCGAGATGAGCGGTATGATGGACGAGGAGCCCTCCAAGTTCGAGAAGTGGCTTTCCAAGAAGCTGGGCAAGGGTGTGGACAAGGTAATCATGGGGGTCGCGATGGTGCTGGCCCTGGCTCTTTCCATGCTGCTGTTTGTGATGCTGCCCAACTGGCCCGTTCAGGCGCTCAGGCAGGCGGGCTGGTCGCTGTTTGAGGTCAACCTGGTCAGCGGGCTCATCCGCACACTGGTATTGATAGGTTACCTGATCTTGTGCGGGATGATTCCCGATATGCGCCGCACCTTCCAATACCACGGAGCGGAGCACAAGACGGTCTACTGCCACGAGGCGCAGCTGCCGCTGACTCCCGAAAACGCGCAGACCTTTTCCACCCTGCACCCCCGCTGCGGCACCAGCTTCCTGCTGATCACCTTCGTGTTTTCCATCCTCTTCTATTCGGTGCTGGATCAGGCGATATTCAGCTTTTCAGGCTATGACCTGGCCAACAACTACGCTGTGCGCATTTTGACGCGGCTGCTGCTGCTGCCTTTGGTGGCCGGCATCAGCTATGAGATATTGAAGGGTCTGGCCCGTGCCAGCACCCCCTTTGCCAAGGCCCTGCGCTGGCCGGGCATGCAATTGCAGCGTTTGACCACCCGCAAGCCCACGCTGGAGATGCTGGAAGTGGCCATCACCGCCATGAATACAGCCCTGGACGGCCTGCCTGAGGGCGAGCTGACCAAGGAAGGCTACACCCTGATCCCAAAGGCTGTTAAGCAGGCGTGACCATCCGCAGCTGCCTCTCATCGGCGCAGCACAGGTTGGAACAGGCCGGTGTTCCGGACGCCCGGGTAGATGCCAGCCTGATACTGGCCCATGTGCTGAAGAGCAGCCGGTTGGAGGTATTTGCCCGCTCTGACAAACTCCTGACAGAGCCTGAACTGTCCGCCTTTGAACAGCTGCTGATCCGTCGGCTGACACGCGAGCCGCTGCAATACATACTGGGTGAAACCGGCTTTATGGGTCACCGCTTTTTAACACGATCCCCTGTGCTGATCCCCCGTGCGGATACAGAGATACTGGTGGAGCAGGCTTTGCTGCGCCTTGCGCCAGGCGACAGGGTGCTTGACTTGTGCACAGGCTCGGGCGCGATCGCCATCAGTTTGGCGCTTGGCTGCCCAGAGGCGCAGTTGGAGGGCAGCGATATCTCCCAGGAAGCGCTTAACCTGGCGCGTAAAAACGCAGCCCTGAACGGTGCCAAGGTCATTTGGCATCAGGGGGACCTCCTGACGCCCTTTGTGGGGCAGCGCTTTGATATGATCTGCTGCAATCCGCCCTATATCCCGGCAGTTCAGCTGGAAGATCTGCAGGCTGAGGTGCGCTTTGAGCCCCGGCTGGCGCTGGACGGCGGTGAAGACGGGATGAAGTTCTACCGCCGGGTGATCGCCCAGGCGCCTGAACTACTGTACCCAGGCGGCTGGCTGCTGTTGGAAGTCGGCGACCGGCAGATGGATGCGGTGCGGGCGCTTTCGCAAGTTGATTTTGACCACCTGGGCGTGTATGATGACGGTGGGGGTCTGCCGCGCGTATTGGCGGCCCAAAGGAAAGGTTAAGATGGCCTCACTGGAAGATCAATACAACTGGATGGACGCGCGTTATGATGAGTTGGGCGTTGCCTGTTCACAAAGCGAGATCATATTGGACCTGCCCCGCTGGCAGCAGCTGATGAAAGAGAGGGCGGGCCTGGAAGAGCCTGTGCAGCGCTGGCGGGAATATCAGCAGCTGGCGCAGGAGATCGCCTCCACCCAGGAACTGCTGCAAAACCCGGAGCTCAAGGCCATGGCCCAGGACGAACTGACACAGCTCAGGCAGCGTGAAGAGGACATCCGCCAGCAGCTCAAGCTCTTTTTGATCCCCAGGGACCCCAATGACGAGCGCAACGTGGTGATGGAGATCAGGGGCGGCGCGGGCGGCGATGAAGCCAGTCTGTTTGGCGCGATGCTGCTGCGTATGTATACACGCTATGCCGAGCGCCATGGCTACAAGGTGGATTACATCAGCTTGAACGAAACAGAGCTGGGTGGTATCAAGGAGGCTGTGTTCACCTTGTCGGGCGTGGACGCTTTCAGCCGGATGAAGTTTGAATCCGGCGTCCACCGCATCCAGCGCGTGCCCTCCACCGAAAGTCAGGGCCGCATCCATACCAGTACCGCAACCGTGGCCGTACTGCCTGAGGCCGATGAGGTGGACGCAGCCATCGATATGAATGACCTGCGCTTTGACTACTACCGCGCCAGCGGGCACGGCGGCCAGTACATCAACAAGACAGACTCAGCCGTGCGCATCACACATCTGCCCACGGGGCTGGTCGTTACCTGCCAGGACGAAAAAAGCCAGCTCAAGAACCGGGAGCAGGCGATGAAGGTGCTGCGCAGCCGCTTGTATGAACGGCTTCAGGCTGAACAAAACGCGGTGTACGCCAAGAATCGCAAGGGACAGGTGGGCACAGGCGACCGGTCTGAGCGCATCCGCAGCTACAACTTCCCCCAGGGGCGGGTAACAGATCACCGCATCAATGTGACGCTTTACCGCATCAACGAGATCTTTGACGGCGACCTGGATGAGCTCATTGACCTGTTGACCATTCAGGCACAGTCACAGGATATGAAGGACCTGGCGCTGGAGGCATAATGAACAAGGTACGCTGGATCCGCACGGCGAAAAGGAGGCTTGAAAATGCAGGCAAACCGGCCGCCTGACAGGCGACCCATGAGCAGGGCCAACAAGCTGCTGATCGCGGTCAGTCTGGGTTTCGTTTTGCTTTTTGGGAGCTTGACGCTCTACCCCATCCTGCAGGCACGCCTGCCCAGGCAGACTGCGGTGCCGCCCTCCCTGATAGAGCAGACCGCAGACCCACAGGCGACCATCGCAACCATTGACGAGGCGCTCAGCCTCATCACGCCTACGCCCAATCTCACCCCGGTGCTTCTGCTGACCCAGCCCCCCGCTGCGACGCCCGCGCCCAACTACTATATGACACCTACACCTTCAGATGTGCCCACGCTGAAAAAGGGTTCCAGCGGAGACGATGTGCGTACCCTGCAGTTGAGGCTGATAGCGCTTGGTTATCTGCGCACGGGAGCCAATGACGGGGTCTATGGCACGGGCACGCAAAACGCGGTGCGCGCTTTCCAGCAGGCCAATGGCCTGGGAGTAGACGGCAGCGCGGGGCCCAGGACACTTGAGAAAGTGTTCTCCCCTGATGCGGTAGTCAAACAACAGTAGCGGCAAATCGGATAATTCAACGCTTTGGGAAAAATATTCGGTGAAAATTGCCCGAAAACGGACCCTGCCCTACTGGCATTCTGCCAAAAAATGGTTATAATGTCGGAGGTTATCAGAAAACGCAAGGAGGTACTCAAATGCAGGCATCCGCGGGGATCATCTATGCCATCTGTGTGCTGGCCATCGTGCTGGCCGTTGTCTATGCGGTCTATCTGGCCGTGTGGGTCAAGAAGCAGAAAAACGAGAACAAAACCATTGAGCGCATCGCTAACCTTATCCGCAGCGGCACCAATACCTTCATGCGCAAGGAATACAAAGTATTGGCGGCCTTCGCGGGCGTGATGGCGGTTCTGCTCTTTGTCTTCCTGCCTGAGCCCATCTGGAAAAACGGGGGCATCAGCAAGAACCTGGTGATGATGCTGAGCTATCTGGCAGGCGCCATCTTTTCGGCTATTGCCGGCAAGATCGGCATCTATGTGGCCTCGCTGGCCAACGCACGCTGCGCGGAAGCGGCCACGCACGGCATCAAGCCCGCCTTCATGATAGGTTTCCGCGGCGGCGCTGTCATGGGCTTGGCGGTGGTGGGCAGCTGCCTGCTGGGCGTCATGGGTGTGATGGTGTTTGTGGGCGACCCCACGATGCTGCTGGGCTTCAGCTTTGGCGCCAGCTCCCTGGCCCTGTTTGCCAAGGCGGGCGGCGGCATCTTCACCAAGACCGCTGATATCTCGGCTGACCTGGCCGGCAAGTTGGAGCTTGGCATCCCTGAGGACGACCCCCGCAACCCGGCAGTCATCGCCGACAACGTGGGTGATAACGTGGGCGATGTGGCAGGCATGGGCGCTGACCTGTTTGACTCAAACGTCGCCTCAATGGCAGCGGCGATTGTCATAGCCTTCGTTCTTGACGGCCACGTGAGCGGTGTCAATACGATGATGGTCTTCTGCTACGCTGCGCTGGGCTTGATCTCATCCCTCATCGGCATCATGACCGCAAAGGTGACGGACGCCGGCGGCCCCACTAAGGCGCTGAACTCCTCCACCTATGTGACCACAAGCGTGTTCCTGGTCTTGACGGCTCTCGTCACCCTGCTGTTCAAGGGCTTCCGCTGGGAGATCTGGGGCGCCTCCGCCGTTGGCTTGCTGGTGGGCGTGGTGATTGGCCTGGCGACCAACTACTTCACAGATGACACCCGACCCATTGTCAAGAAGGTGGCCCATGCAAGCGCGACCGGCCCGGCCTTCACGATCCTGTCCGGCGTCAGCTATGGTTTCCTCTCGGCGCTGCCTGCCATGGTGGGCATCGCCATATCGGCCTTGGTGGCCTACAACCTGGCTGCCCTGATAGGGCCTGAATACGCCATGTTTGGCATCGCGATGGCAGCGGTAGGCATGCTGTCGATCGTAGGCATGATCATCTCAAACGATGCCTACGGCCCCATCGTGGATAACGCCCGCGGCCTGGCCGAAATGGGCCATCTGGGCGAAGAAACGGTCCGCGTGGCGGATGAACTTGATTCTGCCGGCAATACGGTCAAGGCAGTCACCAAGGGCTTTGCCATCGGCGCGGCCGGCCTAACGGTCATCAGCCTCTTGGGCGCCTTCATGAGCGAGGTCAACGTGGCCATCGCTGAGATCAACGCGGCGGCGGGCACTGTTGTCCATGAGCTATTGACAGGCTTCAACCTGACCAACCCCCTTGTCTTCTTCGGCATCCTGGTAGGAGCTGCGATCCCTGCGGTATTCAGCGCCATGCTGATACTGGGTGTGGATAAGAACGCGCAGCGCATGATCGCCGAGATCCACAGGCAGTTCAAGGAAATCGCAGGCCTTGCCGAAGGCAAGCCGGGCGTGGAGCCCGAGTACAACAAATGCATCGATATCGCCACTACCGGCGCGCTCAAGGAACTTATCCCAGCAGGCGTCGTCACCATCATCGCCACCCTCCTGGTGGGCTTTGTGGGCGGCGTGCAGGCCATCGGCGGCTTCCTGGTGGGCAATATCGTCACCGGCTTGCTGCTGGCGCTGTTCATGTCCAACGCGGGCGGCCTGTGGGACAATGCCAAGAAATACATTGAAGCCGGCAACGAGGGCGGCAAGGGCTCTGACGCGCACCGCGCGGCTGTCATAGGCGATACGGTGGGCGATCCCTTCAAGGACACCGCAGGCCCCTCCATCAACACGCAGATCACCGTGGTCTCCCTGGTGGCGAGCCTGATGGCAATGCTGTTCCTGAGATTCTCGATATTCTGATAGGCTAATACCAATCGAAATCAGTAATGCACCGATGCGAAGAGAGATTTTGCAGCTTATCGAAGTCGAGTGAAGAAGACGCAGTCGCAGCCTGCGACGACTGAGGGAGACGATGAGAAGGTGGAAAAGATCCGCCGCATCAAAGCATTAATGAGTGAGAGTGGTATAAGGCAGTACACCAAACAAAAAAGGGTCAGGCGATGATGTCGCTTGACCCTCTTTTCAATAGACGATGATACTATCGCCTGGGTTTGATGATCTGCTTGAACAGGGTGCGCAGCTGCACGGGCAGGTGTTTGACGCGGGCCTTCGCGTCCCGTCCAACGCGCAGCGTCACGGCCCAGAGCCGCTTGCAAGGGGGCAGAGCAAGGAAGGCGCCGCGGTAATGCAGCCGGGCAGCGGTAACGCGGCTTTGGTCAGGGCAGTGGCGGCCGTAGATGATGGCGCTGACGGTGTCGGCAAGGGAGAGGAAGCCATGGTCATCCGGGGCGCTGCGCTGCGCGTAGTCACGCAGTGTCTCGCTGGGCAAGAAGGGCTGGCCCGCGACGCCTCGCAGTGCCATCAACGCCTGCCAATAGATCAGGGTTTGCTGATCAGGCATGGCTGTCTTGGCGGCCAGGCGATCAGGCTCCGTTGCCCGCACACGCCAAACGATCAGCGCGATAAGGCCCAAGAGAAGAAGCCATATCCACCAGCGCATGGGTGTGTTCAGCGGGCTGCTGTCAGGCTGGGGGCTGTCTTGCTCGGGCGGCAGCTGGGAGGGCGTGGGCTCCGGCGTGGCGGGCTGATCAGAGGGTTCCGTTTTACCCGGATCCTGTGTTGGTTCCGGACTGGGCTCGTCCTGGGGCTCTGGTGTGCTGCTGGGCTGCGGCTCGTCCGGCGGCGGGGTGGATGCGTCGGGCGGGGGCGGCTGATCGCCGGTCGAACTGGTGGCGTCAAAGCCCACCCAACCCAGGGCCGGGATGTAGATCTCTGTCCAGGCGTGCCCTTGCTGGCCTGTCACCACGGAGGGCTCGCCCTCCGTGCCGGGGAGGGCCACAAAGCCCTCTACATAGCGGCTGGGCAGCCCAACGGAACGCGCCAGCACCGTCATGGCTGTGGCAAAATAGGTGCAGTAGCCCTGCTTTGACTCAAAGAGGAAGTACGCCGTGAAATCCAGATCGTTGGGGGCGGCCTCCACCTCCAGGGTGTAGGCGTAGTGGGTCTTTAAGTAGTTGCGTATCAGCATGGCCATGGTGTAGGGATCCTGCTCGTCCCCCACAATGCCCCGCGCCAGCCTGGCCACTTGCCCGTCGGGCTTTAGGTGCTCAGGCAGCTGAACGTAGCTGCCTGAGAGCAGGCTGTCATAGCGCGCGTCCAGCATGTCCCGCAGCCGCAAAGCCAGGGCATCGGTCACCTGCGTTCCGGCCATATAGGGCTCATAACGCAGGGTGTAGCTGTCACCCACCTGCAGGTTGCGCGTGATAAACAGCTCGCTTGAAGTGTTGAAGTAGGGTACCATGCCCTCCCCCATGTCCAGCTTGCGCAGGCGTTGGGGCACAAAGATGGTCGAGGGGAAGGGATTGAGGACGCTGATTTCAATCTCCTCTGCGGGTATCCGCAGGTTTCCCACTGGCAGCCGCGTATCCAGCAGTGTATCGCGCAGACCCGCAAAGCGAGCGGAGGTGTAGCCATAGCGCTCGTTTGACAAGCTGTCAAACCACTGCCGCCCGCTGTACAGATCAAGGAGCGTGCCGCGCAGATAGACGCGGCTGTTGGTCTGCACCGAAAGGACCGGAACATTGGAAATGAGCGGTTTGCCGCCCAGGCCTTCCTCCCCCATCGGCTGATAACCCTCGGCCGCCAGGGAAAAGTTCTCACGTGAATCGGTGAAGAAGAAGTGATCGTTGATGTACTGGCGGATCTTATCGGCTTGCTGTTCCAGCGTCGGCTCCGTCTGACGATAGGGCGGCGTCAAGGCCAGAGCGGTCAGGGCAATGACAATCACTACCGGCAGCGCCCGCAAAAGGCGCGCCAGGCTGCCCGTCTCCCGCGCAGGGCGCAGGGGTTCATCCCCCTGCATGCCAAAGACGAACAGCAGGGGCATCGCCAGGATCAGCGGGATGAAGTCCGTCACTGACTCGCGCGCGCCTGAGAACCACAGCATCAAACCGCTGGCCAGCAGCAGGGGTATTGAGAAGATGGGTTCGCCATGCACCAGAAGCCTGGCATAGATCAGCGTCAGGAACAAGCCCGCCTCAAGCAGGACATCCGAATACAAGGCCACCACACCCAGCGTGGGTTTGCCGCTAACAAAGCCGTCAAATAGCGCTTTCAGGGCGCCCGGCAGCTGGCTGCCTGTCAGCAGCCACGCCGCCAGCAAGGCTATCAGGGCTGGGTAGGCAATCATCCTTGCCTTACCCTGCAGCAGCGGCAGCGCAGAAGACAGCAGGCTCATCCCTGCCAGGACCAGCAGGGCGTAAAGGCTCTCCTGCTTCAGCATCAACACCCGCAAGCTGGGCAAGACCAGCGCAAAAGCGCACAAAAGCGTCATCAGCGCGTCGACGATCAGGCCGGGCAGCCGTTCACGCAGGCGTGACATAGCATACCTCCACCAAGTGGTGCTGCAGCTGCTGCACAAAGGGGGCATAGCGCTCGTCCTGAGGGTTCAGGGTGACCAGATAGAAACGCACGCTGGGGCCGGAGCGGCGGATGTGCTTGACGCCCTCTACCACCTGCGCGTCAAGGCGCGAGGTAATGACGATGGTGGCGCCGGTTCGCCGCATACGGCGCAGCTCCACAGCCAGCACCTTGTCAAAGGGCTCACCCCCGCGGAAGATCTGGTAGGCCAATTCCTCCTGCAAAAGCGCCAGGGAGCCCGGCTTATCGGCCTGAAACTCGCTGGTACGCGCGCCGTAAAGCGGCAGGCGCACGGGCTGCCCGTTTTCCATCTGCATACGCGCGACCGACAGCGCGGTCTCGCACAGGGTATCCTTCATGCGCCCCAGGCCATCGGGCGCCTGCTCGCAGCCTACGGGGTCAGAGCAGTCCATCAAAATCAGCGTATCGGGCGGCGCCGGCATCTCAAAGCGGCGCACGATCAGCTCGCGCTTGCGGCTGGACAGCTTCCAGTGAATGCGCTTCATGGCATCGCCGCCGCGATAGTTGCGCGTATCTTCCGGCGAGGTGATGTCCTCGCTTGAACGGTTGGGCAGCGCCCTGCCATCATCAAGGTTCAGGAATTTCAGCTTCTCCACCTCAAAAGGGCGGGGCAGCACGCAGACCTGCACGGGGGGCTGGACGCGGCGCTTGCGCAGGCGGAAAAGGCGGAAGATGTCACTCATATATAGCGTCTGCACACCGACCGGGATCAGCCCAACGTGTGGTAAAAAGAAGGGGAAGGTGGCGGTCCGCTGGCGCAGCATGCCCGCGTCAAAATGCACCTTGTCCCCGCCGTCAGGCAGGGAAAGGTGCATCTCCAGGGGCGCAATGGGCAGCAGGCTCTTGTTGCGCAGGCGAATGGTCAGAGTGCTTGAGCCCCCGCGCTCCACCTTGGCATCCAGAGCTGTCTGGTCAAACTCCAGCAACCTGCTGGCCAGCAGCACGCTGGCAATTGCATAGCCAATCATCAGCAGCAGCGCCCAGCTGACCAAATAAAACACCCGCCCGCCCAGCGACAGAGCGCAAAGGCCCGTCACGATCAGGGCACAGCAGGCGGCAAAAAACCGGGCGGTCATGCGATCTTGCCGGGCACCGGAAGGCTTTCCATCAACTGGCGCAGGATGGTCTCGGCAGACAAGCCCTTCATGCGCGCCTCGGGCGTCAGGATCAGGCGATGGCTGAGGACGCTCAGCGCCATGCGGCGCACATCGTCCGGCAGGATATAGTCGCGTCCGCCCAGCACCGCGCAGGCCTGAGCCGCCCTGATCAGGGCGATGGCCCCGCGGGGCGAGACGCCCAACTGCAACGCGGGATGCTGGCGGGTAGCGGCAGCGATGGTTGCCACATAGCTGCGCACCTCACGGCTGCAGTAGACCAGGCCCACCGTGTCCTGCATGGCGATGACCGCTTCTGTGCTTGCCACCGGCAAAAGAGTCTTGAGTGGGCTTTCCTGGCCGGAATAGCGGTCCAACACGTCCATTTCCTCTTCAATGGAGGGATAGCCAATGGAGATGCGCAGGAAAAAGCGGTCCATCTGTGCCTCGGGCAGGGGGTAAGTGCCAACAAAGTCGATAGGATTTTGTGTAGCCAGCACCATGAAGGGCCGGGGCAGCGCGCGGGTGACGCCGTCGACAGTCACCTGGCCTTCCTCCATCACCTCAAGCAGGCTTGATTGGGTCTTGGGCGAGGTTCGGTTGATCTCATCAGCCAGGAGGATCTGTGTGTTCACCGCGCCCGGCTTGTACTCCATCTCGCCAGTGTTCATGTTGATCATGGTGAAGCCCGTGATATCAGAAGGCATGACATCAGGCGTGAACTGGATGCGCTTGAAGCTGCAGTTGAGCGACTTGGCCAGCGCCCCTGCCAGCGTGGTCTTCCCCACACCAGGCACGTCCTCTATCAGCACATGCCCCTTGCACAGCAGCGCGATCAAGGCCAGCTCGATGGCTTCATCCTTGCCCACGATCACCCGGCGCACGTTTTGCTTGAGGGCATATATCAAATTACGTGGATCTTCGCTCATGTTCGTCCCTTCCGGCGCCGCCGGTCAAGGGCCGCGCAGGGACATTATAGCGGGATGGGCAATGTTTTGCAATTCTTTCGTAAAGGATTAGCAACAAGTGTTCAGCGTCTGCATATCAAAGGAGCAAAAAAGGGAGGATGAATGCACGAGGCTTCAAACAGCAAAAGTTGGAGTATCGGGTGGCTGTGTATCCCAGGCACGATAGTGTATAATGAGGGCAGGATGAGCCAAAGGGAGGCAGACGTGGAAGAGCGGAAAGTCGCCATCATCACCGGGGCCAGCGACGGCATCGGTGCGCAGGCCGCCAGGCAGCTGAGCCGCGCCGGCTGGCTTGTGGCTATTGTTGGGCGCAGCCAGCAAAAGACCAAAGCGATCGCCCAAGAACTGAACGCGCCTTACTACCTGGCTGACTTTGCCGATCTGGAGCAGGTGCGCGGCCTGGCGAAGGCGCTGATGAGGGATTTCCCCCACATCGATGTGCTATGCAACAACGCCGGGGGCATGTTCAAGCGACGTGAATTGAGCCGGGATGGGCACGAGATGACCTTTCAGGTCAACCATCTGGCCCCTTTCCTGCTGACCCAATGGCTGCTGGAAACGCTGATCAAAAGCCGGGCTTCGGTCATCGCGACATCCAGCATGGCACACAAGGCCTATTCGCTTTACCGTCCGGATGATTTGGAACTGCGTCACAGACACGCCCCGCATCTTTCCTACGGCAACTCCAAGCTGGCCAACATCCTCTTCACCCGCGAACTGCACAGGCGCTGTCACGCGCAGGGTTTGAGCAGCGCGGCCTTCCATCCCGGCCTGGTGGCCAGCCATTTTGCCGCCGACAGCAGATCGCCCCTGCGGCTGATCTACCGCAGCCGCTATAACAAGCTGCTGGGTTTTGTCAGCTCGGACGAAGGGGCCGACACGCTGGTCTGGCTGGCCAAGGGCAAGCCCGGCGTGGATTGGCAATCCGGCGGCTACTACTACAAGCGTCAACTGACGCAGCCCAGCCGTAAAGCGCGAAGTGACGAGCTGGCCTTGCGTTTATGGGAGGACAGCATGGCCATGCTGACCGCCTTCCTGCCCGAAACCACTGCCTGATCCGCAGCAACCCATCATGCGAAGGAGAAGCACCTTGCATCAAATGATGGCCTTCTTCCTGGCCTTGTTGCTGGCGCTTGTCCAGCTGCCGGTCTTTGCCTCCATTCAGACCAGCGGCCTGACACATGTGCCGGATCGGCCCGGACTCTATGAACTATCGCCCCAGAGCGGCGAGGGTTGGCCCTATGCAGTCAAAGTTTGGGAAAACCTGCTCTTGATCCTCCAGCGCCAGAGCTGGGAGGACGGCCCGCTGCGGCTGACGCTCTATGATGTGCAGGCGATGGAGAAACTGGCCAGCATCACGCTGAGCAGCTCCACCGGTGCTTATGAGGCGTATGACGGAGGCTCTCCCGATGGCGGCGGCGATTTTGAGGCGGGCTTTCTCGCCGATGGACGTCCCTATACGGTAGACAGCTTTTCTAAGCAGCTGGTGATCTACGATACGGCCCTGAAGGCGCAGACAAGCTTTGCCCCGCCCAAAGGGGAGAACTACTTCTCCCCCTATATGGAGCCCTCCGGGGATCGGCTGTGGCTGGCGGAGATTGGCGGTCAAAGGGTAAAGGGCTTTGACCTGAACGGCGGAAAAGAGCAGACGCTGCGCTGCGCGCTGGCGGGAAGCTGGATGTTCTCCACCTTCGCGGGAATCAAGGATGGACAGCTTCTGACGGTGTTTACCGATGACCAGGGCCATGGCGCCCTGCACGCCTATGACCCCGCCACCGGCAAGCTGACTCTGCGGCCAGTCCTCAACTACTTCTCCTACTATTTGGACGGCGGCATGGGTTTCCGCGTCCAGGGAAGCACAGCGCTGTTCTATCCCTTGTTGGGGGCAAAGGACATGCGGCGCGTAGGTGCCTGGCGCGCAGGGGATTACCCCATCTTCATCACGGAAGGCTTGGTGCTGAGCCAAGGGAACCAGACGGGCGAACTGCGCCTGTACAATCTGGAAGAGGACCTGCTGCTGGCGGCGCTTGCCCCATTGGGCGCACAGGATGAGGCGCGTTATGACAGCACGGCGCTGTCCACAGCAGGATTCGCGGTGCTGACCAGCACCAACTTTGATGATCTGGAAACCCGTTTCTACCTATGGCGTTATACTGAAACCCCGCTCAACCTGCCTGCCGGTGTCATACGGGCCTCGATGGAAGCCATCCTTGAAGGCAACGACCTCCTGGCAAAAGCGATCGAGCAGACCTATGGAATCAAAATCCACCTGCGCCAGGCGGGACATGCCTTTGGCAACACAACCTATTACGGCACCCTGTGCGATGATGAGCTGATGATTGCAGAGGGTCTGTCAAGGCTTGAGGACTTCCTGTCCGCGCTGCCGCCCAAATTACTCGCGGCCTCGCTGCTGAGTGACTACACAGGGTTGGGCTTTTACCTCTCCGGCCCTATATTGCCCCGCGGCACAGAAGGGATCAGCTCTGCTGCAGGGCTTTCCTCTGATGATGGTCAGGAACGATACATCATCTTTGACGCCTATGATGATGGCGTGCCCGCCACGCTGGCGCATGAGTTCATGCACCTGCTGGAGGATCGGCTGGAGGAAAATGACCTCGCATCGGGCCACAACCTCCTGGGCGGCTTTGAGCAGCTTAGCCCGCTGGGTTATGAGAATGGCGGTTACAACTACGACTACCATACACAAGCCGGCTATCAGCTCAGCGACCCCGCCTACACCTGGGAGGAGGCCGACGCGGCGCAGCAGCCCCAACGCGTCTGGTACATCGACAGCTACTCGCGCAGCTATCCGCTAGAGGATCGCGCGCGCATCTTTGAGGAGCTCTTCACCGCCGGAGACAGTCTGCCTGAGTGCTTTATAAGTCCCCACCTGATGGCCAAGGCCAAGTACCTGTGCGCGCTCATCCGCGCCGCTTTCCCCGAGCTGGCTTCCGGACCCGTCCCTGTCTGGGAGAAGTATATCCCCGCGCCTGCCAGCGGTGATTGGTCGGAGTATCTGGAACTGCCGCTTGCGGACGCGGCATAGCCAGGCGGTTTGTGCTCAAGTTGGGCACGGACGCACCGAAAGGAGATCTATGTTGAAGAAGTTGACAGCTTTTGTGCTGCTGATGGTAATACTGGCAGGCTTTACCCGCGCGCAGATGGAGGTGACGCCGGCGGCCAGCTCCCAGCCCGAGGCGCGCCAGGCACTGATCGATGGCATCACCGCCAGCGCCAAGGGCTATTTTGACCAGGCAAACGGCCGCGCGCAGCGGGCGCAGTACGCCGGCGACATCTATGTGTGCAAGAATTTCACCGTCCGGGTGTTCAAGGACAACAGCGCCGGTTTCGCGATAGCGCAGTATCCGGACCTGGAACTAGTCATCCCCGACAACCTGTCCGCCAAGGACAGCAAGCCCCTGCGATACGGCATCTTCTGGCAGGACATCCCGGCAGAGAATGGCAATCCCTTTGTGATGGCGCATAGCTTCGTGTACAGCAGGGAGCTCTCCAAAAAGGAGAACCGCGACAAGGCGCTGGCCTTTATGCGCGAGGTCAAACGGGGCGACTTTTTCCAGATGGCGGCGGACTACTATTACGGCGTGGGCGCGCACAGCCTCGTCTTCATCGCCGACTATGACGCGGCAGGCGATGAGGTGCGTTGGACGGATTCCAACATGAAGGGGAAAAAAGTCAATGGCCAGCGCTACGGCTATGTGCAGTATGACGCCAGCAAGAAAATCGACTGGTTTGTGGACGCCTTCTGCAGGCCAGGCGCGGGCGCGACGCTCTACCGCCTGCGGGAGGACATCATCCGCAGGTAGCATACCCCTTTAGCAGGTTTCTGTATCCCTATCAAGACAAGAGGAGAAGCAATGGGCAAGTTTCAACTGGTTTCCCCTTACCAGCCCAAGGGCGACCAGCCCCAGGCGATAGAGGCGCTGACGCAGGGGCTCAGGGATGGCCTGAGCGCGCAGAAGCTGCTGGGCGTCACAGGTTCGGGCAAAACCTTCACCATGGCCGCCATCATCGAGAAGCTGCAGCGGCCAACGCTCGTCATCGCCCACAACAAGACGCTGGCTGCGCAGCTTTGCGCTGAATTTCGTGCCTTTTTCCCCGACAGTGCTGTGGAATACTTTGTCAGCTATTACGATTACTATCAGCCGGAGGCCTACATCGCCTCCAGCGATACCTATATCGAAAAGGACTCGGCCATCAACGATGAGATCGACCGCCTGCGCCACTCGGCCACCTCGGCCCTGCGTGAAAGGCGGGATGTGATCATCGTGGCCTCGGTCAGCTGCATCTACTCCATGGGCGATCCCAATGAATATGAGGGTCAGATGATCTCGCTCAGACCAGGCATGCGCCTGAGCCCAGAGCAACTGGCCGTCCGTCTGGTAGAGGTGCAGTACGAGCGCAACGACATCGGCTTTGCCCGCGGCATGTTCCGTGTGCGGGGCGACGTGGTGGAGATCATCCCAGTCAACCAGCGGGAGGATGGCATCCGCGTTGAGTTCCTGGATGACGAAATCGAACGCGTCAGCGAGTTCAACATGGTGACGGGCCACGCTACCCGCGCGGTCACCCATGCGGCTGTGTTCCCGGCCACACACTACGTGACGGGCATCGCAGGGCGTGAAGAGCAAATTGAACATATTGAGCGCGACCTGGAATTGCGCATCAAGGAGTTTGAAGACAAAAACCAGCTGTTGGAAGCCCAGCGCATCGCGCAGCGCACCCGCTATGACGTCGAGATGCTGCGTGAACTGGGCATGTGCCAGGGCATTGAAAACTACACCCGCTACTTTGACGGCAGGCAGCCGGGTGACCCGCCCTACAGCCTGCTTGACTATTTCCCCAAGGACTTCATCTGTTTTATCGATGAAAGCCATGTCACCCTGCCCCAGATACGCGGGATGCACGCGGGCGACAAAGCCCGCAAGACCGCGCTGGTGGACTACGGCTTCCGCCTGCCCTCCGCCTTTGACAACAGGCCGCTGACCTTTGATGAGTTCCAGCAGCGAATCCACCAGGTCGTCTTTGTCAGCGCGACCCCCGGCCCCTACGAAGAAGAGCATTCACTCAGGACTGTGGAGCAGATCATCCGCCCCACGGGTCTTCTGGATCCCAGGATCATCGTGCGGCCCGCGACCGGACAGATCGATGACCTGGTCAGCGAGATCCATCAGGTGACCGCGCAGGGCTTCCGCGTGCTGGTGACCACCTTGACCAAGGCCATGGCCGAGCGGCTCAATGATTACCTGCGGGAAAACGGCGTGCGCGTGCGTTACCTGCATTCAGAGATCAAGACTATGGAACGCATGGTGTTGCTGCGCGACCTCAGACTGGGCGTTTATGACGTCCTGGTGGGGATCAATCTGCTCAGAGAAGGTCTTGACCTGCCGGAAGTGGCGTTGGTAGCCATATTGGATGCCGACAAGGAAGGCTTTCTGCGAAGCGAGACCAGCCTGGTGCAGACCGTGGGACGCGCCGCGCGCAACATCCAGGGCCGGGTCATCATGTACGCCGATACCCCCACTGACAGCATGATGCGCGCCATCCAAGAGACTACCCGCCGGCGCGACATCCAGATCGCCTACAACCAGCAGCACGGCATCACGCCTGAATCCATCAACTCAGCCGTGCGCGCCCTGATAGAGATCTCCGCCCAGACCGAACAGGAGCATAGGGCCCAGATGAGCGACGAGGAGCGGGATGCCCTGCTGGTCGCCATCGAGGACAAGATGCTCTCAGCCGCCGGTTCCCTTGACTTTGAAAAGGCCGCCAAATACCGTGATGAGCTTTTCCAGTTGCGCGGCAAGGCGCCCATTGAAAATGAACAACCCCAGCCGCTGCGGCGCAAACGAAGCACCAGGCATCACTGAGGGCATTATTGATTAAACAGGCACAGATGATGCGGGCAGGTTTGCTTTAACAGTTGCAGGAATTGGAGCAAATCAAAGCTTAGTTTCATCGATAAAGTACGCTGCAATTTCAACGAACAGCGGCAAATACAGAAAACTGCAGTTGTTTGTTGAAACAAAATGGGAGATGGGAAGATACGCATTTCCGAAATCCCTTTCAATAGTCTGCTTTTTCCCATCAAGGAGCTTAAAGGTTTCAGGCACATTTACTACCGGACAGCATGTCGATTTTCTGCTTTTTGAAAGTGAAAAATTCTTGAATAAATGTATTGACATTGAAACCGAGTGGTTGTATTATTAAGTTACTGAAACGGTTAAGTTGCGGTGAGGTTGTATGAGAAGTGTAAACATTAAGGATGTCGCCAAGGAAGCTGGAGTTTCGACAGCGACAGTTAGTTATGTGTTGAATGACACGCCTCATCAAAGTATTTCTGAAGAAACCACCGTGCGAATTAGGGAAGCGGTCAGAAAACTGAATTATGTGCCGAACCTAAATGCCAGGAGCCTGTCAAGCCGCAAGACAAAACTGATTGGTGTGGTCATACCACAAACAGAACCCGGCAAAGAATTCATGTTTTCGAATCCATTTTATGGAGACCTCCTGTCCTCCGCAGAGTACACTGCGCGCCTAAATGGCTATCACCTTCTGCTGTCCGGTTCGGAATCGAACCAAAGCTATATCAACATTGCCAAAAACCGCGGAGTGGACGGCATCATTATCGTTGGTGCCTATCCGACAAAATGGCTGGATGAATTGCAGGAACTGGCAATTCCTGTCGTGCTGGTGGACACCTATGTCAAAGATCCGGTATATCACACCATAGGAATTGATGACCGGCTGGGCGGCAGAATGGCGACTGAATACCTGATTAAAAGCGGGCATCGAATAATTGCTTTTGTATCTGGCCAGATTGAGGAACAAGGCGTTGTGCAGAAGCGTTTCCAGGGATATCGAGACGCCCTGGAGGCTGCCGGTATTCCATTGAAGGAAGAGCATATTTATCCTGGGAACATATCTTTTGAGTATGCGGAGGCTGTTGCACAAGAGATGCTTCGCAGGGGGAGAAAGGAAACAGCAGCATTTGCATCAGCGGATATTCTGGGAATGGGGCTGATAAAGGGCTTACGCCGTCTGGGCCTTCAAGTACCAGCGGATCTGTCTATCGTAGGTTTTGATGACGTGAATTTGGCGAGAATGTGCGACCCCTCCTTGACGACTGTTCGCCAGGACATTGCTGCAAAGGGAACAACCGCGGTGCAATTCATACTGGATGCTTTGGCCGGAAAGCCAGGCAAGCAGGAGAAAATACTGCCGATCGAAATCATCGAGCGTGAGTCCGTGCGGAAGATTTAATTATATATGGACTCAAACGTTTAAGCAAGGGAGAGAAATGGATGATCAAGCACCTGGGTGAGGGGCTGACGCCCTTTAAGGATTGCGGCTTTGCCCGCTATCCCGAAATGCCCTGCGCCGGTGAGTGTGTAACGGTGCGTTGCCGCATTGATAATAGTGATGCCCTGCCAGTCCTGACGCTGCGAACAGAAGAAGGGATCAGGGAGATTCCGCCAGTGCCGGAGGAATCATGCTTCTTTGCCTTTTCCCTTGGATGCTTTGAAACGCCGCAGCAGGTATCCTATCAGATCAGCACAGCAGAGGAAGTTACAAACTGGTTCACCTTCGAGATCCTTGCCAGGGAGCGCGTCATCCGCTTCGGTTCCTTTGAGATCCTGGAGAAAGACATCATCCTGGCAGGGCTGTCAGGCGATGTATCCCTGACAGTAAAGGCCGGCAAAAATCTGCAGATGACCCTTGAGCAGGACGGCGGCGTCAATGGCGCAAAGGAAAGCGGCGCGCTGGCGCTGCCCGAAGGGTTCACCCTTGATTTTGATCCGCAGGGGCTGTGGACGCTAAGGCGGTCAGGCCAGCTCATCTGCCGGGCGACGAGCTATGAATTCTGGAGGGACGCAAAGGGAACGATCGTCAAAACGGCACTCAACATGCAGATGACCTGCCGCCACATCTTAGGCACCGGTGAGCGCTTTGATGCGGTCGACCAATACGGCCTGGGCAGCAACGGGCGGGTAGTTGAACGTTTCACGCGTCAAGAAGACCAGACGTACATACCTGTTCCGTTTTTCATGACAGAGCAGAGGTTTGGCTGGTTCCGGGACAGCGACATCTCCGCTGAGATGACCTTTCATTCCGAAGTGACCATCTCCCAGGAAACAGAAGGCCAACTGCTGACGAAGGATATTCTCTACTTTGGTTCGCCTTCCTGCGTGCTGCGTCAGTATCTTGAACAAACGGGAGAAAGTGTCTTGCCGCCCGAGTGGGCGTTTGGCGTGTGGATCAGCGCAAATGGCTGGAACAGTGATGCGGAAGTTGATACCCAACTAGCATCGCTGAAGGCGCACGATTACCCGGCATCCGTGATAGTGCTTGAACAATGGAGCGATGAGCGCACATTTTACCGGTGGAATGACAACGGCAGCTGGGCTGATCCCGCAAAGACTGTTGCCAGCCTAAAGGAGCAGGGCCTGCACCTGGTGCTTTGGCAGATTCCCATTATCAAGCATGAATGGGATGGTGCGCCGGGGACAGCGCTGGAAGCGGATATCCGTGAAGCCATTGACAATGGATATGTCATCAAAAGTGCTGATGGGAGTCCGTACACGATTATAGACAACTGGTTTCACGGCAGCATGATGCTTGACTTCACAAACCCCGAAGCCGTCAGGTGGTGGTTCTCAAAACGAAAGTATCTGCTGGATATGGGCGTGGAAGGCTTTAAAACCGATGGGGGAGAATTCCTGTTTGAAAAGGCGGCACGGCTATATGATGGGAGCACGGGGCGTCGGGCACACAATCTGTATCCAGGTCAGTATGTTCGCGCTTATCATGCGTTCATGCGGGGAAACCGTGTAAATGGCGTCACATTCAGTCGGGCTGGTTACACCGGGGCACAGACGTATCCCATTCACTGGGCCGGAGACCAACTGAGTCAGTGGTGCGAGCTGCAAAGCCAGCTGCGGGCCGGCATATCGGCAGGCCTGTCGGGCGTGCTGTTCTGGAGCTTTGATATCGGCGGCTTTGCGGGTGAGTTGCCAAGCGCTGAGCTGTATCTGCGCGCAACGGCCATGGGATGCTTTTGCCCCGTCATGCAGTGGCACGCGGAGCCCAGAAGCGGACAGTTCCATGGCACCTACGCAAAAGACTATAACAATGACCGCAGCCCGTGGAACCTGTCGCAAAAGATTGGCGACGAGCGGCTGCTTGATGTCGCATGCCAATACGCACGGCTGCACGAGAAGCTGCGCCCCTACCTGTGGGCTGAGGCGCAGCACTGCGCAAAGGCCGGCCAGCCGATGATGGCGCATTTGTGCATCGACTTCCCTAAAGACGCGCGCGCCTGGGCGGCTGATGATGAGTATATGCTTGGCCGAAGCTATCTGGTGGCTCCCATTGTTCACGAGGGGGAGGATACGCGAAATGTCTATCTGCCCGCGGGTACATGGCGGCATTTCTTCACCGGGGAAATCCATGAGGGCAATGCCGATATCAGCGTCAGCTGCCCTTTGGAGCAAATACCCGTGTATGAAAAGGTTTGATGATTTAACAGATATCCTGAGGGGAGGTGACTGGTTTGTATATTACCGGCAAGCGGGAAAAGCGCTGGACAGTAGCCCTGTTCCTGACGCCGTCCCTGGTAGGGCTGCTGGTGTTTTGCCTGATCCCCATGATCGCTTCCATTGTATACAGCCTGCTGGATTATGATCTGCTCAAGCCCATTGATAGCATCGCGTTTGTCGGGCTGCGCAACTTCATCAAGGTGCTGACAGGCAGGGAATTGTATGAGACAGGCCTGCATACGCTGACGTACGTTGTCCTGTATGTGCCGCTGGTGCTGGTCGTATCCTTGTTTCAGGCCTTGTTTCTCAGCCAGGACTTCAAAGGCAAAACCCTGTACCGCATCATCTTTTACACGCCTGTCATCACATCCTGGGTGGCGGCGGCAGTCGTATGGAAGTGGCTGCTCAACGGCCAGTACGGCGCGTTCAACCAGATCCTTGGCCAGCTTGGCATTATAGGCCCCAGCTGGCTTAATGACAGGAACTGGGCAATGCCGGGAGTTGTCATTGCGGCCGTTTGGAAGGACTGCGGTTACTTCGCGCTTATTCTGCTGGCTGCTTTGAAAGCAATAGACAAGACCTACTATGAGGCGGCGGATATTGACGGCGCGAGGTTCTGGCGCAAATTGTATTCCATCACGCTGCCGCTGATCTCGCCCACGCTGTTCCTGCTGGTGGTCATGCTCATCATCGGCTCGCTGCAGGTGTTTGATTCCGTATTCATCATGACCGGCGGCGGACCCGCAGGGGCTACCACCATCTTCATGGAGCGCATATACCGCTATGCCTTCAAGATGTACAAAATGGGCATGGCATCCGCTTTCTCCTGGGTGATGTTTGTGCTGATCATGCTGTTTACCATGATCCAGTTCCGGCTGCAAAAGAAGTGGGTGAATTATGACACATAAATCAGCATTCCCCACCGAAGGCCGCTTAATGATGCGTCATATCAATTGGCGGCTCGTTGCAGGCAAAGTCCTGTTCTACGCGGCTATCACCCTGGTCGCGGCCTTTGTGATCATGCCCTTCCTGTGGATGATCTCTACCTCCCTGAAGAGCCAGGAGGGCATCAAAACGGTCCCCATCCATTGGATACCGCAAAACCCAACGGTGGAAGGCTACAGCCGTGTATTCTCCATGACCAATTTCTCGTTTCCCCGCGCGGTGTTCAACAGCTTCTTCCTGTCTGTGATGGGAACTGCGATCACTGTGCTCTGCGCATCCATGGCGGCGTTCATTTTTTCCAAGGTCCCCTTCAAGGGCCGGGAACGCGTCTTCAGCCTGTTCCTGGCTACGATGATGATCCCGGGCACAGTGACCATGGTGCCCAACTACATCATCCTGAACTACCTTGGATTGCTGAACACCTTCACAGGCCTCATCCTGCCGTCCATCTTCAGCGCGTTCAGCGTGTTCATGCTTCGTCAGAGTATGATGGGGCTCAACGACGCCTATCTGGAATCGGCAGTGATCGATGGCGCCCCGCTGCACAAGATCTTCTACAAAATCGTCATGCCCATGGTGAAGCCAACCGTCGCAACGCTTATCCTGCTCAGCTTCATGGGCCAGTGGAACAGCTACCTCTGGCCGATGCTTGTGCTGCAAAGCCCGGAGAAGCAGACGCTTCAGGTGGTGCTGGGCACCATGTCCAGCATGTATGGCGGCAATGAGCACATCCAAATGGCCGGCGCGGTGCTGTCGGTGATACCGATCCTGATCGTATATCTGTTCAGCCAGAAGTATGTTGACCGGGGCATCGCCATCGGCGGGCTCAAGTAGCGATTTGTTTGACGGGCCTACCGTCTTGCAGATAAATAAGAAAGTGGAGGAACCCAAAGTGAAAAGACTGGTATCTCTGTTCATCGTGCTGGCCCTGATGGTAGGAGCCGTCCCCCTGGCGTTTGCCTCGCAACCCATCACCATCACCTATGCCCACTTCTCCGCCGGTGAATCGCAGGAAGCGACCTTGCGCCAGATGATCGCCATCTTTGAAGCGAAGAACCCGGATGTTAAGGTGGATGCCCGCGCCGTGGGTTACGGCGAGCACTTTACGCAGCTGGCCACGCAGATCGCCGCCAACAACGCGCCTGATTGCTTTGAGCTGAACATGGAAAACTTCCTTGCCTTTGTCGTCCGCGGCGCTGTGTTGGAATTGGGCGGACTGTTTGAAAGCACCAAGTTTGACAAGAGCGTGTATAGCCAGGGCGTGCTGAACGCCTGCAGCATGGACGGAAAGCTCTATGCCATCCCCATGAGCTATTCCACCACCGTAGAACTGTACAACAAGACCCTCTTTGACAAGGCCGGCGTCGCCTATCCCACCTACGACTGGACAGTGGATGACGAGCTCAAGGCAGCCCAGGCCATTACTGCCCTGGGTATTGAGGACACCTACGGCATGTTCCAGGAGATCCAATACTGGGAATTCTACAAGACCATCAAGGCCTTTGGCGGCAGCATGCTGAGTGAAGACGGCAAGACCTTCACCCTCAACAGCCCCGAGAACGCCCAGGCATTGCAGTACATGGTTGACCGCGTGCGCGTGTATCACGTGATGCCCACGCAGGAACAACTGGCCGGCCGCGGCAACGTGGACCTGTTCATTGAAGGCAAACTGGGCATCCTGCGCTGCGGCCTCTGGAATTTTGCCGACATCGCCAAGCGTGCCACGGGCTTTGAATGGGATATCAGCGTTGAACCCGGCTTCAAAGAAAAAGCAACCTTCTTCTTTGCAAACGTCGGCTGCATTTCCCGTACCGCCGACGCGGCAAAGCAGGATGCCGCCTTCCGTTTCCTCAATGCCATGGGCTCCGATCCGGAAATCGTTCAGCTGCGCCTTGCCAGCCAATGGGAACTTCCCGTTGTCGCGGATGAAGCGATGATGGCCGGATATCTGAAAGTGACCCCTCCCAACAACAAGATTGCGGTGCTTGACTCCATGGACTACGCCGTGACCCCGCCCGCGCTGGAAGAGTTCGGCTATGCGGTTGAAATCCTCAACCCGCTGCTGGTCGGCCTTGAATCCACCGATCTCACCGCTCAGCAACTGCTCGACCAGGCCCAGAGCGAGCTGGAAAGCGCCATTGACCTGAAATAGGGGTTGGTTGACTGGGAAATCATCATAGTGTTTATATGGGGCTGCCATGTGGATATTCGCTGTCCGCATGGCAGCCCCCACGGCTATTCATGGGTATTGGTGTCATCTAAATTTGAAGGGGTCTTCATATGGAATTCCTGAACAATGTCGTCTAGTGGCAAGTCGTCGTGGGTGTAAAATGAAAGGCGTGCAAGAATTGCAGATAATCAACCATATTAAGGAAGATGCGATATTGGCTAATTCCAAGCATCATCACTTGGTACATCCCTAAATCGCTTCGTTTTCACGACTGTCATGGCAAGACAAATCCCCTTTATCTGTCTGATGATCTGGTTGAACCTTATGGTGCGAAAGAATGACTGTCAATATTCAAGACTGAAAAACTCAATGAAATCAAGGGAAACACATAGAACCGTGAACTGCTCCCTGTCAAGTAGACAGGTGAAATAACAAAAACATTGGAATCCGGGTTTTAGAAATAGCGTCATGTCTTTTTCATGAAGCCTCAAGGAGGTTACGGTAGTTCATTGGTGGCATCCTTT
>Ga0209429_10000390_pt1 | contig 30317 bp, 35 predicted proteins | sample BarGraNGADG00212_3_FD_184493 | JGI IMG/M metagenome (GOLD analysis project Ga0209429, IMG submission 184493) | Arctic peat soil microbial communities from Barrow, Alaska - Barrow Graham LP Ref core NGADG0004-212 (SPAdes) (version 2) | ecosystem: Environmental > Terrestrial > Soil > Wetlands >... | reverse complement strand
TTAATAATTAGAAAGTAGCGGTGGCAATAAAACTAATAGAATTTTCATAGCTTCCAGCTGGTTGATAATTGCTAGCAGTAACTCGGTAACAAATATAAGCAGAATCAGTACCGGCTGGAGTGTTAGTACGACTCATAAGAGTTTGAGCATTAGCACTACCAATACCAAAAGGTTTATATTGACCATTACTATCAATGCCAAGAACAGCTCCGGCACTAGTACTACCAACTTCTAGAGAATAACCAAAACCAGAGTTAGTGAAACCAGTCCAAACACCAGCACTACTAGTAGTACAAGAACTGCCTTCACAATTAGTATCAGGGATAGTGGTATTTGTACCAATCATGGTTAGATTTTTACTTTCATAAGCTTGAATAACATAACCATTTTGAGAATTAGTTATACAAGAAAATCTTTGAGCTAAATTATTGTAAGTACCTAATGTTAATGGACCAAATGGAACACTGGTAGCGGTAGTATTTGCAGCACCACTTCCAAGTTGACTACTACAAACAGTGGCCCCAGGATTAGTGGTTCCTACGTTATCAATAATGAAAGTAATAGTTGGATCAACAATGGCAGTAACTCGAACAGATTCGGTGACAGCAACTTTACCAAGAGTTGATTCTAATAAATTGAAGGAAGAATCCATTTGTTGAAGAATAAGAGTGTAAACGTCGACATTGTTAGCTCCACCAGCAGTACCAGGAACGTGGCCATTATTACTGGCGGATGGATTAATTAATTGACTTCCCACAGATAAATCTCGACCAATACCAATACTAATACCAACACCAGTATTCATAGTACTACCAGTACCTAAACATTGAATATAATTGTAAGGACCAGTAGATCCAAGAGAAACCCCAGTAGTAATTATAGTACTACCAACACTAGCAGTGGCGCCCATAGGGCATTGAATATCAGCGGCTTTTAGACGAGTACCAAGTCCGGTAGTGGTGGAACCAACATCAGCCCCAAGATCGAAACCGGCTTGATCTGGCATACCATCATTTTCTGTTTCACCAGCACGACTGGTGGCTTTAAACAAAACTCGCCAAATTTCATTTGGAGTAGCAGTTTGAGGAATAAAAGAAACAACGTGAATAGCCGAACGAGTAGCCACAATATAAGCACCAGGAGCGGTATTACCAACAGCAACAGCAGTATTCAATTCAATTGAAGCACTATTACCAATATCTGTAACAGTATAAATTGTACTGGTATTAGCATCAGCAGAAATAGCAATAGTGTCACCAGAAAAAAGATTGTCAGTAGTAATTGAAGGGACGGTACCACTAGTTAAAATTTTAATAATAGAACCGGTAGAGTTTCCAGCATCAAGACGGCCAAAAAAAGAAAGTTGAGCATTAGACATTTGGTCTTTTAAATTAGTGGCAGGGGCAGAAAGGGCTTGTTGTTGGAAATAAACAGAAGAAATAGCAAAAAATACAATAAATAGAAGAGTTATTCTAACGCAAAAATGTTTCATTATTTATAAAATATACACTATTTAATAAATAAATATAATATTTGTGTAATATGAAAGTCAAGCGTTAATTTTAGGAGTTTGACCGTGTATAATAAAAGGCATTACAAATTTATTTTAAAAAATGACAGAAACAAAAAAATACGTCTATTTTTTTGGTAATGGGAAAGCAGAAGGCGACAAGGATATGAAATATATTCTTGGCGGCAAAGGAGCAAATTTGGCCGAAATGACCAACTTAGGAATTCCAGTACCAGCAGGTTTTACTATTTCAACTGAAGTGTGTCAATACTATTATAGTAATGGCAATAAATATCCAATTGCTTTAGAAAAGGAAGTTGAGAATGGAATTGCGGCATTAGAAAAAACTACCGGCAAAAAATTTGGAGATAATCAAAATCCACTTTTAGTGTCAGTTAGATCAGGAGCAGCCGCTTCAATGCCAGGAATGATGGATACGATTTTAAATTTAGGATTAAATGAAGAAGTAGTTAAAGGAATGGTTGAAAAAACCGGTAATGCAAGATTCGTTTGGGATTCTTACCGACGTTTTATTCAAATGTATTGTAACGTGGTCGAAAACATGGAACACGAAAAATTAGAACATGTGATTAATACAGTTAAAGCTAAAAAAGGAATTCAAGAAGATACTAAAATGACAGCTGAAGACTGGCAAGAAGTAGTCAAAGGTTATAAACAGATTTATAAAATCGAAAAGGGTCATGATTTTCCAACTGATGCAAAAGAGCAACTTTGGGGAGCAATTGATGCGGTTTTTGGGTCTTGGAATAATCCTCGAGCCTGTATTTATCGTCAATTAAATAAAATTGATGAGAAAAAAATCTTTGGAACTGCAGTGAATGTTCAATCTATGGTGTTTGGAAACATGGGTGATGACTGTGGAACTGGAGTAGCTTTTACTCGTAATCCTTCAACTGGAGAAAATAAAGCTTATGGAGAATATTTAATGAACGCTCAAGGTGAAGATGTAGTAGCAGGAATTAGGACTCCAAAGAAATTAGATTCTCTGAAAGAAGACAATGAAATTGTCTATAACGAACTTATTGCTATTTTTAATAAATTAGAAAAGCATTACACTGATATGCAAGATGTGGAATTTACTATTGAAAATGGTAAATTATTTGTCTTACAAACTCGAAATGCTAAAAGAACCGCTCCAGCCATGGTGAAAGTAGCCGTGGATTTAGTGACAGAAGGGATGATTGACGAAAAAACGGCTATTTGTCGAGTCGAAGCTGACAAGCTTGATCAATTACTTCACCCTACTCTTGATCCAAAAGAAAAAACTAAATTTCAAGTAATTGCTAAAGGTTTACCAGCTTCTCCTGGGGCAGCTTCTGGACAAGTGGTGTTCAATGCGGAAACTGCAGTTCAATGGGTAGAAGATGGTAAAAAAGTAATTTTAGTGAGAGCGGAAACTTCTCCTGAAGATATTGCGGGAATGAACGCTGCTTCTGGTATTTTGACAGCTCGTGGAGGAATGACTTCTCATGCAGCAGTGGTGGCTCGAGGGATGGGTCGATGTTGTGTGGCTGGTTGTGAATCAATCGTAGTCGTCGAAAGTGCCAAAATGTTTAAAGTTGGTGATTTAGAAATCAAAGAGGGTGAAACTATTACTTTAGATGGTTCAACTGGTGAAGTCTTTTTAGGACAAGTTTCAACCATGGAAGCAACTCTTAGTGGAGATTTTGAAAAATTAATGACTTGGGCAGATAAATATCGAACTTTAGATGTTCGAACTAATGCTGATACTCCAAAAGATGCTCGAGTAGCTCGAGAATTTGGAGCTCAAGGAATTGGTTTATGCCGAACTGAACATATGTTCTTCGAAGAAGATAGAATCTTTGCCATTCGACAAATGATTATCTCTGACACGATTGAACAACGTGAAGAAGCTTTAGCAAAAATTTTCCCAATCCAAAAGAATGATTTCAAACAATTATTTGAAATCATGGCCGGACTTCCAGTTAAGATTCGATTACTCGATCCACCTTTACACGAATTCGTGCCAAAGGAAGATAAAGATATTGAAAAATTAGCTAAAGAAATGGGAATTTCTTTTGACAAATTAAAAGCTAAAGTTGAATCACTTCATGAATTCAACCCAATGATGGGTCATCGTGGATGCCGATTAGCCATTACTTTCCCAGAAATTGCCAAGATGCAAGTTAAAGCTATTATTTCAGCCGCTTGTGAATTAGTTAAGGAAAAAGATGCTAAAATCGTCCCAGAAATTATGATTCCATTGGTTAGTGATGTGGAAGAAATGAAATGGCTTAAGGCCAAACTTATTCCTGTCATTGAAGAAACTATGAAGAGTTATGGAGTTACTTTGAAATATGAAATTGGAACCATGATTGAAATTCCACGAGCAGCAGTAACCGCTGATGAAATTGCGGCTGAAGCGGAATTCTTCTCTTTTGGAACTAATGATTTAACTCAAATGACTTATGGATTCTCTCGAGATGATGCCGGGACTTTCTTAAAAGATTATTTAAGAGAAAAAATTATGGCCGAAGATCCATTCAAGAGTGTTGATCAAAAAGGTGTTGGTAAACTCATGGAAATGGCAATTAAACTTGGTCGAGGAGTTAATCCAAAACTTCACGTAGGTATTTGTGGAGAACAAGGTGGAGATCCTGACACAGTTAAATTCTGTCATCGAATTGGTTTGAATTATGTTTCTTGTAGTCCTTACCGAGTTCCAATCGCTCGTTTGGCAGCAGCTCAAGCCGCTGTTGAATCTAGTAAATAATTCCGTTTGATGTGGAATTAGAAAAACCCCTCTGAAAAGAGGGGTTTTTGGTTAGAGGTATAATTTGGATAATAAAATGGAAAAAATAAAATTAATTAGGCCGAATCAAAAATATAAAAAGGCGGTAATGGAATTTAAAAATGAATGTTTGCAGGAAAATGAAGAAATACATGGAGATGGGGGGTTGGATAAATCAAATACTTTTGAAGAGTGGTTAAAAAAATTAGAAAAAGAATCAAGTAAGAAAACTTGTGATGAAAATTTTGTTCCAGCAACAACATGGTTGGCAGTAAGAGAGTTTGATGGAAAAATTATTGGATCAATTCAATTAAGGCATGAATTAAATGATTTTTTGTTTAATAGAGGTGGACATATTGGTTATGAAGTTAGACCAAGTGAACGACAAAAAGGCTATGCTACAGAAATGTTAAGGTTGGTTTTGAAAGAATGTAAAAAAATGGGAATTTACAAAGTATTAATTTCGTGTAATAAATCAAATATGGCATCAATAAAAACAATTTTAAAAAATAATGGTGTGTTGGAAGATGAGAGAATTTGGACTGATGGGAGTATTTATCAGAGATATTGGATTGATTTGGAATGAGTCCCGAAGGACGAAAAATAATGTAAAGCCGGCAGATGTTTTGTTGTTACACAAAAAACCTGCCGGCGTACATATAGAATCTGATAATGAAATGGTTATTCCATAGCTTTTTTAAGCCGTTCCCATTCAGCTTTTGGTTTCCAAACAATATTACCGGCGGCAATAAGGTTTTTAACATTTGGATCAGTTTGACTGTATTCTGGAGTATTAATATGGATGGCGGAAACAATAGGTATTCCTTCCCAAAAATGAAAAGGTGACCGATTGACAATGCAAACGATAGCTAAAATTGTGGCGCCCTTAGCATTGATCAAGTTAATCATCTGATCTGTTGTCGAAAAATTATTGCAAACATCTTCAAAAAGGATAACTTTATCGTGTTTGCTGATGACATGGCGATTAAAGACAAGTTCTGATTTTTCTTTGGTGTTGTTGGCGGAATCGGCTAACTTGGTCACTTTCTTCTCAAAAAAAGCAACGTCACATTTTAGTTGATCTGCGGCACTGACGGCTAAGATTATGCCACCCATAGGCGCGCCAATAATTAATGTAGGAGAACCAACTTCATCTTTGATTTTTTTCGCCATTGTTTGAGCAAGGTATTCTCTGACCTCAGATGACTGTTCAACTTTGGAAATGTTGTAGTAGGCAAAGCCGACCCAATTTTTTTGGGTGGTTGGTTCTACTCCGGCATAAGCGACAAGTGGACCGATGTATTCGCCGGATTTATTTTTGGGAGATTCGTAGAGGGCCTCATAGTTGATTAGAACCTTATAGGGGTCTGTAATTAAAGTTCTGTCCATTTTTAAACCTCCATTTCTTTACATTTGTAAATATTGAACGATTTGGTCGTTGAGTTTTTGGGTTTCTTCGCGGGCTGCCTCGGCGAAATTTGAGTCTTTTGAAGCAAAAATAATGCCACGAGAGGAATTGATAATAATTCCTTGATTATGGCTGTCTTTACCAAAAATGACAGATTTTTCCAAATCGCCGCCTTGAGCGCCGATGCCAGGAATCAAGATTGGCAAATCACCGACAATTTTTCTTATCTGGCGAAGCTCACCAGGATAAGTGGCGCCGACCACAATTAAACAGTTACCGTTTTTGTTCCATTTTTCAGCGACGTTACGGGCGACATATTGATACAAAGGTGGACTGCCATAATCTTGGAACTCACCAGCACCTGGGTTGGAAGTGCGACAAAGGATAATACATCCTTTGTCTTCGAGGTCTAAAAAAGGTTTAAGAGATTCTTGTCCGAGATAAGGATGAAGGGTGATAGCATCGGCTTCAGAATATCTAAATGCCATTTCAAGGTAACCGGCGTTTGTGTTGCCAATATCACCTCGTTTAGCATCAAGAATAACAGGAACTTCAGGAGCAACTTTATGAATGTAAAGGATGGTTTCTCTGAGTGCTTCCCAACCTTCTTCTCCATGAGACTCGTAAAAAGCGACGTTTGGCTTGTAGGCACAAACTAGGTCTTTAGTATTTTCAATAATGGCTTTGTTGAACCAGAACATTGGTTGATATATTGTATTTAAATAATTGACAAACTTTGAAAATACTACAATTTCTCGAACTTTTTCTATATCGGAATCAAGACCAACACAGACAAATTTTCCTTGAGACCATCTTTTTTGAACCATTTCCATAAAATTTCGATTAGCCATCTCTTCATCACCATTGCCTTTCTTTTTTTTGTTTTTAGATAAAAGATTCTATATGTAAAAGTGCAAAAAGCACCCGAATTTTTCAAAGTTATATTGAAAACTCAGTTTGGGTTATTATATCAACAGAATAGGTCAAAATGTATCTTTTGATATATAATTATTTATGGATAAATATTCTTTTCAAAATTGTCAAAAGATTGTGGTTTTTAAAGATAATAATACTAAGGTTTTGTTGGCAAAGAGGGTTGGATAAAATGATCATAATGAAATGTATTCTTTTATTGGTGGAAAAATGGAAATTACGGATGGAGGAATTTTGGAGGGAATTAAAAGAGAAAAGAATGAGGAAGTGGGAGAAAATTTTAAAATTAAAATTTATCCAATTTTTAATACGATGAATTATTTTGTTAAAAAAGATGGAAGTTTTATGGTGTTGCCACATTATTATGCAAGATATGAAAGTGGAGAGGTGAATTTAAATGAAGAATATAGTGATTATAAATGGGTAGAAGTGGCAAAATTGGCTGAATTTGAACCTAAGATAGAAACAGTTGAGATAATGGTAAAAAATTTATTGAAATTAGTTGGAGTAATAAAAGAGGAAGAATTATTATTGATATAATTAATTATGAGTATAAAAGAAATTAATTATGAAATAGCCGCTATTGAATATCAAAGTTTTAATACTGAAAGATCAAAAAAATTCATTAAGAGGATAAAATCTGGAAGAATAGCAGTTTTACCTGGGGAAATTATTGAAACTCCATTAAATTCTTCTGATTTACAATATGGCGAATAATTATTTATTTATTAAATAAAATTATGAAAAAAGAAAATAAAACAGAAGAATGTTGTACTGGGGAAGTGATTAATAAAAAAGATTGTTGTAGTGGTCGTCACCATGGTCATCACGGTTATGGACATGGTTGTTCAAATCCAATTTATGGACTAGGAGTAGTTGGAACATTGTTTTACTTTTTAAGTAATGCCACAAGTTTTGGAATGGTAATGATTGGAATTGGTAAGGCAATTTTTTGGCCAGCTATTTTAATGTTCCAATTACTGACTTTTTTAGGATTGTAAAAATATGACAGAAAAAACAAGTAATTCAGAGTTTGTAAACCAAGAATCAAAAAGAATAACTCTTGAAGAAACAAGACATTTTGTTAGAGAGGGTTTTGATGGTTTTGATTATGGTGATGGAATAATGCTTATTAAAGTTCATGGAGAACATCCTAAAAAAAGAATAGATGCTGGGGAAAGAAGATATACCGTGGCTTATGTTGAAGGTGAGGCTTTTTTTACTTTAGACGATGAAACTTATCCTATTAAGATGGGAGATAAATTTACTATTCGTCCTGGATCAGAGTATGGTTATAGAGGTAAAAACATGACTTTAATAGAAGAAAATTTACCGGGAACAAAAGATTTTAAATTAGAAACGGAATAATTATTTTACAATTACTTCTTTAAAATATTTTTCGAAAATGGATTTGGCGAGGGAGAGGGAAGCGGCTGAGGGAGATGAGGTGTTTTTTAATTGGTAATCTAATCCCAGTTCTTGATATTTGTAAACACCAAGGGTGTGATAAGGGAGAATCTCAACTCGTTTAATGGTTTGATAATCTTTAAAATGGTCGGCCCAGGCGGTTAAAAATTTGGGGCTATCATTAATTTTGGGGACTAAAACATAACGAAGCCACATTGGTTTACTAGATTTTTCTCGAAATTCAGCCATAGCTAAAACATTTTTATTGCTAAATCCAGTTAATTTTTGATGGGCTTGATCATCAATGTGTTTAACATCCAAAAGTAGTAAATCAGTTTGGTCATAAAGTTTTTTAACCTCATCGTTGATAATAGTACCGTTGGTATCCAAAGCAGTATTAATACCATTTTTTTTGGCAGCGGTAAATAATTTAATTAATTCAGAGGCTTGAAGAGTTGGTTCGCCACCAGAAACAGTCAGACCACCATCAGAGCCAAAATATTCTTGTTGATCTTTGGCAATATTAATAATTTCAGTAACGGACATTAATTTAGCGTCTTTAATTTCGAGTAAGTCAGGATTATGACAATAAAGACAACGAAGATTACAGCCTTGAAGAAAGACAACTAAACGAATTCCTGGACCTTCATGGGTCCCAAAAGTTTCAATCGAATGAACTTTTAACATAATTACATTGTCTCAAAAAAAGTTCTGGCGAGGACTTCTTGTTGTTGTTCTCGAGTTAATTTTACAAAATTAACGGCATAACCAGACACACGGATAGTTAGTTGAGGATACAATTCTGGATGTTCCATGGCATGAATAAGGGTAGATTTATCCATAACATTAACGTTAAGATGGTGACCGCCTTTTTTAAAATAACCATCTAAAAGACTGGTTAGATTTTTTTCTTGGTCGGCAAGATTAGAACCTAAAGTTTTAGTAGTGGTAGAAAAAGTATTAGAAATTCCATCTTGAGCATTTTTGTAACTTAATTTAGCAACTGAATTAAGAGAGGCAATGGCCCCGTGAGTATCGCGACCGTGCATAGGATTAGCACCAGGAGCAAAAGGAACGCCAGCTTTACGACCATCAGGAGTGGAACCAGTTTTTTTGCCGTAAACCACATTGGAAGTGATAGTTAAAATAGATAAAGTTGGTTTGGCATTTCGATAAATATGGTGTTTTTGAAGTTCTTGATTAAAATCATCAACGATATTTTTAGCAATGGAATCAACGGCATTATCATCGTTACCATATTTAGGAAAATCACCCTCAATTTCAAAATCAGTAGTAATGCCCTGTTCATTGCGAATAGGTTTAACTTTGGAGTATTTAATGGCGGAAAGGGAATCGGCAGCAACAGAAAGACCAGCTAAGCCAAAAGCCATGACTCGGTGAACATCAGTGTCTAAGAGGGCCATTTGAGATCGTTCGTAATAATATTTGTCGTGCATGTAATGAATAACATTCATGGTGTCAACATAATTTTGAGCTAAGAAAGCCATAGTTTTTTTAAAATTAGCCATGACTTCTTTGTAATCTAAATATTTACCCTTGAGAGGCTTAATCCCGTTTATAATTTTAATCCCAACAACTTCATCGGTGCCTTCATTTAAAGCCAGTAAGAGAGCTTTGGCGATATTACATCGAGCTCCAAAGAATTGCATTTGTTTGCCAGTTTCTAATAAAGAAACACAACAACTAATACCATAATCATCAGTTTTGGAAACTTGTCTCATTAAGTCATCATTTTCATATTGAATGGAAGAAGTATCAATCGAAACTTTAGTACAGAATTCTTTAAAAGTAGAAGGTAAATTTTGAGACCAAAGAATAGTTAAATTTGGTTCAGGTGAGGGTCCTAAATTGTAAAGAGTTTGAAGAAAACGATAAGTAGTTTTAGTAACTTTGTGTTGACCATTACTCCACGAACCACCAAGAGATTCGGTAATCCAAGTTGGATCGCCGGCAAAAAGGGCATTGTATTCAGTGGTGCGAAGATGGCGAACAAATCTTAATTTGATAATAAATTGATCAATTAATTCTTGGGCTTGGTCTTCAGTTAAGGAACCATCTTTTAAATCTTTGGCAATATAAATATCGAAAAAACCATTGACATTACCTAAACTCATAGCGGCACCATCTTGTTCTTTAACAGCGGCAAGATAGGCAAAATAGGTCCATTGAATAGCTTCTTGAGCATTTAAAGCTGGACGACCAATGTCGAAACCATAACTTTGGGCCATGTTTTTAATTAAATTTAAGGCATGAATTTGTTCAGTAAGTTCTTCTCGAAGGCGAATAACTTCGTCAGTCATTTCGCCAACTAAAGTTTTTTTATCTTGAATTTTAACTTCAATTAATTTATCAAGACCATATAAGGCAACTCGACGATAATCACCAATAATACGACCTCTGGCATAAGCATCAGGAAGACCAGTTAAAATACCAGTTTTCCTGAGTCGTAACATTTCTTCAGTGTAAGCAGCAAAAACACCGTCGTTATGAGTTTTTCGATATTTGGTAAAAATTTCAATGACTTTTTCATCAACTTGTTTATTATTTTCTTCACAGGCGTGAATAACAGAGCGAATACCACCGGCGGGTTTAATTGCTCGTTTGAGAGGTTCGTCGGTTTGAAGACCAACAATTACTTCTAATTTTTTATCAATAAATCCAGCTTTGTGACTGGTAATGCTAGAAATAGTTTTAGTATCAATATCTAAAACTCCACCGTTATCAGTTTCTTGTTTTAAAAGTTGTTGGCATTTTTTCCAAAGTTTTTTAGTTTTTGAAGTAGGGCCAACAAGAAAACTAGAATCGCCATCATAAGGAGTCAAATTTTGAAAGACAAAATTTCGAACATCAATGGTTTTTAAATAATTATTTTTCATATTTCGTATAGTTTTAAAAAATTATATCAAATTCATTGAGTATAAATTATTTTTTAATTCTAAAAAAATGTTTTTTAGTGATATAAATAAGTAATTAGAATATTATCAATTTAAATATAAAAATATGGTAAACACACTAGAAGGAATTAGAAGAGAAGGAGAAAAAATGAGAAATTATGATTTTTCAATTGATGATAATGTTTTTGATTGGGAAAAATACATACCAGACAAAGTAGAATCGCACTATGATGTTCCTGTTAGTAGAAAAGTGAATGATGTAATGGATGGATCTATTTCAGATTAATTTTTTGTTTTTTAAGTTTCTTTATTTTTTGAATTCCAAAAATAATTCCGACGATGAAGAGGACAAAAAGAATTGGAGAAATGGGAAGAATATAAAAAGAATAGGAGGAATCGGCAATACCTAAATTTTCATCCATTTTTAGAGTAACTTGATATTTACCTGGCCAAAGAGGAGAGTTTAATTTACAAGAATCGACACAGGAAAAACTGCGATAGTGATTGGTTAAAACATTATCATTATTTAGTTCAATTTCCTTAACAGGAGATTCGTTTTTAGTAATAATTATTTTGCCGCTGGTTTTGAAAAAATAAGTTGAGTCGTTTTTTATTTCTCCGGAAAAAGTGATGGGGGTAAAAAAGACATCTTTAATTTTAGGAAAAATTTTAAAAGATTCGAGTTTGGCTTTAATAGAAGTATTTTCAGTATTAGAAACAGATAAAAGAATATGAGAACCAATTTTTCCAGTGGCTTGGCTAAAATTATTGTCTTGATTAAGAGGATCTTGATTTTGATAAACAAAAAAAGTTTGATAATAATCAGCAAGAGAAATTTCTTTGGAAGTTTTAATTTTCAAAACTATTTGTTGTTTAGAATTGGCTTTGAGAATAAAAGATTGACCGATTTTTAAATCGGAATTAGCTAAAGAGAAATCAAGATCAGAAGAAGTGGCGGCTTGTTGATAACTAACCGAACCATCATTACCAACTGGAACCCAGGGTAAAATTTGGGTATTTAAAACAATATCTTGAGAGGAGTTATTAGCAACTTCGTAAGCTTGAATAATAGTAACTGATGGTTTTAAAACAAATTCGACTTGGGATGGAGAAAGGGTGAGATTAAATGATGACATAATTAGTATTTTGGAATGGCCATAAAATTAATAGAATTTTGATAATAACCACTGGCTTGATTAGGGGAAATTAAAACCTTGTAGGTTATGGTGGCAGTGTGATTTTCGACGGGAACATTTTCAGACATACAAATTTGAGCTTTTTCTCCAGAAGAGGAGTTGGCAAATTGGCGAAAGTAATTAGTATTAGTAAAATAAGAAGAAGTACCGGAGCCGTTGGCATTAAATCCAAAACCATAGGTAGAATTACTGGTCCACAATCCAGAAACGGATTCAGAACAGCTGCCAGAATCACAAAGAGAATCAGGAATGGTAATATTGGTGCCGATAGTGGTTAAGGGATGGCTAGCTAAAGCATAAACCTCATAACCATGGCCAGTAGGAGTGCTAATTGTTAAAACATTAGTGGCAGTGGAACCAATGTTGGGAACCAAATAACCAAAATCAATATTAAGATTGCTAATCGAAAAAGAAAAAGGAATGATTTTATCGTAAATATATTGAAAACCGGACTTAACTACATAACCAGCACTGTTGTATTGACCAGGAGCATTTTGACCAACAGTATCAGTCAATTTATAGTTGCTAGAATTTTTTTTGCCAGAGGTCATGTTGAAATTACCCCAATCGATATGAAAACTAGCGGAATCAAAAGTTTGACCGAGTGAGATTTTAGATCTCAGATGACAGATCTCAGATAAAAGTAAAAGTGTAACAAAAAAAATAAGGGGTTTAATTTTCATCAGATTCTTGATCAATTTCTTGGGTTAGTTTTTCAGAAGACTTTAAAATTGATTTAGCTGAATCTTTAATTTTTTTGACTTTGTCTTTTTGAGATGAAAGTAATTGAGGTTGAGATAAAAGTTCAGAACAAGAATCGATAATTTGGTAAATAGCAGTTTTAAAATTTAAGGAAAACCAGAGAAAAATATCAGTTTCATCTTGAGTTAAGGAATTTTCAACTTTTCTTTTATCTAAATATTCTTTACCAATAAACCAAGCCAGAGGAGTAACTAAAAGCATCGAAGATAAAACAATTGCCGAATTAAAAGAACTTAGAGATTGAGCAAAAATTAAAACTAAAAAGAGAGAATAAGAAAGAGTAACGGAAGGTAAATTTTGGAAAGCAATAATAAAGAGGAGAAAATAAATTAGAAAGAAAAAAGGAGAGTTAAGGCTATTAGTCGAAAAAATAATCAAATTGACGATTAAAGCTAATAAATGAACAGAAGGTTTTTTAAAAATTGATAAGACTAGAAAAGCAATTGAGAAGAGGGCAATAATTTGAGGGGAGAGATAAGTAAAAGTAGAGATCGAAAAAAAGTAGGAAAATAAAGAAACTAAAAAGAATAAAAGAATACTAATTATCTTAGACATTAATATAGTATTAATTAAACAGATTAAAGTATCAAGTCTTTGTTAAAAAAGATGCTATGATTAATGGATGTCTTGTTAGAAAAGGTACATAAATTAACAATAGTGGATATTTTTATAATCTTAGAAATAGTGTTGATTGTAATTGGAATAGGAATTAATTTAAAGAATAATTTTTTAGCCAAAGAAAAGACAAAAATAATTAGTAAAGGAACTGGGGTAGGAGTGATAAATGAGGTACAAGTTTATAGTAAAGTAATTATTGATATAGCCGGAGAGATGATAAATCCAGGAGTTTATGAATTAAAAAATACTGATAGAGTTGATGATGCTTTAGTGGCAGCGGAAGGATTAAGTGGGGAAGCGGATCGAGATTGGGTGGAAATTAATTTAAACAAGGCGGAAAAATTATACGATGGACAAAAGATTTATATACCGAAGGCAGGTCAAAGTGAAAAGTTGCAAGTTAAAAGTGGGGTGTTTTAGATATAAGTAGTTCGATTATTAGAATTAATAGTGCGAGTTTAGAGAAATTAGACAAGTTAAATGGGGTTGGTCCAGCCATTACCCAAAGGATTATTGATTATAGAACTACAAATGGAGGATTTAAAAGTGTGGAGGAAATTAAACTAGTATCAGGAAATGAGGATAAAATGTTTGAAAAAATTAAAAATAAAATTCAACTCTAAAAGAAAAGTTTTTAGTTTAGTTTGGATAGTTATTGGAATCATTTTTATATATAAGTTTATAAAGAAGGATAGTTTGATTGGGGTGATTTTTCAAACTTTACCACCACGAGAAGCGGCTTTAATGACGGGAATGGTGTTTGGAGATAAGAATAATTTTGATAAACAAACTTACTATAATTTTTTGAATAGTGGAGTGATTTATGGAATTCTTTTTGGGTAAATTTATGGATTTTTCTAATTTTAGTATTATTTTTTGGCAAAATTAGCTTAATTTCGCCGATAACTGATGTTTTAATTTTTGTTTTTAGTAGAAATTGTGACGATTTTGGGAATTTTTGGAGAAATAGTGGGGTTAGTAGTACCAATTTTGGAAAAATTAATATTATGGATAAGTTTGCCGCTTTTAAAATATATGCTATATATAGCAGATGGAGCGACGATGATTATTATTGCTAATGTGGAAATTAAATTTAATTGGGTGTAGTTGATGGGGGTGGTATTTGATTTGGATTTTGATTAAAAAATGTGAATCATAACTTAATTTTATTTTGGGTGACGTTACCGAGTAAAAAAGTGGAGGTAATTTTTTGTGATGTAGGTCAGGGAGATGCGACTTTAATAGTTTCTAAAAATTGGCAGATGCTAATTAATACCAGTCCAAAAAATAAAAAAATTTTAAATTGTTTGGAAAATAATTTACCATTTTGGGATAAAAAAATTGAGGTGGTAATAGTGACTCATGGAGATAGTGATCATTCTGGAGGATTAGAAGATATTAAAAAATATTATCGAATTGAACAATAAATTTATTCAAAAAATGTGGAGCAATATGATTTAATTAAGAATAATCTGATTACTTTTGAAGTACTAAATCTTGAAGGTTATGTAAAAGATAGTGAGGATGGTAATAAAAATTCAATTGCGGGAATTTTGAAGTACTGGGACTCTGATTTAAAAAGAGAAATTAATATTTTTATGGCGGTAGATATTGATTTGGAAACTGAACAAAGATTGGTGTGAAAAAAAATCTTTAGGTCAGTTGAAGACTAAATGGATATTTTAAAAGTAAGTCATAATGGATCGAAAAATGGGATGAGTGGAGAGATATTAAATATTTTAAAACCAAAAATGGCGGTGATTAATGTCGGAGCAAAAAAAATTTTGGTCATACAATAAAATAAGTATTAGATAAATTGAAGACAAAAAATGTAGAAATTAAAAGGACAGATGGGGATGGAGAAATAAAAATTAATGGTGATGATTTTTTGTAGTAAAATAACCTATGGAAAATTTTAAGGAAGTCGAGAAGAAGTGGAGGAAATTTTGGGATGAACATAGTGAGCTTTATCAAGCGATTGATTATAAAGCTTCGGCGGGCAAGAAATATATTTTGGTGGAATTTCCTTATCCAAGTGGGAGTGGTCTTCATGTAGGTCATGCTTTTAGTTTTACTGGTGGAGATGTATATGCTCGTTTTAAACGAATGCAAGGTGAAAATGTATTATTTCCAATGGGGTGGGATGCTTTTGGATTACCAACCGAAAACTATGCCATTAAAATGAAAAAGAAGCCTCAACAGGTGACTAAAGAAAATACAGATATGTTTAGACAACAAATGAAAGATTTGGCTTTTTCATTTGATTGGAGTCGAGAAGTGAATACAACTGATCCGGCTTATTATAAATGGACTCAATGGATTTTTATAAAATTATTTGAAAAAGGATTAGCATATAAAAAAGAAATGCCAATTAATTGGTGTCCATCATGCAAAATTGGATTGGCTAATGAGGAAGTAGTTGATGGAAAATGTGAACGTTGTGGATCTGAGGTAAGTCGTAGAAATATTTCTCAATGGGTAGTTAAGATAACAGATTATGCCGATAAATTAATTGAAGGTTTAAAAGAAACTAATTTTATTGATAAAGTTAAACAAGCTCAGATTAATTGGATTGGAAAATCAGAAGGAGCCAAGATTAAATTTCAAATTAAAAAGAAAGAAAAGGTTTTGATGATTGATGGTTTTGGTGGGAATGGAACTTCAAATTGGTTTCCATGGTTAAAAAGTGAATTAGAAAAACAAGGATATGAAGTTTTAAATCCAAATTTACCGAATAATGAAAAACCTGATTATAAAGAAACAATAGAGTCTTTAAGAAATATAGTTAATAGAAATGAAAGTTTAACTGTTGTGGCTCATAGTTTAGGGGCAGTTACTGCCTGTGCGTTAATTACGGAATTGAAAATTAAGGTTAATAAAATGATTTTAGTGGCTCCGGCTGATGTGAATACATCTTTAATTAAAAGAAATGAAGGTTTTTTTGGAAAAGAAGCAATTGAAAGTATTTCGAAGTATTTAAATGAGGTAAAAATTGATTGGAAAACTGTAAATGATTTATCAAAAAATAATTATTTATATTTTTCAGATAACGATCCTTATATTTCAAAGGAAATAGAAGAACAATATAAACATTTGAATTCAAATGTAAGATATTTTGAAAATAAAGGTCACTTTAATGAAAAAGCTGGAGTAATGGAGATTCCAGAAATATTGGATGATATTAATGATTATTTAGAAGTGTTTACCACTAGACCAGATACTCTTTTTGGAGCGACGTTTATGGTGATTGCTCCAGAACATGAGTTGGTATCTAAGATTGTAGGTGATAGATCGTCGATCGTAGATAAAAATAAGATTCAAGAAATTAAAGAATATGTTAAAAATGCTAGAAAAAAGAGCGATTTAGAAAGGACGGAACTTTCCAAAGATAAAACCGGAGTGTTCTCAGGATTATATTCCATTAATCCAGTTAGTAACAAAGAGATTCCAATCTGGATATCAGATTTTGTGTTAGCTAGTTATGGAACTGGAGCAATTATGTCAGTCCCAGCTCATGATGAAAGAGATTATGATTTTGCTAAGAAGTTTGATTTAGAGATAATTCCAGTAATCAAACCAAAGGGAGAGCATGATTTTAATAAAGAGCCTTATGAAGATGTCGATGATGGAGAGATTATAAACTCACCACCAATAAATGGAATGGTTCCAAGTGAAGCTTTCAAGAAGATGATTGAATGGATTAAAGAAAAAGGAATTGGGGAAGCAACATCATCCTTTCATTTACGAGATTGGATATTCTCTCGACAACATTATTGGGGAGAACCAATACCAATGGTGAATTGTCCTAAGTGTGGTTGGGTACCAGTTAAAGAAGCCAATCTACCAATAGTCTTACCAGAAGTAGAAGCTTATGAACCAACTGATGATGGAAAAAGTCCTTTATCACAAATGACGGATTGGGTTGAGACTACTTGTCCTAAGTGTGGTGGAGAGGCAACTCGAGAAACCGATACCATGCCAAATTGGGCTGGCAGTGATTGGTATTTTTTGAGATATATGGATACACATAATGATACAGAAATAGCTAGTCCTGAACTAATAAAATATTGGGGTCCAGTAGATGTTTATATTGGTGGAGATGAGCATAATGTACTTCATTTACTCTATTCTCGATTTATTTATAAATTTTTATGGGATTTAGGAGCGGTACCAAAGGAATTACCAGAGCCATACTATAAAAGGTTGTCACATGGAGTAATTTTGGGTCCTGATAACCAAAGAATGAGTAAATCTAAAGGTAATGTAATTGTGCCTGAAGTAGTGGCGGATAAATATGGAGTGGATGTGGTTAGAATGTATTTGATGTTTATGGGACCATTTGATGCGACGATGGCTTGGAATGAAAATACTTTAATGGGAGTAAGACGATTCTTGGATAGATTTGAAAAATTTATTAGATCTCAGCAAGACGATAGTACTGCTAGCAGTAAGGAAGTTAAAGTGCTAATAAACAAGCTAATTGTAGGAGTAACTGAAGATTTAGAGAATTTTAAATACAATACGGCTATAGCTAAGATGATGGAGTGTTTGAATAAGATGATGGAGCTTAAAGTGTCAATTGTCGATGAAGATATTAAAACTTTAATCAAATTATTGGCGCCATTTGCGCCTTATACAACTGAAGAGTTATATAGTGGAGATATTTCGGTTCATGTGGCTCAATGGCCAGTGGCGGAAGATAAATATTTAGTAGAAGATCAAATAAAAATAATGATTTCAATTAATGGCAAGGTAAGAGATGAAATCTTAGTTGACAGATCTCAAATGCCAGATGATAAAGAACTTATAGAGAGAGCTAAAAAATCGGAAAAGATGCAAAAGTGGATTGAAGGTAAAAAAATAGTCAAAGAGATCTACATCCCATCTAAAATGATTAATTTTGTTATAGTTGATTAAGTAAATTGATACAGTTTATAAAAATTGTTCGTTTAAAAATGGCGAATATATCAAGCAAAACACGATGTTGATTGCTAATTAGTAATATATAAGTTTAAATTGGAAGAATATGAATAAAATTAAAAGCTTTAGGTTAAATAATGGAATTAAAGGGGCAATTGTACCCATCAAAGGTTTAAATGCGGTAACTGTTGAAGTTTTTGTAAAAATAGGATCTAAATACGAAAATAAGAAACAAGCAGGAATGAGCCATTTTTTGGAACATATGGCTTTCAAAGGAACCGAAAAGAGACCAACTCAACAAATTATTAATAATGAAATCGATGGTAAAGGGGCATCTCATAATGCTGGTACTGGTCATGAAATGACATCTTATTACATCACAACGACGAGAGAGAACAGTAAATGGGCAATAGAGCTATTAGCTGATATTTTATTGAATTCAAAATATCCAAATGAAGAATTAGAAAAAGAAAAAGGAGTAATTATAGAAGAAATTAGAATGTACAAAGATAATCCATTAATGGGTTTGAGTGGTGAATTTATTAAGTTTTTGTATGGTAAGTCAAAGATTGGTTGTTGGGATATCGCTGGAGAGGTTAATGATATTAAAACGGTGACTAGAGAAAGCTTATTAGATTATAGAAATGTCTTGTTTGGATCAAGTGACATTGTCTTAGTGGCGGCTGGAGATGTTGATGAATCTTTGATAAATGAATTTAGGGAGAGATTTGAAAAATTAGAAAAGAAAATAATTGTCTATCCGGAACTAAAAATTGAATTAGAAAGTAAAAAAGAATTAGTAGTAAAGAAAAAATTAACACAAGGTCATTTTTGTATTGGAGGAGAGGCTTTTAATTGGCAAGACGAAAGAAAATATGCTTTTAGGTTATTAGATACCATTTTGGCAGGAAATAGCTCTTCTAGACTTCATCATAAGATTAGAGAAGAGAATTCTTTGGCTTATTATGTTGATTCAATTAGTGAGAGTTTTAAAGAGGTTGGTTTTTGGGGAGTCCAATCGGGAGTAACTTTAGATAAGTTAGATTTGGCCATGGATTTAGCTGAAAAAGAAATATTAGGAATGAGTGATAGTTTGACTGAAGATGAATTAGTTAGAGCTAAAGAATATGTGTTAGGAATAACAAAACTACAAATGGATAGAAGCACATTTATGGCGGGTTTTGTGGGACAAAGATTGCTTTTAGAAGATAAGATAGAGACAGTAGAGGTTGAATTGGAAAAATATAAAACAGTTAAATTGAATGATTTGAAATTGGTAGCTAAGGAATTGTTTCAAAAGGATAAGTTGAAGAGAGTAGTATTAACAAAATAGGTTGGAATGTTATTACGGGCCTAAGTTATGACATTTAGCAATAGATTTTTTGATTGCTAATAATTATAAACCATTATTTTTAATCTTTAATTGGGGATTTTGTGATGTTTTGGATCTTAATAAAAATGGTTTAAATCCTAGTTTTTTAGTTAATTATTTTTTTAAATTTAGAGTTTTTTAAAAAATAATTGATTTTGATTGATATATTTATTTTAAATTTATTTTTCTATGTTTTTAGAGACTTTTTAGAGACTCAATATTGGTTGTTTTAATGACTAACAATTTCCTTTGTAAACAATAAAATTAAATATTTTATGTTTACGGAGAAAAAGTTTAGTTTAGATATTAATTGATGTAGATAAGGTAGAGTATTTTAAAGACTGTATTACGGTAAATAATTTGTTATAAAAAATCAAAAGAAAGTTCGGTAATTAAAAAAAATGCGCGGTTAAAATAATAAAATAAGTTTAAAAAATGCGGAGAATTAGTCTTTATAGTATTTTTTATTACAAAAAAATAGAGTAGAGAGTAAAAAGTATCCCCACCAAGAATTGAACTTGGATTTACCACTTAGGAGGTGGTCGTTCTATCCGTTGAACTATGAGGACAGGAATCGATTATCGATATTAGATTGTCGATTGTCGAAAAAAAATAAAAAATATTAAATTTGAACTAAAAAACTATTTTTGTATTTTGAAAGACACTAATAATTATAATCCATTTATTATTTTTAGATAAAAAAGGGCGTTTAGATTAATCTAAAGTTTCAAAATTTATTATAGCTTATATCTAAATTAAAAGATTATTTTAGTTTTTTGATACACAAAGTTTATATTTTGACTATTTTGATGTTCTAAACGGATTTTTAAATTAAAGAGATTAGCAGTATTGTGGTTAATCTGCTATTTGGTTGTTTTTAAATAAGGGATGGAAAAATAGGGGAATTAAACTAGTTTTAGGTTTATTGTCTCTAAATAAAATTATTTTTGTTAATTAAGTTGCTAAAAGCCATTTTTTGACTTTATTCATTTGTTATAGGATTGATTGATGATAATAGAAAGAATTTAAATTAAAAAACCACTTGACTATTTTATTTTTTTCTTTAGACTGATTATTATATGACTAACACTGATAGAAATATTCGAACCATAGTTGTGTGCTTTGTTTTAGCTATTATGGCTTTAATTCCTCTTAAAATAGCTCAATCTAGTCAAATTAACGGTGATTCTCAGGTTCTAGGTGATACTGTAGAGAAGGTAGTTTTACCAAATGCTAAGGTTGATACTAACGTAATTAACTATGGTGAAGAAATTCAAAACGATTTAAATTAAATTCTCAAAACAGAAAATATTCTTATAAATATAGACCGGTTTTTTTGGATGTTATAATCTGTCATGGAATGGAAAGAATCTATATTAGAACTCAAAGCTTCTGATGCTAATTTAATATATCAGTGTACTGATGTAGAAAAAGAAGAGTATATAAGAGAAGTGGGAGCTATTATTGGAATACAGTGTCGACAATCTAATATAAAGAGAATTAAAAGTGAGGATTTGGCAAAGAATTTTATCTCTGATTAATTATTTGATATAAATAGCGTATAGGTTTTCTTTGGCGTTGTTGTAAGGAACAGTAAGAGTCACAATTCTGGTTCCATCTAACCAAGGGTAAACAGCATTTTTATTAAAGTTACCAGCAAATAGAGTTTGTTTATTGGTGGCATCATATTCAATAGTTTGAATTTTTTGATCCTCAACAAAAACTAAATTGTAAGAGTTGTTAAGCCATTTTGGTTGATAAATAGTGTCTTTACTCCCAATAAGGAAGTTAGTGTCATCCTCGATGTCATAAACATAGTAATTATTGGCTTTAATATCTCGAGTTTGGGTTTGAGTGCTTTGAGCTGGAGGGGGAGTAATAATATTTTTAATTAAATTTACGTCTTTATTACTTAAATAAAGAACTTTTTTATCATCACTAGTGAATAAAATGTCTTGAGCTGAGGAGGTGGAAATAAATTCAGCTAAAGCTTTTGGAACTTTAGCTAGTTTAGTTTTCATAATTTCTTGGGTTTGAGTTTGCCAATCTTTTTCAATTAAAGATAATTTGAGGCCAACATCATAAAGACTTTGAGCATTAATACTATCAATGGTTAAAAGATAAGCAGTACTGTTAATTTTATTTTGAGCTAAAACTTGTTTAGAATCTGGAGAAAAGGTAAAAGCATAGTTTGCCCAGTCTATATTAGATTGATTAGATATTAATAATTTTGAAGAACCTTTACTAAAAGGAACAACGTTATCAACTAATTGAAGTAAATAAAGGCCATTATCTTTAGCGGCAGAAGCGGAAGCTACAGCGTAAACTACAAAATCGCCGTCTTGACTGATAGTTGGATTAATAGCTCCAGTTAAAGTAATTGGTTTTAAATCGGAAACAGATCGGAAAAGATTAGTATTAGTTTGGTAAACAACCTCTTTTTTAACCTGAATTTTCTTTTCCCAAGGTAAATAACCGTCTTCAACTATTTTGATAGTGTATTCGTCTGGAGATAAATTAATAGTATCGTCAGTAGCGGTAACTAATTTGTCATTAACATAGACAGAAGCGCCTTTTGGTTTGGAAGTAGCAGAAATAATACCAGTAGAGGAAAAACTAGGAGCATTTTTTAGATTAAAAGATAATTTGTAACCTCTGGCAAAAATAGTAATAAGAAGGGTGCCCCCAAGAACAAAAATGATAACCATTAAGATAACGAGAAGGCTTTTTTTATTTGAATGGTTGGACATGGCTATATTATAACAATAAAGTTAGTCAAGTAGAATTTTGTTTTAATAATTCAATAATTTATACGATAGAATTAGGGTATGAATTTGTTTAAAAAGTTAGCAATTGATTTAGGGACGGCTAATTCCGTGATTTGGGAGGCAGGAAAAGGGATAGTTTTAAATGAACCAACAATTGTGGCAGTGGGAATTGAAGATAGAAAAGTCTTAGCTGTGGGAAGTGAAGCTAAAAAGATGCTCGGTAAAACTCCAGAATATATTGAAGTAATTCAACCATTGGAAGATGGAGTGATTGCTGATTATGAAGTAACTGAGGCAATGTTGAAGTATTTTATGAGACAAGTAATGGGAAATAATTGGTTTATTGGTCCAGAGGTGATGGTTTGTGTTCCGGCTGGAGTAACTCAAGTGGAACAAAGAGCAGTTTTAGATGCCACTTTAGCAGCTGGAGCGAAGAAAGCTTATTTAATAGATGAACCTTTAGCGGCGGCAATTGGAGCTAAAATCCCAGTGTCGGAATCTTTTGGAAACATGATTGTGGATATTGGGGGTGGGGCGGCCGAAGCAGCCGTGATTGCTTTGGGAGGAGTGGTCACCCATAAAAGTGTAAAAGTGGGAGGAAACAAGTTGGATCGAGCCATTATGGACTACTTAAAGAAGAAACATAGTTTAGTAATTGGAGAACAAACTGCAGAATTAATAAAAATTCAGTTGGGAAGTGCGATTAAACCTAAAAAAATAGAAACAATGGAAATTAATGGTCGAGATTCTATTTATGGATTACCAAAAAACTTAGTTTTAGATTCAGATATGGTTTATGAAGCATTGAAACCAATGTTGGAATCAATCGTGACTGTAATTAAAGATACTTTGGAGATCACCCCACCGGAATTAGTGTCGGACATTGTGGATCGTGGGATAGTTTTGAGTGGGGGAACGGCTCAATTAAAAGGGTTAACAACTTTAGTAACTCGAGAAATTGGAGTCTCGGCTCATGTGGCATTAGAGCCACAATTTTGTGTTATTAGAGGAACTGGAATAGCAGTGGAGAATTTGGATATTTATCGTCGAGCAATTAGGTGATGTAGTTGATATATATATCTTATAATATACATATTTTTTAATTTTATTTATTCTTTTTCATTTTGTTTTTAACTGGTTTTTGTGATTTTATAGTTTTTAGACTAATTTTAGTTTTTTATAGAGATATGTCCTAAAAATAGGTTTTTTATTTGAATAAAATTATTATTCAATTTAATTTAATTTTACCTAAAGTTATTTTTTAGTTTTTTATTTTTTATAGGCTTTTTAGAAAAGAAGTGATATAGTTGGCAAAAGTATCTTCTAATTAATTAATAGAGGATATATTTTTGATACCAAAATAGGTCAAAAATGATGATAAAATTAGTTAATAGAAAAATTTAAGACTTATAAGATATAAAAATATAAAAAATGGACAAAAAAAGTGATTTGAAGGGTAAAAAGAGAGCTATGATAAAGAAGATTTTAACTGGAACTGATTGGCAAATATATGATATTCGTCTTTTTGGCAGTCAAATTGGTGAAGTGCTAACTATTGTGGAGGGCTGGATTAGCTCTAGGCTCAAAAATAAATGGATTGCGACTGTAAACCCTGAATTTGTAATAAAAGCGACAAAAGATGAAAAGTTTTTGGATTTATTGAAAGAGACTGATTTAAATGTAATGGATGGAATTGGACTGATTTGGGCAAAAGAGTTAGAGAAGAGAAAAGGAAATAAATTAGTGACAGGAATACAAGTGGGAATGGAAATATTAAAAGGAAAACATAAAGATGAATTAGTATCAGGGGCGGATTTGATGCCGGAGCTATGCAAATTAGCGGCTAAAAAAGGTTACAAGGTGTTTTTCTTGGGAGGATTTGGAGATAGAGCTAAACGAACTGGAGAATTTTTTGAAAATAAATTTAAAAAGAACAATTTAAAATTTAGCTACCAATATTCTTGCGGTGAACCTGATATTAGTAATGAAAAAGTACTAGAACAGATTAATAAATTTAAGCCAGATATTTTATTTGTGGCTTATGGAATGAAAAAACAGGAAGAATGGATCTCTAAAAATAGAAATAAGGCTGATTTTGGAGTAGCAATAGGGGTGGGAAGAAGTTTTGATTATTTTAGTGGGGATTTAAAAAGAGCGCCATTAAAATGGAGAAAGGTGGGGATGGAATGGTTGTATTCACTTATAAAAGAACCTAAAAGGATTAAAAGGCAAGTGGTTTTGCCTAAATTCATCTGGAAAGTTTTAACTAAATAATTTTATTATAGTTGTTTTTTTATCCTATAATCTTGACTTAGAGTTTTTTTAAGATATAATCTTGAACATTCATCACATAGCGTGATAAATAAAAAATCAAAACGAGAGAAAGGCGTTTTGTACCTATTACGATGGGTGAACATTGAAAATAAAAATCGGAGGAATAGAAAAAATGGAAAGATTTGAATTGGCTAATGAATGTTCTGGCTTGGCAAAGGACAAAAGTCTTAATGAGAGGTTTTTTCATCTTAAAGCAATGTCAACCACTGGTTTTCCTATTGTTTTAATGCATGAGAAAACAGGAAAAGTTTTAAAAATGGAAAATTTTCTTCTGTCATCAAAATATAAAGAAGAAATGGTTTCAGCCGGTCCTTTTTTATTGTTAAAACAAGCCACTTTGAAAGTGATTTATTTCAAACAATTGGACAGTTTTGTGCTGGTACCACTAACAACATCAACATATGGTTTCCCGTGTAAGGTTTTGGCAAACGAATATAAGAAGAATGAAATGTTTGCTTGTCCAGACTTTAATGAACTTCCTGGCTCAAAGCTATCTTTTAATTTTGTTGATTGTAAAATGGGTATATATTATTCAGTTGAATGTTTTTTAATCAATTTTGATCCGAAAGCTTTTGATTTTTCGGTTCCGGGAGGAAAATTTCCAGTTTTATTAGGGAGTGATGAAAAGACCATTGGTTTATGGCAATATTGTCAATATATGGCATTGCCGCCGAAACAGAGAAAAAGTAACACGAAAATTGATGAAAAATTTTCATTTGTTGCTAGTCAATGTCAAAAATTGACCCTCTGTTAAGTTTCTATCTCTATTGGTTTTTGTTGACCTTTTCTAAGGTATAAGCCTATTTCTCGAGAGATAGTTTATATCTATTTTAAAATGAGAGACTACTATCTGTTTCGCATAATGCAAACAATGGTCGGTCTCTTTTTTTTGGTTAAAATTCACCAAGTAATTTAATCTCAAGCTCAAACTGGAACCCAAATTTAGTTTGCATTTGAGATTGAATTAGATTAATAAGGGTTAAATAATCTTTAGCGGTAGCAGAACCATTGTTAACGATAAAATTAGCATGTTTAGGGCTAATTTGAGCATCACCAGCAGCTTTACTTTTAACGTGAAGCTCGTGATCAATAATCCAACCAGTTGATTTTTGTTCATTCCATAAAGCTAAACAGTCTTCTAGTTTAGGATTTTTAAAAACTGAACCAGTTGAATTCATAGATTGAATTTCGGCTTTTTGTTTAATCCATTCAGTAACAGTGTCTTTAGCTTGTTGAGCATCGCCTAAATAAAGCTTTAAAGTAACCGATAAAATTATCAAGTTATTGTTTGATTGAAAAAAAGATTTGTCGTAATCCCAACCAAACTCATTTTTAGGATAAGTTTTAATTTGATTAGTATCGAGGTTTAATATTTCAATACTGTCGATGTAATCGGAAAAATGGTATTTACCACCGTGGATATTACAGTAAATAGCCCCACCAATAGTGCCTGGAATATAGGCAAACCATTGAAGCCCAGTAATTTCATTTTCAATTAAATAATTGATAGCGTAGGGCAAATTAACCCCAGAATCCATTTTAACTAATATTTCAGGTTTATTTGATTCATCGTAATCAAGGCTAGTAAAATTAAGATAGTTTTTAGGATCATTTTCGTTTCGGTGGGTATCGATTTTGTCGATATTTTTATCGTTTTCAGTTTTGTTTAATATTTCAATATTAGAGGATGAATTTTTGATAACAATACCACGAATGCCAGAATCAGAAATTAAAACGTTGGAACCGTTACCTAAGATAGTGAAATTTTTAATGTCATTATTATTAATATATTGAAGGATAGATAAAAACTGTTCATTATTAAGACAGTTAATAAAGATATCAGCCGGACCACCAATTTTGACAGTGGTGTATTGGGAGAGTGGATGATTTTGAAAAATTTCGAGATTAGGGAAATTTTTTTGTAAATCAATAAAAATATTTTTGATATCCATTAAGGAATTATATCTTATTTTTGTTTTTTTAATTTTTGATGAATTTTTAACCTAAAATATATCTTATAAAATAGATTATTTGATATATAAAAATAATATGGGATAGTGGTGTGGATAAGTGGAGAAAGTTGTGAATGGCCTATAATTTATTTAAACCAATTTAGCTTGGAATTTGTTATCATTGATTATGATATTAGGAATAGATCCAGGTTTGGCAAACACAGGATGGGCTGTATTAAGCGATGAACAGACATTAGTGGAGTATGGATGCCTTGAAACTAAAATTAGCGATGGTTCAGCATCTAGACTTGACCAAATTTATTGTGAAATAGAAAGTTTAATTAAAAAGTATAAAGTTAATGCTTTGGCTTTTGAAACTTTGCTTTTTGCGAAAAATGTTAAGTCGGCCTCAAAAGTGGCTGAAGCAATTGGAGTGATAAAAGTTTGTGGTCAAAGAAATGGAATTGAAGTAATGGGTTTTACTCCACTCCAAGTAAAAATGGCATTGGTAGGTTATGGAAGAGCAGATAAGGATCAAGTGGAAATTATGGTGAGAAATCTTTTGTGTTTAGAAACTTGTATTAGTCCATCTCATGCGTCGGATGCGGTGGCAATAGCTTTAACTTATTTATTTACCAACAAAGATCTAATAGTTTGATGTAGTTTAGGGGGTATTAGATAGTCTTTGGGTTTTGTTTGGTTTAGTGTAAAATGAGTTTATGATTTCTAGTTTAAAAGGAAAAATTTCTAGGATTGGGAATAATTTTGTGGAGATTGAGGTTCATGATGTAGGTTATTTAGTGTGGTGTGGTCAAAATTTTTTAAAGCGTCGAAATGTGGATGAAGAATTGAAAATTTATACTTATCAGTCAGTTTCAGAAAATGATGTAAGTTTGTTTGGGTTTGAAACTATCGATGATGTTAATTTGTTTAAAATGTTAATTTCAGTTTCAGGAATTGGTCCAAAAACCGCAGCTCAAATAATGGGACAAACTGAGAGTGGAGAAATAATCAAAGCAATTGGAAATGCGGATGTGAAGTTTTTTGAAAAAGTTAAAGGGATTGGTAAGAAAGGAGCTCAAAGAATAATTGTCGATTTAAAATCAAAAATTGGTGGAATTGGAGAATTAGACTTAACTCAAGATGATGAAAAAATAATGGATGATGATTTAAGTTTAAGTTTAAAACAACTTGGTTTTGATCGAAAAGAAATCGAAAAAGTAACAGCAAAGTTACCAAAAGAATTAGAAACAATTGAAGATAAATTAAGTTGGTGTTTAGGCAATTTATAATTAAGAATTAATAATTAAGAATAATGGACAAAAAAATTTTAGACGAGAAAGCCGAAGTCAACGAAAAGATAGTTGAGAAAAGTTTAAGACCACAAAGAATAGCGGAATTTATTGGTCAAGAAAAATTAAAAGATCAATTAAAAATATTTTTAGAGGCGGCCAAAACTAGAGGTGAAGCTTTGGATCATATTTTATTTTATGGTCCTCCAGGTTTAGGAAAAACTACCTTGGCTTTTTTAATGGCTCGAGAAATGGGAAGTAATATTAAAATGACTTCCGGTCCAGCCTTAACCAGAGCGGGGGATTTGGCTTCGATTTTAACGGGATTAAAAAAAGGTGATTTTTTATTTATTGATGAAATTCATCGTTTAAATAAAATGGTGGAAGAAATGCTTTATTCAGCCATGGAAGATTTTGCTTTAGATATTGTCTTGGGTAAAGGGCCATCAGCAAAAACCGTCAGACTTAATTTGCAGAAATTTACCTTAGTTGGGGCAACAACTCGAATTGGATTAATTTCAGGGCCAATGAGAGATAGATTTGGTTATGTTCAACAACTAGATTTTTATGAAGATAAAGATTTAACCGAAATTATTGAAAGAACAGGAGAAGTGTTGAAAGTAAAAATAGATCCAGTGGCCGCTAAATCGATTGCTAAAAGATCCAGAGGGACACCAAGAATTGCGAATAGATTATTACGACGAGTTAGAGATTATGCTCAGGTTAAGAATGATGGGCTAATTACTTTAAATGAAGTTACTGAAGCTTTAAAAATGTTAGGAGTGGATGAAGATGGTTTGTCAGATGCTGATCGAAAGTATTTAGAAGTAATTGAAAAACAATACGGTGGTGGGCCAGTGGGGGTAGAAAATATTGCAGCCGCTTTAACTGAAGACGTGGGCACAATTATGGAAGTTTATGAACCTTTTTTAATGAAAAAAGGCTTAGTTAAGAGAACGCCTAAAGGGAGAGTTTTAACCAAGAAATAGTGATATATATACTGATATAAGTGATAAAGAAAATAATATAAAAGAAAAAATGATTCAAGATGCGGTAGAACAATTTAGACAAGATTTACCAGAAATGATTGAAAGAAGAAGACAAGAAGCTGCTAGAGTAGGTGAAAGTTATCCGAGTCTTGAAGAAATTTGTGCTGCAGTTAGTAAAGAAAATAATTCTCTTTTGGTGGATAGAAACTTGGGTGAAAATAAATTTTCTCCAGACCCAATTATGGAAGAAGTTTTAACTGATTTTTTGAAAAATAATTAATTATTTTGGCAGGGGTGGGCAGAATCCTGTAAATCAGAACGGTTTAATTTATTCAGTTTGGATACCAAGTAACCAAAGCACGGCTTCTTTTCGGTAGCGGCGATCACCACGAGCATTAATGCGGATAGCAGGTAATTTACCTCTTTTTCCCCATCTTTTTATGGTTAATTTGCTAACGCGGAGTAAATCAGCGACTTCGGCGACGGTTAGAAGGTCGGGAAGATTGTCTATAGAAACCCCATTAACTTTTTTTGGGGTGGCGGAAGGTTGTTTCACAAGGTTGTCTTGTGAGTCTGTTTGATAGTCCATTGATTGGCTCCTCTTATATCAAAATAATGATTAACTAATATCAGTAAAACATATTGGATATTAGTGTGTCAATAAGGGAAAGTATTGATATAATTGGTTTATGGAAAAATCGGTTGAAAATATGGTTAAAAATGAAGAAAAATATAAAAATTTTCATACAAAAAAAGGAAAAACATTATTTTTGGGTGAAAATAGAATAAATCTAGAAGAACAATCAATTTATGAAAAATTGAAGACTAAGGGTGAAGTTGTAGCCGTTAATTTAAACGGTAAGTTTTTAGTTGATAAATTTTTTAATGAATGGCTTGATGATTGTTTTAAAGACAGTAATAAATTTAAATCGACAAATTTTGAACGTTTACCAGGATGGAGCTCAATTTATGATAGTTTTAAAGATAGGTTAGGTGAAATAGGATTTTTAGATAAGTTAACAAATTTTTCTTTGATGGAGATAAAAAGAGAAAATATGGATTTTATTTCTAATTTTAAAAGGCCGATTATTAAAGAATTAAGTGGTGAACATTTATTATTGGTTTCAGCTGAATATGGTTGTTCAGAAGATTTGTCTAAACCTGATGT
>Ga0209429_10000388_pt1 | contig 30387 bp, 32 predicted proteins | sample BarGraNGADG00212_3_FD_184493 | JGI IMG/M metagenome (GOLD analysis project Ga0209429, IMG submission 184493) | Arctic peat soil microbial communities from Barrow, Alaska - Barrow Graham LP Ref core NGADG0004-212 (SPAdes) (version 2) | ecosystem: Environmental > Terrestrial > Soil > Wetlands >... | reverse complement strand
ATTTGCTATAATCACAGCTAATAGATTTATAAAGGAATTCATCCACCAAAATTTTATTACATGGCGGAAAGAACAAATTTAATAAGAAGATGTTTAATAAGAAAGGTTTTCAGTTAAATCTGAAAAATTTAGGCGGATAAATGGCTAAAAAGAATACAAAACGAAAATTAGTTGGTCTTGTCAGTTCAGAATCTGGAAACAGGACTTATTACACGACTAAAAATACTCAAAATACAACCGAAAAGATTTCTCTTAAAAAATATGACCCAACTACAAGAACACACGTTCTATACGTTGAAACCAAAAAGAACCTTGGTCGCAACGAAATTAAACCTCGAAAAGGTTAATTAGTAACTTTTTTAGTTTAAATTAGCTCGATTTGCGAGTCTATGCGTTGTGCTAACCACAAACCATCCGCTAACATTGTGTCCAATGTACTAGAGGCGATTTTTTTGATATCACAATAAATATATAGGTTACCATCCTGAAGTTCAGCCGAATATGGCCAAAAATGGGTACCTAATACTCTTGTTGCACTAACTGGCATAAGTCGCTCAACCTCAATTGAGTTTGCAAATGAGGCATAAATAGTAAACCTACTAGTAAATTCTAGGTCATATTGCTCAAATGTGCCTAATTTTATCTTATTTAGTATCGGATTAGTCGTAAAAAAGCTATTATACGCGCTATTATTTTGATTATTGGCATTAATAAATATATGTGGCACATCCTGCTTGGTATGCAGACTAAATGTCATAATTATCCAATTATTAAAACTGACTAATCCGTCATTGCCTACGGACGCATCATTTCGATCAACAATAGTAATGTCATAACCATCTATAGAGCCAACACAGTAGTGATAATCCTTATGAGTAGATGATACAGTAAAGCCACGCACAACCTGGTGCTCATCATTACGTTGGCTGACGGCTCCGAAATAAATTAGATTTATTTTTTTTGCAAATCTCTCAATAACACGTCCACGCATTCTATTAGCGGATATATTATGGACTACACTATGAGTCATCTTTTTAAAGTTTACAAAAAATGCTGATTTCATATTATTTTGTTTTGTTTTTTAAATTTAAAAGAGTGGTGATATATTCAGCGTGAGTCCAAGTTAGTGGAGCGGGTGAGACAATTTCATTCGAAATAGGTTCAACTTGTTCACCCATCACTCCGGTCTTTAGTGAATGAGATTTGGCCCAATCTAAAATAGCCAAAGCCTTGTCGATTTTATCCGTGTCAATATAGTATTGCGCTAACCAAAAAGACGTAATATACCAATAATTACCAAACACGTTACTATTAGTTCGACGGTAATTATCGTTCTCGTATCTTGGCAAACCTGGTGCACCATCTTTAACGCCAAACAATTGCTCGATTGTATCAATAGATGAAATTATTTCATTACTATCCTTAGCAAATAGGCCAAATGTATAAGCTCCGAAAGTACTAGAACAATCGATTACTTCATTTCTTACTATTTGACCATCTTTGACGATTATACCCTTGTAAAATGCTTTCCTTTTTTCATTATATAAATGTTTATGTGCAGCGACTTGAATCTCGCCAGCTGCGACTTTCCACTTGACGGCGCTATCTTGATCATTAGCGGCCATTGCCAAGTCGGATGCAGAATTTAAAGCTGCAAACACTACGGCAGTAGAATAGGTTGAAGTTAAAAATGTTTCTTCCCAAAGATCATAACTTGGTTTTGGTAGGCCAGTCGTTCTATCAATAAAATCAACCATAAAATTTGCCATCGGAACAACCATATCTTTGTAAAATTCTTTTAGTAGGCTTACTTCCGGATGCAACTTATAATATTCAGCGAATATAAATAGTGGCAAAGCTGTTTCATCTTCCTGAATAGGTGGTGTAACTATGCCATCATGAAGATATGGGTGCCAGCTACTACCAAGTGCGCCATCAGCTCGATATTTATGCATCAAATAGCCCTCTGGATGTAAGCCGCGCTTTGAAAATTCGAAGAATCGTAAAGCCTCATCTTTATAACCCATGCGAATCATAGGCCAAAGTGCATAGGCTCCATCTCGTGGCCAACTATAAGCATAAGCATCGCGCGAATAATTTAACATTGATGTATCTGTGCTGGCTATTATTGCACCGTGTTTATCTATTTGGGATTTAATAATCATCATGCTTTGGATAAATGAACTTCGATGAGCTGGAGTAATTGAATCTAATGCGGTATATGTTGGCTCAAGCCATTCATTCCACCAATCGGCTGTTCGACTCATAAAACTTAACGCACCTTTTTCTTGAATTTGTTTATGTATTCGCAAAGCCTCATTAGTATTCATTCCAGCCGCTATCCAATAATGGACTCTTTGAGAACTATTGGTTTCAATTTTTACACTAAATCTAATAGTTGAGTCAACTCGACCATGTTCGACATTATTTTTACAAAGCTCGCCGTCCTCTGCATCTAGATAAGTGCCTTTTCTGCCCTCTATACCAAATAAACCAACTGTGTATTGATCAAAAGGTTTGCCATTATATTCACCAGATATCACAAAAGCTCGACGACCACGGTAGTGCAATATGGCATTATTGCCTGGTAGGTACTGGGCTGTATCGGTATTACTGCGAGAGTCACCAATCACAAAAGCCTGATGCATGAATAATCTTATTTCACGACTATGGTCCCATAAATTAACTATATGAATGTTTCTAATAAAAGCACTGACGTTAGCGTCGACAAAATCATCAAACTCTAAAATAATACCTATGCGACTATTTTTAGCAATTATGTGGCCAATTAACGCACTGTGCGGATAGCGAAAAGTAAATTCCCACTCATTTTCTGTGTCTAACCAACTAATATTACCATCAGCCCAAACGCCGATATGATGCCTTAAATGCTCGCCAGCCGAGTGATTTTCAAACCCAACATACGGATAATAAAAATCGTGAACCATGCCAAAAAAATTTAAACCGACATGCAACTCGCCATTGCTAAGGACAATTGGCCTACCCATTTAAGCCTCGATTTTTGTGATAATCATATAGACGCCAACGCAAATCACGGACTACGTTAATATAATACAAGAATGCGTCAAAAGGTGATTCATAAGGGCTAAAGTAAGCATGGACATCACCATCACTAAACCACTTAGTACACATATAGTAGACGTGGTCTGACGTTTGTAATTTGCGCCAATCACTAATTAGTTGGATGTCATTAGTATTCAAAATCTCATCTTCCATAGCGTAAATATAGCGCAAAGCTTCTCTTTGCATGCTATTGCCAGTCCAAGCAGTTAAATCTCTTTCTGTATCAGCCCACGTGACAGTATAAGGCATGCTAATCTCGCCAACCGGTTCGAATGTGTCAACCGCCTCAGACACTGTATAAAAAGTATTAATAGGGTTTTCTAACCATTTGCCAATGAAAGTTTCATAAAAATCAAATATACCAGTATCAACCCATTGATGTTCGCCAAAAGTTTCAAAATCCATAAACAAATTAACTATAGACTTATCGGCTATCGAATCATTTACCCAGTTATTATAAGTATTGGCCGAGAGTGGCCACTGTGACCAGTTTTTATCACCAAAACGAAAGGCAATATCATCACTTAAGTGATAATTTTTGAGTAATAATGAAATATTTTTTGTTCCAGCCGGTCGATACATATAATTTGGACTACGCCACTCTAGGATTGGGTCCCAACCTTCAGCCAAAATACCTTTAAAACCTTGATTCTCTGCCCATTTTGCTAGGTCATCATTATAAGATAGCTCTGTGTTTCTGAAGACATTTGTTTCGACTCCAAATACTTCACGAATCTTTTTACGATGCGCGTCAACTTGGCGCTCAAACTCAGGCAAACTATAGAAAAAGGCTAGTGAATGATAATAAGTCTCGGCAACAATTTCGACTCGTCCAGTTGAGACTAACCTTTGAAAACTCGAAATAACATCTGGAGTCCACTTTTCGGCTTGCTCTAGAAACACGCCAGTTATACTTAGTGATACTTTAAAGTCTGAATGTTTGGCTAATAACTTTTCAAGTAAGGCCGTCATCGGACGGTAAGATTTATCGGCAACTTTTCGAAAAACTTTTTCATTATTGAGATCAGTATCTATACCTGACTCATCAAAATAATTATGATTATAAGCTGTATCAAATACACTATATTTACACACGCGATACGGTTGGTGAGCGTGAAGATATAAAACAATACCACGTTTTTGCATTATTTTATTTCCTTTCTGACAGATCCGTAAATGCGCATGCACTTTGCAGCAGCATCATCCCAAGAGATACGACTATACTCGCGCTGGACGGCTTGCTGTAATGAATATTTCAAAGAATCTGAAGTAGCAATTGAAACAATTTGCTCGGCCAGTTTATCTTCATCCCAAAAATCATATTTATAAATACTTTGCAGAACCTCACTAACGCCAGATTGATTGGTGATTATAAGGGCATTACCATGGTGCGCTGCTTCAAGTGCCGTTAACCCAAATGGTTCACTAACCGAACTCATCACAAAAATGTCACTGACACTATAGGCGTCGCGCCATTGTTTGCCACGGATGAAACCAGTAAATAATATTCGATCAGAAATGCCCAAGTCGGCTGCTAATTCAATCAATTCATCACGTTGATCACCATCACCAACAAATAAAAATATCAACTTGTCATATTTAGCACAAGCTTTAGTGGCTGCTCGAATTAAAAATGTAAGCCCTTTTTGGATAGTGAAACGAGTAATCGTCGAAACTATCGTGTAGCCCTCGTCTTTCATGGCTTCTAAGTATTTATAAGTTCGTCCATCATAAACATAGCCATCATTTAGGCTTTCAGGATCAATTGCATTATAAACAACCTCGATTTTGTCAGCAGGTATGCCATATTTTTCAATAATTATATTTTTTGTAATATTACTTACGGCGCAAATACGATCAGCCATCATCAGACCTTGATATTCAATTTCATGGACAAGTGGATTACCCGTGCCACCAGCTCTATCAAATTCAGTTGCATGAACATGAATAACCAACGGTGCATTAGTGATGGCTTTTGCGCGCATACCAGCTTCCATTGTTAACCAATCATGAGCATGTATCACATCAGGATTAAGCGTTTTGACTAACTTTTCGACATATTTTGTATAACATTTTTGAACGCCACGCATATCTTTTAAATCTTTGGCATCAGCTTGTGAAAGAGTCTTATTAATAACTTTTGAGCTGTCGTATGCGCCAAGACCATATCTTTCCAATGGAGTTAGTCCTGTCGCACTATGAATATTCATCCAGTCAATACCTGGATGCTCAGCCGTATAAGGAACAACAAAATCAATTGTTGCGCCACGTAGTGCCAGAGCTTTAGACATGTAATAGCAGGCGACACCTAAACCGCCACTATTATGAGGAGGAAGCTCCCACCCGAGCATCAGTATATTCATTAGGCTCTGTTTACGTTTAATTAATTCAATTAAACGAACGCTCCTTCTTTTTAACTTCCTAAGTGTTCTTACGGATAATTATAGGACGATGCTAATGCTTTTACAACACTGTAAATTGTTTCAGATATCTGTTACAATATTTTTGTTGTAGGGGCATAGTACAACGGTTAGTACATAGGTTTCCAAAACCTAGGATCGTGGTTCGATTCCTCGTGCCCCTGCCAAATATAATAGACTGATGCGAACGTCAGTCTATTATATTTGCCGTGTTCCACAGACCGGACCTGAAGCGTTGGACGTGTACCTCTCTTAATATGTTATAATCTCCTCATGACTAAGGTGTCACTCGTTGATCATTGCGGCGGAAGAACCGTATTATATGAGGTTCGTAATGAACCACCTTTAGAATTTAAGCTGCCTAATCCTGAATATACCGACACCCTATACGAGGATATTTTTTGTAATGCTCAAGAACAACTGGGGCTAAGCAGTTTGAAACCAGTATATAAAGATAATCATAAGATTCTTGTGGCACCAGATGGATTTATGTTTCGAGCTACAAAAGCCTTTACTGTATTCCCAGATGGAAACAACATTGAATGGGGATATGGAAATCCAACAAGTAGTTATGAAGAATTTCGTAGACAAAACAAACAAAGTCTAGTTGATTTAGAAAACCAAGGTCTGAGCACCGAGGCTGCCGAACAAGAGGTATTTGACACAGATGAGTGGGATCAAATTGCCGACCTTAATTTACACCAATTTCTTGGCAAAAGTTTAGCACTGTCCATTAATCACATCTCTTGGGGCCAATCTATTACCACAGAACAAGCTAATAAGCTAAGATGTGCTAGTGAACAACCTTCTGTAAATATTAGAGTACGGGGCTTTCAGCAAACGTGGTTCGAACAGGCTAGGCGTTTTGTCAAACTTCCCGACTCTACTGGCGATAGACTGCTTACAACTTATGAATATGGAATGCCCGGTGTTGTCCCTTGTTGGATGGGGAAAAATTGTGAGGGGGATATCGAGCATATGACTATTGAGCTTGTCCCTGTCGAAGAAGGTGTTGGCGACAAGGAGCTCCCTACGATGCATAAGTTGTGGCTGCCAGAGTCTGTCAGATATTCATTGCTTAAAGACTACCCGAACCTCATCGACCAAGGTGGAGATAATTCGACTCGTTCTGGTTTTGGTAATGCTATGCGTATATTAGGGGGCCTTGCAGCTGGTAGCCAAAACCAAAACGCTGTTGATAAAATCGCTGAAGAAACAAGCAAAAAACATCTTGTAGTCATAGACGACCCAATGCTGGCACATATGGACATAGCTGAGTTAGCTATTCAAGTAGAAGATATAATAACAACATCAAACGAGAGCGACCCACGTTGCGACCCAAGAGCGCTTGAACAAGCAGAAAGTGACAGAAAATATTTTGAAATGCAGAAAAAACAACTTGTAGTTATTACTGGCGTTAATGAATCAATAGAAGGGATTGCTGAAAGGATAGGTAAAAGCGATGATTGGCTTAAGAGGCACATTGGACACCAGGCAACTTTTTAGCATATAAACCGTGAATTTGCTTAAAAAACACACCAAATTCACGTATTATTGGCAAGTTTATTAAATATATACCGATATATTTACTGATATATGATATAATTGTAGTATGATACCTACATATACTATTACTCCAAAATCAATAGACCTTGTAGCAAAAATTGCTGAGATGATTGGCGAATTACAAGGTTCTGGCGAATATTCTCGAAATCTTCATTTGCGTAAAGTAAACCGTCTAAGGTCAATCCAGTCTTCGCTAGCAATCGAGAATAATTCTTTATCGCTCGATCAGGTAAGTGATATCGTTAATGGCAACTTAGTTTTAGGCAAGCCAAGTGAAATTCGGGAAGTTAAGAATGCTTATGAAGCATATGAACACCTATTAGAATACAACCCATACAGTACAAACGACTTTCTTAAGGCTCATGGGTATATAACAGCTGGTCTAGTTGATAGTGCTGGAATGTTTAGATCTAAGGGAGTTGGCGTTTTTTCAGGCGATCAGCTTATTCATGCTGGTGCGAAGGCTGATTTTGTACCAAACCTTATTAATGATTTACTAGAATGGGCAAGTCAAGCGGATATTCATCCTTTAATTAAAAGCTCTATAATCCATTTTGAAATTGAGTTTATACATCCTTTTATGGACGGTAACGGTCGTATTGGGCGTCTATGGCAGACTTTAGTTTTGTCGGGTTGGAATGAACTTTTTGCATGGTTGCCAATTGAGACCGTTGTGTATGAGAATCAGCAAGGTTATTATGATGCACTACATGAGTCTGAGCAATCTACTGATTCTGGGGTGTTTATAGAATTCATGCTTAATGCAATTTATCAAGCACTTAATGAACTGCCGGTTCGCAAAATTACTGATATATTTACCGATTTAGATACCGATAAATTATCAAAGACAGAATTAGAATTTTTGGAGCAGATAGCTGGGTATGTTGAGAAGAATGGTCAGATAACTAATTATCGCGCACGAGTGCTAACAAATAAATCTGGCGAGAGTGTTAAAAAATATCTTATGAAGTTTGTTGAAATCGGACTATTTGCAGCTGAAGGTGAGAATAAGGGCAGAATATATAAACTAGTCAGAAGTCCTAATGCATAATTAATATTTTATTAAACGCATATTTGACCACAATAGGTTCGGTAATCGTCCATCTGCCCCTGCCAAAATAAATAGACTTGCGTTCACGTAAGTCTATTTATTTTGTTGGTGCACTCGGACCGGACCACATCAACTTCGTTGATTGGTTCGAATTCTGTCAAATCTAATGATTTTACAGAATTTAGTTGATATTATAACAAGAAATTTATGGATTGTTATAACATCTTGCGTTGGACGAGTGCCCCTGCCTTAATATTTTCTGTTATCATTAAGCTTATGAATAATATCTATATTTTAATTGCAATTTTAGCCATAGGCTACTCTATTTATGTGTATTTTATCAAAAGTAACAATAATAGCGAATCTATTGAAATAAAAAAGACACAATATAAATACCAAGCCAAACAATACTTCCTGACTAAATCCGAAAACGATTTCTTTCGTATGTTAAATAACGTAGCAGGTGATAGATATTTTATTTTTCCTCAAGTCCATCTATCCGCCGTCTTGGATGAAAAAATTAAGGGTCAAAATTGGAAAGCCGCATTTAAACATATAAACGGAAAATCTGTTGATTATGTGCTATGTGACAGGCAAACATTAAAACCAGTATATGCAGTTGAGCTAGATGATTACACGCATAATTATTCAAACCGCCAAGAACGCGATATAGAAGTTGAACGTATGTTTCAAAGTGCGGGCATCCCATTAGTCAGATTCAATAATTACAAATCACTAAGTGAAGATGAGATGGCTAAACGATTTTTTGAAGCTAAAAATATCGACTAGAAATTTTGCAATGTTAAACTTCGTAATGCTTTATTATAAACAGGCCTTACATTAAGAGCTAAGGCAGCACACTTTTTGTAAAAGTAAATCGATTGTGCTTGCCTTGTTTGGCAAACAGAGTGAAAATAGATTTATGTTTAATTTATGGCATGATCTTCTTGAACCGTTCTTTGGGTCAAACCTTTTTCTTGCTGTTGCAACGTATGTTGCTGGGTACATAGGCTTTAGGATTTACAAAAGTCAAAAACAAGATGAAAAGCGAAATGCTGCAAACATCATTGTTCTAGAAATAGAAAGAGCAGAAAAGGGACTTACAAATCTTACAGTGTCAGACCCAATACCCTCAATGGATTCGGGTAATATCATTGTACTAATGCCAACCGTCAGTTGGGATAATTATAAGCATCTGTTTATTGCTGATTTTGTAAATCGCAGAGCTGAATGGGAGAAAATTACCGACTTCTATACACTTTGCGCCCAATATGACGAATCTGTAGTACAGAACGCTAAAGTATTAAGCAGAAATACTATTGAGCGTGCAGTTAATTACCAACGTATTCTTGCCAATCTAGCAGGAAAGCATGCGATTGACCGAATGGAAATCACCGACACTGATGAGCTAATAAAGGATCAGCAAAAATATTTGCTAAAACGACAAAAGATTTCTGAAGAGGTGATAGGTAGTAATGATTACGGGGCTGATCTGAGACAGTACACCCCAAAGTTATACAATCAGAGGGCCTCAGAAATCTTAGGTATTATTGATCGTAATATTTCTGTCAGCACAGCAGGCCAAGAAATCAAAAAGATTGCCGAGGTTCGAAAGGGCTTCTTCATAAAACTTGCTGATCTTTTCAAGAAATCTTAGCTCAACTTGGTTTAAATACCGCTAGCCCAAGTTCGAAGATCTTCCACTAGGGGCTGCCAAAAGCTCCTTTCCATGATTAAGTGCCTTAAATAGCTCATTTACCTCTGGTAATCGAGCTATTTTTTTGGCTCCACCTTTTATTTCTTGGTAGGTTGGAGCACGATCGAACAACACACTAAAAACTGCTAGCCCTTGGGTATTTTGATGTCACATGGAATTTCTGTGTAGTATATCCTATCGGAACTTTGTAAATCGAAAAAAATGCTCTCACTTTTATCTAATGATGCGATATAAGAATCCTTTATATCTTGAGAGCATTCTTTAATGACCGTCTTCTCATTAGTCCTATCGCTTATCTTATTATGTAGACTGTCGTATTCGGCGAGAACAGTAAGTTTATCTGTATCGACTGTTGATAGTTCAGATATTTTAGTTGCAGTGGGCATGAACCACAAAAATTGGCTTCCAGTATATGTACCTACCGATAATATATCACCAGTTCTTAAGCCTACGCCTTCAAAGTTTAGTATCCCTGTTTTACCTGACTTACTGAGCCTTATAACCTTATCATTCTTGATGAGAGCATAATCACGGTCAGGTTGAGCCGAGGCCGAGATATCATATTCGGTTAAAAGAAAACTCCAAAAACTTTGTTTATCGCTTTTTGTAAGGTAATCAACCCATGCTGTCGGTTTTTTTCGAGAACCAACTTCGTATACAGTATTAACAGATTCACGGACGGTAGATATAGAAGCTGCTCCCCTTGAAGATTCGACTCCATCACTATAACTCACAGACGTGGTCTGGGTTTGCGAACCCTCGCTACCTTCAGTGACCAATTTCTTAAATCCAGCATATTCATTTGGATTATCAATAGTCACCTCACGTATAGGTATGTTCCGTTCGATAACTTCATCTTTTACCGTGATGGTTGGTGGTGTGTAGGTATTGTATGTTGGTGCAGTGCAATAATTACTATATCCAGTATCACCACAAGAGTAACTACCTGAATCGCTAGGACACGAATGCCATCTATGACAGCCGCTTCTATGTGCGAATACAGGAGACGCCTGAGCAGTTATTGATATGACGCCTAGAAGAGTGATAAACACCAATAAGATGACTATGTTTTGACGTATATTTCGTCGACTCCTCATACTTGACTTAATAATAGTACTATTGTTTAAAATTGCAAAGCAAAATCACACTATCCCTAAGTTTCTTTCTGATACTCTAATATATTTGAATGACTAAGTCTACGGTCTATTTACGAGTTAATGTAGTCATGAAAAGTTGCGAAGTGCGTCCACTAGGGGCTGCCAAAATAAAATAATCTACATCCATGTAGAGGGATGAATTGAACATTTGATGACGATTTTTACCACAGTTTAAGCCCAGTTCCTGGAGCCAAGCCAAGTAGTCAAAAAGGTTTGACCAGGTTCCATGTTCCATGTTCTAAATTTAATACAAAAAATATGTTATAATATCACTAATCTCAGGTGAGGATGAGAAGAGCCCATAAAATATGGGTATTTTACAATTTGGAAAGAAGAAAGGAAGTGATTTTATTGGATGCAATTGTCATTAGTAAGCGAATGCTTACAAAGACGGTAGCGGAGTTCATTCTTAAATTGCCCTATGGCTATCCTAAGGCAGAACCTGGTCAATTTGTGAAAGTGAGGTGCGAAGGATTTTTATTGTCTAGGCCTATAAGTATTTGTTGGTCGAATGAAAATAAAAAACCCGAAATATGTTTAATTGTCGAATCCCGTGGTTCTGGTACAACATGGTTAGTAAATCAAAATCCTGGTACAAAACTTGATATTTCGAGCCCATTAGGTAATGGTTTTAATGTTTTCGCTGAGAAAAGATACCTGATTATTGGTGGAGGTATCGGCATTCCGCCGTTATTATCTGTGATTAAAAAGGTTAATTGGAACGCAGACTCAATACTTTGTTTCACGACTAGTAAAAAAGTAATGATGGAGGATGATTTCTGCGCTCAGGGAAGTATCTTAATTGTTGCCACGGATGACGGAAGTTACGGGTTAAAGGGTCGTGCGGATGAAATTCTGCGTGATCATTTGATACACACAAGCTACGACTACGAAGCCATTCTAGCTTGTGGTCCAAAACCGATGCTGGCCGCAGTCGCAAAATTAGCTGAAGAATTTAATATTCCTTGCCAGGTTTCCCTTGAGGAGTATATGGCTTGTGGAATTGGAGCCTGTAAAGGCTGTGCGGTACAGTTAACAACTGGTATGGGTACAGTTTGCAGAGATGGCCCAGTGTTCAATAGCAAGGAGGTGATATGGGATGCCTAAAGTTAATATGGCGACACAGTTTTGTGGAGTCGAATTCAAAAACCCTATCATCACTGCTAGTGGAACTTTTGGTAATGGCAAAGAGTACGGCGAGTTTTTTAATCTCTCTGAACTTGGCGGGATTACCACAAAGGCTATAACTTTAGAACCCAGACAGGGGAATAAAGCCCCTCGTATAGTCGAAACACCGAGCGGGATGCTTAACGCCATTGGCCTTCAAAACGCCGGCATTAAAGCGTTCATGCAAGATGACCTACCGTTCCTAAATAATTTGGCAAACCAAAAAACGCATGTTATCGCAAATATTAGCGGTAGCACGTTCGAAGAATACCGTGAAATTGCCGAAAGGCTAAGTGGCCTGGTTGATTTTTTTGAAGTCAACATATCTTGTCCTAACGTAAAGGGTGAGGGAATGGCTTTTGGCCAAGACGCTAAAGTAGCAGCCGAAGTGACAAGGTTAGTAAAAGATGTTTCAGGAAAGACAAAAGTAATTGTAAAACTTACACCGAACGTCACAGATATTGTCACTATCGCAAAGGCAGTTGAATCTGCTGGAGCAGATTCTATCTCACTTATTAACACATTACTTGGAATGCGAATAAACCCAGCTACGGGAAAATTTGCATTAGCAAATCGCACAGGCGGGCTTAGTGGCCCAGCAATTTTTCCAATAGCTATTAGGTGTATTCACCAAGTAGCTCAATCTATCAAAATTCCAATTATTGGAATGGGTGGAGTTAGTTCTGGCGAAGATGTCGTAGAAATGATGCGTGCTGGTGCTACTTTAGTTGGCATTGGTACTGCAAATTTTGTCGACACAGATCATCAGGCATCACTCAGGATTGTTAGAGAACTTAAAAGGTTCTGTGATAACAATCATATCTCAAGCGTAACCGATTTAATCGGTGCGACATATTAAATAATAGAAAGGATGTGGTTTAGTTGTTATTTGAAGGATTTAACGGCAAGATTATTTGGAGTGCAGATGGGATTAGCTTGAAGGAGATCATCGAGATTATCGAAAAAGGTGGCTTTCCAAGAGACGTCGCTATCAAATTAGACAGATTGTTTTTGACAAAATATGGCCTACAGGCCATAGATGAAGTTCAAAAACTTGGGGTACCGGTATTTGCAGATGCTAAAATAGCTGAAATACCCACAAAGACAAACGAGATTGCAAAATTGCATCTTGAATTTGCACCGTGGATGTTAAATGTTATGGCTGACGTATGCAGTAACGGCATAACTGAAGTTTGTGGCGACGAAAAATTGGATGAACTGGCTCAATTTGCTCAGTTATGCGAGGACGTAGGTACAAAATCTTGTGCAGTAACAGTTCTTACAAGCAAGACCAATAAACTTGCGGAAAAAGAATTTGGAAAATCAGCATTGGATGCGGTTGTGTTCCTGTCAAAACTAGCAATTGAGTGTGGCGTCAGAGATATCGTATGCTCCCCCATGGAGGCAAAAAGCGTAAGAATGCTTGACGGGCTGACGGGAATTAATACTCCTGGCGTAAGATTGCCCGAAAGTAGTTCAGATGATCAATCTCGCTTCATGACTCCGGCTAAGGCATTGGAGAATGGTGCAACAAGGCTGGTAATCGGCAGAGACCTTAGTCGTGATGGTAAGTTTGCAGAGAACTACCTCAAGATTATGGCGAATATTGAAGGGAGGGAGTTTTAATGCAACAGGAATCATGGCTTGAACAACAACTAGACAAATTCGGCGCCTTCATTACAAACAGCCATCTGGTTCTAACAAGCGGCAAACATTCTGATGGCTATATCAACCTCAGAGTTCTTGCCGGATATACCGACATTTTATATGAAATAGGCAAAATGATTGTGGTTGAGATAAGCCACCATGAAGGCGAAATTGCTATCCACCAAAAACGAGTTATTCTGGTAGGTCCCGAAACGATGGGACGGACACTTGCAGAATTTACTGCCGTCGCAGGTATAATAGACAGTTTTGCCTGGTGCGGCATGAAAAAAGATGCAGGTGGGAATGATTTTGCAGAGTGGGATCCTAAGCTGAATTTTTCGGAAATGATCGAAGGATCAAAATGCTATATCATCGACGACTTACTTACGACGGCAAAAAGCGTGAGGCTGGTAAAACAGCTGATTGAAAAATCCGGAGGAGCAGTCGAGGGTGTCGTCGTGGTGGCTCGAAGATCTCCGGAAATAACCGCAGAAGTTATAGGTGTCCCGTGGCTTCATACATTACTGGATGTCGGGGGATTTAAAACCTACGAAGCAGGTTCTTGTCCGCTATGTGAGGCGAAGGTTCCAATGAGGCTTCGCCCCGGACATGGTCATGAATGGGCAAAAGATCACCCAGACTATCCAACCTGCTAACTAACTTCTTTCCAAAAACACTATAGCCCTGACCCCACGCATCCAGCGTGGACAAGTCAGGGCTTTTTTAATTGTTAAATAATTATCTTCCATTTAAAATTTAGAACACATGCAAAAAGCAATTATATGTTTTAGGAAACTTAAGTATTATAATTAATATTAGGTCTTTGTGGTGGAGACCGATAAGAGGAGCCTGTGAGAGCGGGCTCTTTTTGATATCTAGAATATTTTGAAATTTAAAAGACGGCCCAGTGGACCGTCTTTTGTGCTAAATTAACCAAAAAAACAAGGACATAAAATAACTAGATAACTGGATAGATAATTTGATGGTCTGTCTATGACGTATTATTGCACAAATCTTAAATAAGATTCCGCAGCCATTTCTTCACGTAAATGAAGTATCGTATAGTAGCCGAGTTTGCCATTTTTGCCATCATAACCATACCCACCGTGATAATCGCTTTTAGCTGCTTCGTCAGATTCACCAATAAAATTTATGAATACATAATCCAAAAATTTCCAAACATAATTACCTTGTTCCCATTCCCTGCGAATGCTTATTAGGTCTCCATTTTGCAACATGCTGATTGACCACTCAGAGTCACTAATACACATTGGCCATGAAACACATTCTTTGCCATCAATAATAACCCAATAGTATAATTTAGGCGGATTTGCTTTGATTTTACTGATTGCCACAGGAATTAGGCTTCTTATCGTTGCGACATCGTTATTGTATCCTTTTATACGAGCCGCAATTTTAACCGCATTGTCATTTGCTTTTTGCTTTTTGTAGAAATCTTCCATATTTTCCAATTAGCCCACCTCTTTCTTGTTTTTTGATGATTGTAACGAACTTCTCGAGAGCGAGAAGTTGCTCAATCAAGATTAAGTATATTATAACATAAATATACAAATGTTACATCACTTCATTAATTATCTTCATTTATAAATATAGAATCCCTTTAACCAAGAGGTCTTGCTTCGGAACTAATTGAATTTGATATATTATGCGACTTATTTGTCTTTTTCTGTCTATGCGATACATGCTTAGAACTTTCGGTAGTTACGACCGTTTCAATTGGTATCTTTGTTGCTGATTTTTTATCCTCCTCAGAAAAACATATTAGACCACAATAGGTTCGGTAATCGTCCATCTGCCCCTGCCGTTTATTTACTCATTTTGCCAGCAAGCGGAAATAGGGAGTAAAACGACCGCCTTCCGTGTGCTCCGCTAAAGAGTTTGTGATTAAAATAATCGAGGTAAAATATCTTTATTATTTAGCAAAAATTGTGAGATGTTAGTGTATACTTGCAAAAATTATATATTTATGATATCGTACACACAATATACACGATGTGGGCTTAATGTTCGTTCTTTTACATATTTATGAAAGAAGGTGAATTCCCTTGGATGAGGTTTTATTGGGAAAGGTTACGCAACAAATCGGTAAAGACGCAGAGCTCAGGTTATTACTGGAAAAACACCACGGTTTATCTGAGACACAAGAATATTTGCTTGAGTATTATTTGGACGGAAAGATTACAATACACACCGTACATGAATTGATGCCCTTTGTTTTTGACAAAACGGCATTAGATCAGATCGTGGCCCTTATTCAAACTGGGCAAACCCCAAATGAATCAGAAGCGATAGTTTGGTTAAACGAGCACGGCTTTGGTGAGCTGATTAAGCTTGAAGAATTGAAAGATGATGAGAAGCCGCGTGTCAACCGCAGAGTAACAAACCGTATCATTATGCTAAAAAAAATCGCTGAAGAGCTCGGATGTAATGAAGCAACGGTGTCTGATTTTCTAGAAATAGTAAGAAACCACCAAGATTTCAAAGCGTGGCAAGTACTCTATGGCTGGAATAGCTGGAGTAATAACCCTGGCTTGCATGATGAATCAACTCGAATAATTCTGGTTGGATTTCGTCTGTATTGTCAACACGGCGTCGAGTATCTAAAAGCAGCGATGGAATTGACGGAGTTTGCCAGCAAAATGGGCCTCGGAATTAATTTTGGGTCATACCTTGATTACTTCGTGCTAATGGCTGAGGCAAAAATTGCCCCACAAACGATATTTGACCTGTTTGCGGTCGTAAGAGGTTTGCCTATTCCGACTGAGGACGCCCTAAGCTACCAACAGGCATTTGGGGATAAAGTAGACGAAGTGATCCAATACTGGATTAAGCATCACCGCAAAGTGGTAAACGGGCTGGGGCATCCACGAGATTCAGATGACGATAATTATTTGAGTTTCTTGTGGTGCACAAGTAACAGCATAGAGGCCGCAAATTATGTTCTAGAAACCATGAGCATGAGAGACGAAGCGGTTTGGGCTAAATTAATGAAAGCTTTTGTCGCAGCTTACCAACAACCCAGAGATACGGCACTCGTAAAGTCACTCTTTGAATGGTTGTTTTCCATTACACCAAAAACGTGTATCAAATGCGTACCAGGCGTAATTGGCAAAATAACATCACACGGTATGGATTATGCCCGGGCTTTTATATCAGAAGCTGGGAATAGTCCAAAAAAAGAACTAGCATTTACGTTATGCCATAAAAACGCAATAGACGTAATGCGGTTTATGTATATTGATGAATTAGGTGAGGATGTTTTCTCTATACTATTTGGGACAGAAGATGAATACAAACGGCTGAAAATTGATTATTATGGGTTCTTAATTTGTAGAAATATCCTCAACAAATGTTACGACAAAAATGACATGCAGAAGTATCTACGCGAGGAATGGCATTCTCTACGTAGCAGACCGTCATTTGGTTTTATAAACAGTCTAGCAAAAAAAGACTGTACCTTGACGGTAAGTATGCTTGAGCATGTAACAATGATCAAAGACAAAAAATTCGAGCGAATCAATCAAAACCTTGCAATGATCAATATAACCCTCTGGCCAGAATTAATAAGGCTAGAGGCTACAGCTTGCCCAATTGCGATAACAAGGTATTCAGCTCGAGAGGTGGAGTTTTTACTTAAAAATAAAGTTACTCCAGCCGTTGCTTTGGTTGCCAACAAAAATTTCCGCAAGGAACCAAATGTTGATTGGCTCTATCCATCGCCTCCGAATTACGAATACATAAACCCAATTTTTAAAAGATTAGTGGAATTGGGCCTGGATTGTTATGAACTATTTCGACTTTGTATGTCTACCGGATATATTAATGAGGAGCTGGTTAGGTTTTGGGTTGAACACAGCAATGACAAAACGCCAATGCGGGAATTAGTACAATGGACAGATTGGATCTATCCGAATGAGCATGATCGTAACTTGGTATATACAAAAGAAAATTGCGAAATGCTAATGAAAATATACAACGAGCACGAGCAAGATATTCCAATTGTACTAAAGGCCCTGAGTTTGGATTTCGACTTCAGCCAGATTTTGAAATTGGTCTTAGCTGGCGAGCTCACCGACGAAAAGATTACAGAGATGCTTTTGAAAAAATCTGGCCTCTCTGGCATCGTCACTAAATCATAAATATCCATCACAAGGCCACGCTTGCTTTTTTGCAGCGTGGCCTTATTTTTTTTACTATACCATATTTATTTTTTCATATCGATGAGAATAGGCTACGAGTTTATTATCCTCAGAAAAACATATTAGACCACAATTAATTCTGCAGTCATCCAGTAGCCCCTGCCATAACATTAAGTCGACATATTGTCGACTTTTTATTATACTTATGCTTTTCATATTTAACCCCCTGTTAGATAATTGATTTAATGAACGAACGAATGAAGCAACCATATATAGGGGTGAGCGGTGTCGTATCGCCTGAGATGCAAAGCTCGCTTGAAGAGATTGCTAATACTGTTGGTATCCACGAAAAAGGTAGGTTGTTAGCTCTTGGCGTTAAAGCCGTTCACAAAACCCAATTTCTTGATATTGAAAATAAGTATGGTGCAGATTGGTACCCAGTAGGCGAGGAATCATTTAAGCACGCTTTGCGTCATGATAATCCAAACCCTAACACTATTGCCGTAGCTCAAGCTTATCTTGATGTAGAATATGTAGGCAATAAGGATTATCGTGAGATGTTTTTAAAAAGAATTGTTGAACGTGGTAGGCCATGGTTGCAGGCAATTCAATTTGACATGTTACCTTGGGACACCAATAATGAAACATTAGATTTTCTTGAAAAAGTTAAAGAACAAAATGTTGAAGTATTTCTGCAGGTTCATAAAAATGCTATGGAATCTCTTGGCCCAAATGGGGTAATCCGCCGTCTAGGCCACTATACTAATTTGATTGACTATTTATTATTTGATTCATCACACGGTACTGGCAAACGACTAGATTCATCTATTTTGTCACCATTTATTGCTACTGCATATGATAGTCTGGACTTATCTAAGACTGGTATCGCATTGGCAGGCGGACTAAACGGCCAGGTGGTGCGCGAAGATTTACCAAGATTAATAGAACAATATCCAAATTTGTCATGGGATGCAGAAGGGCAGCTACACCCAATGAACAAAGACTGTAAACGACCACTCGACCTAGGCGTGACTGAAGATTACCTACGTGCATCTTCAGAAATACTTAATAGATCATAATTAGTTCTGCAATAGTCCTGGAGCCCCTGCCACAAAAATTAGATCACCTTCATGGTGGTCTAATTTTTATAACAGCAAAACTATCTAGCTTAACAATCTTGCTAGTGCTATTATAATAGACATATAAGCACGAACGTAATCGAGGAATTGCATGAATCAAAGTAAAACTTTACTAAAAACGCCAAAATATTCGGGGTTTACAATTGTTGAGCTTCTTGTAGTCATAGTCGTCATCGGTATCCTCGCTGCCATAGCCCTAGTCTCCTATACTGGCGTAACCAATCGAGCTAATATAGCTGTTATGCAATCAGACTTATCTAATTCTTCCAAGCGCTTAAAAATCTACCAAGCTACCTATGGTTCTTATCCAACGATTGACTCAACTACTAAATGTCCAACTGCTCCAACAGCCGATAATACTCTCTGTCTTAAAGCCAGTCCTAATAATACATTTACCTATACAACTGACGGTACAACCTTCAGGCTAGTAGAAACTAATACTAATGGTATGGTCTATAACGTAACTGATAGTACTGGTCCAGCTATCGCATCAACTTCACTAGCCGTCACAGATCCTACTAACTGGCTAGCTGTTGGCACTCAAGTCTGGGCTAAAGCTAACGCCAATGTCGGCACAATGGTGACTGGAGCTACACAGCAAACCAGTGGCAATGGAATAGAAAAGTATTGCTACGATGACATTGAGTCCAACTGTACAACTTACGGAGGTCTCTACCAATGGGACGAAGCTATGCAATACGTTGCCGCACCTACACCGCCTGCAGTTGCTCAAGGTATTTGTCCAACTGGCTCACATATCCCAAGTGATACTGAATGGAAAACACTTGAGATGTCGCTTAGTGGTATGTTACAAGCCACAGCTGACTTAACAGGCTGGCGTGGTACCGATGAAGGCACTAAGTTAAAATCCGGTGGCAGTTCAGGCCTAAATATACCGCTTGCCGGCAGCCGCTACACTGACGGGTCCAACTATGGTCTGTCGTCGTACGCTGACTTGTGGTCTAGCTCGGAGCCGGACACTAGGGCTTGGGAACATTACTTGGAGTCGGGCAACGCTGCCGTGGGCCGGACTGCGGGCCGCAAGGACTACGCGTTCTCGGTGCGTTGTTTAGGGAATTGATTTGACCGCTTTGACTAGTTTACTAAACTTAATCATCCTCATCAGAAAAACATATTAAACCTCTGCAATCCTCCTGGAGCCCCTGCCAAGCATAAGTATTATAAACATTGACACCAAAAAAATGAGTTTCTTTAATAAACTCATAGATAAGATTATAATAGTAATGTAATTTAATAATTAATATTGGGAGGACAGTTATGTTACTAACAATAGCAGCAATCTTGGTGATACTTTGGTTGTTAGGGTTTACCCTACAAATAGGTGGAGGTCTAATTCATTTACTAATCGTAATAGCACTTATCATCTTTATTTACGACATGATAACACGCAGACGGAAATAATTATATACCAAAAACTCTGCACATCTGGACAAACAATGCCTGCCACCAAGGAGCGGTATAATGAAGACGAGGGTTATTTGACTCAACAGCTTTAACAATTCTATTTACAATCGATCGAGTCGTTTTTCTCTCCAACAATCCAAAAGTTGTCTCTTCCTGTTTTTTAATCTTATTTATTATTTTATAAAAGTAAGATAATCCATCCATCCAAGTGTATTTTGTCGCCATTACACCCTGATTGAAACCAGTATGATAAGTGCCCGGTTCAACCACAGAAATATGGACGTTACGAGTAATCATTTTTATTTCTTGTCTCATAATATATGCTGCGGTTGATATAGAAAATTTAGTCATACAATATGGACCCCAAAATGACATTGGCAAACGGCCGGCGATTGAGCTGATAAAAATAACATGACCTGAGTTTTTCATCATCATCGTCTTTAAAGCCAACTGCGTCAATTCCAAAGTTCCAAATAAATTTGTTTCAAAATTTTTTCTAACTCTTGAGAGTGGCACTTCGGACAATGATCCAGACTCTCCTATGGCAGCATTATTAATTAAAACATCAATATCTAAACCCAATATTTTTTTCTGATCTTTTGTATCGGTAATATCTAATTTAAATACATCCAGAGTTACCCCTTTTTCTTTTGCATATAATTTTAAACCCTCCACTGATTCTTCGTGGTGCACGGTTGCAATGACATGATGTCCCAGTGAAGCTAGCTTAACGGCTGCATCACGACCAATTCCACTGCGAGAACCCGTAATTAAAATAGTTTTTTTATTCATAACTACATATTAAACATGTATGCATTCTATTACAAGAGAGCAACATAAAGCCCAAGGAACCGTCCCTCAGCTCTACTTTTTTGTTTAGTTATGTTGCAAAGGTGGTGAGTTAATACGTACTAATTGACAACTGGTCTACTTTGTGATAATCTAAACATATTCTTTAAAAAATCGGCTGAAGAGAAAATTATGGAGGTAATACTATGATCTTTGTATTATTTGGAATTTTTCTTGTTATTGCAATCACCGAAGGTCTACTTTACAAACATATTCGTAAAGCAGAATCAAAACTGCACAAATCAGTTCAGAATGAGGCAAAAGGAGAGGCCCACCAATGCGTAATGATTGCAGGGATATTTCTTAGCGTAGTATGCGTTATTGCAATTCTTATGCTCTTAGGTGCCGTAATCAACCTGCAGACGTATCCATCCAAAATTTCCATGTATGAACAGGAAAACACCAGAATAGAGAACTCTATCTCTGTTTCGGTGCAAAATTACATGACTTTTGAAAAGGATACATACGCATCCTTGTCGGTGTCAAACATGGACACTGAAAATATCGTGGCTTTGATTAGCTTATTCCCGACATTATCGTCGGACAAGCTAGTCCAAAGCCAAATAGACACTTTGGTCTATAACAATCAAATGGTTAAGGAGTTAAAGGAGAGCCAAATTTCCGACAGGCAGTACGTCTGGTGGCTCTACTTTGGCAGCATAACCTAAACAGCCGATTTATTTAAGGAATATAGCCCTGTTGCTTTTTTGCAATGGGGCTAATTCTATATCTACGTGTGACATTGTTATAATTAAAATATAATGAAACCCCAAAAATTTACACAAAAATATACAATAGAAAATCTGATAAACAGCCTTCATGGCAATTTGCTATAATACTACTTAGTAGATTATGAAAGACCAATCACAACCTCAATCAAAGCCCAAAAGATTAATCAAAAAGTCATATCTTAAATGTATACGAAACAGTGTTGGCTCAAAAATGTTTCGTAATTTTTATCTTGAACTAGATGACAATGTATTTGATGCGACAAAAAATGGTGAGTTATCGTGCGCTTTTTATGTGTCGGGGCTCCTCGTAATTTTTCAATTAATAAAAACCATCCATGGTACCGTTGATGGCACGATAAAAGACCTTGAAGAATCTGGATGGGTTAAAACTAATCAACCAACCCCAGGCAGTGTAATTATTTGGGAAGCTACTTTAAATGGCGAAGACTGCAATGAACATATTGGTTTTTATGTTGGTAGAGATAAAGCAATTAGCAACAGCTCAACAAAGAAGAAGATAATCATGCATAACTGGACTTACGACAATATTAGAAAAGTCAAAGCTATTTATTCAAATCCAATCCTAACAAAGTAAATTCAAAAGTTGCGAAGTATATCCGCTAGTGGCTGCCAAAACTGTTATATTTTAAAAAACTTCTTCATAGAATCTTTTTGTATCACTAATGTTATAATTGTTATATAAGGAGGAATCTATATGTCAGTAGGGGATGACGCACGAGATGCCGCAAGGAAGACTCGATTACAGGCTGAAAAAAATCGCGATCAAGCAGATGATTTGCGCAGTTCAGAAGAAGATCTTGAGCGAATAGCAGATGAGCTGGACGAACAAGCTGTAGTTTTAGAACAGCAAGCCGATGATTCAGACGATGCTGGGCAACGAGCTCAGCGATCCATTAATGATTCTAAGAATTAGACTCTATTTTTAAATCGGTTACTAAAAATACACAAAAAATTACATTTGCGCTTTGTACTTGTTAATTTCTATGACAATATCTTCTACGTATTTATCCAGATGCTTCCTTTTGTAAATATACATGTACGACGGATGTTTTTTATATAATGTTATATTTTTAACACAATCTATTTTCTTTAGAGTACTCGAAACAATATTACCAAATGAAACGATCAAATTTGGACTTAATTTATTTGTGTAATTCATGAAATCAGGCACAGAATCTTGAATTTCTGTTTTTGTTGGATACCGCAATCGATTATTTCCATCAAGTGGGGCATAATTAACGATATTAATTTTATAGCATTCACAGTCAAGACTTTTAACAATCATATCCACGACTTTTCCGGAATTAGTTTTAGTGTCAAACGGTTCAATATTTGGCTTATTGGATAAACCTACAAATAGTACCTTAATTTTTTTGCTTGACATAATACATAGTCTATAACATTTCGAAATTAATTATCAAAACCCGTTAAATAAGTCCGCCATAGACTGCCAAGACATTTATATCTATGAAGACAATTTATAAGTTTTATTTTTCTTATTTTTACTAAATTCGTATGATAACCCTTTTAAAATAACAAGAACAATAATTATCCATACTAAACTTACACTCCAACCAGCAATAACATCAGTAGGATAATGCACCCCTAAATATAATCGAGAAATCCCGATTAAACCAATAGTGAGCAGACCTATAATTAGGCTTAGCCACCTTAGGCGAGTGGTCCATAGAATGATAATGATACACAATAATAAAGCACAACTCATCATCGCATGACCACTAGGGAAAGAGTAGCCCGTTTCAGTAATAAGTAAATTCCAAAGACTCGGACGATCACGATGAAATATAATTTTTAATATTATATTCGACAGTGCCGCACCACCAACTCCAAAAGAGACAATTAGTGCATTTAATCGCTGTTTCTTATATAAAAGATAAACAACAATAAGAATAGTAACAGGCAAAATATATTCAATATTGCCGATAGTAGTGAAAAATAAGAAAAAGCCATCAAGAAACGGCGTAGCCTGACTGTGAATCCAGGTAAGTATTAATTTATCCAAACCGATTGGCTTATTTTCAATTAATTCACTAGCTAACTTAGAAAAAACAATCACTGGAACCCAAAAAAGCACAGATGCAATAATTAGTTGTACTACTTTGTGTTTTTTAAATATTTGGCTGATCATATTTTCTTTATTGTTCATCACGAATAATTATAACAGCCATAGATTTAAATAATATATACTGATTAAATGCTAAAAGATATGAATTTAGAATTATCGGTTTATCAATGTAATCTGTGTAAATATTGGCATTTGACTCGAAATCACGTAAATAATTTAAATAACTAACCAAAATACACACATACCTCTGTTAATGTGTTATAATGGTGTTAACAACGAGTAGCTCTACATGGTGTAAGTCCAGTTGCAGATTTGCTCGATTTTTAATAATTAAAGAGGTAAGTATGTTTAAAATTAATGACATTGTCGTCCATAAACGCGATATCTGCAGGATAACGAAAATTGTAAAAGATTTTAGACTAGGCGAAGATTATTACACGCTCGTGCCGATTGACGATAACTCACTTGTGATTCATACGCCTGTTTTAGATAAACGAGGATTAATCCGAAAAGTTATTAATCAAGATGTCGCTGAAGCCTTGATTCAAAAAATTCCTGATATAAAAGTTATTGAGTTTAGTGATGATCACGCTCTAGAAGGCGAGTATATTAAATTAATTAACTCTGGCAAACATGAAGATTTATTACGGATAATTAAAACTACATTCCTCCGAAAAGAAGAAAAAGAAAACAATGGCAAAAAGGTTAGTGAAAAAGACAAGAACTATTTCAAACTTGCCGAAAAGTTATTTTATTCCGAATTATCAATTGCATTAAATAAAACATACCAAGAAACTAAAAAATATATTGAAGATACGGTTGCAGAACTAGTTAAATAGTACAGATATTTATATCGTCACACATTTGCTATAATGTCTATATGAAATCATCAATCTTTAATCGACCACATTTGGTTATTATGGTCGGTATTCCAGGATCTGGCAGAAGTTATTTTGCCGAACATTTTGCCGAAACATTTAAAGCTCCAATTATAAGCTACGACAAGTTGCAGCAAGAGCTGTTCTTGAACTCTCTTCACGACAAAGCTAGTGTAAAGATAATAAATGGAGTTATTTATTACATACTTAGTGAAACCCTAAAAACAGAACGTACAGTTATACTTGATGGGCCAGTCTTTTCGAAAGAGAGTAATGATTTAATTAGTAAAATTGCTAAACAATTTGGTTATGAGCCACTATATGTTTGGGTGCAAACTGATCCAATAACCGCTAAACAACGAGCCCTAAAACACATTGCTGGCAAACCAGTTATGAGTCTTGATCAATTTGAAGAACTAGTTAAGCAATTTAATCCCCCAAAACGCGCAACCAACACTATTGTTATTAGTGGTAAACACACCTATACTAGCCAGCTAAAAATTGTTTTAAAATATTTAGCTGAGCCAATTTAACCAGGAAATTTATGCCTACGATTCAAGATGAAGAATTTGGCAAAATCACAATTAGGCGTAGCGCTAGGGCGACTCAAGTCCGTGTTCGTGTGGCGCCAGATGGCACATTGCGCGCATCATTGCCATTACGCGCTCCAATGTTTTTAGTCAAACACTTATTAAAAACATCCAGGATTGAACTTCGAAAGATTTTATTACAAGCAAAACCAGAATATCAATTTGTTAATGGTATGCAAATTGGTAAAAGCCATACTTTAGTTATCCAAACAACAAACAACCAAATTCCAACTATCACAAAACATGGACAACAAATCATCGTCAAACTTCCAGTCGATTTACAATTAAATAATCCGATTATCGCCCGTAGAGTTCGTGACACCGTTATTGCCGCATTAAGATTAGAGGCAAAAAGTTATCTTCCCAAGCGACTATCATTTTTGGCCCAAAAATTAAATTTGACTTATGCCCAAGCTAGATTTTCTCATGCCAGCGGTAGGTGGGGTAGTTGTAGTAGTAATGGGACAATAAGCCTTAATATTGCATTAATGAAGTTACCGTTTGAGTTAATTGATTATGTCATCATCCACGAATTATCACACACAAAACAGATGAATCATGGACCAATATTTTGGTCACTCGTTGCTCAGGCTGACCCAAATTACAAAATTCATCGAAAATCGCTAAAATTGCAGAACCCAACTATTTAAATAGTGTATAATAAACATAAGATGTTTAAAAAAGGTCCTATTTATACATATATCGCGGCACAATTTCTTCGATATGTTGAACTACTAGTTCCGTTGCCATTACTTATCTATGGTTTTCTTGTCCAAACAGGTGTAATTAACAATGGCTACAAGGTTAATGTCATTGGTTTTTATATATTAATGTTGGTTTGGTTTTTAATTGGATTATTGCAATTTTTTATTGCTACCACAACCAAAAAAGTTATGCTATTGCGAAATATCGCATTACATTTAATGATTGGCTCGTATTTATTATTTGTAACTGGTATCTCATCACCAGTAGCATACGCCTGGACAATCATGACCGTTTCGGCTTACATTCTAATGTCAACTATCGGTGCAATATATAACATACTAATCTTCGTTGCATTCATACTAATCGATTTCTTTTTCTTGCATACCAATTCAGCAAGCCTTTTCAATAATATGTTAACGTTATTAATTATACTTGCAACGGGCAGCACTATCATAAGTATGTTTCAAACCCAAAAAGTCAGTCAAGAAAAACTGGCTGCCAGTAAGGCCAGCGAGTATTTACAGCGCGACAGAATTTTAACAATTGTTAACAGCATAACTGATGCAATTTTGAGCATAGATATGAATGGTATAATTCGCGTCTACAATGCAGCTAGCCTAAATTTGCTTGATACAAATACCAGTTTAAGTGGCCGACATATTGATGAAATCCTGCCATTAACCAACCAAAAAGGCGAGAGTATCAACCTTTTTAAAGAATTCCAAACAGCAAAAACATTCGAAAAACGAGATGATCTTAATTATAAACTTAGTGACGGCGAATTAATTCGTTTAGAGATTACTTATGCACCTATTCATAGTACATACACTGAAAAAAATAAGAGTAAAGCTGGCGAAGGTTACGTTATGATATTAAGAGACGTTACCAAATCAAAAAGCCTCGAGGAAGAACGGGATGAATTTGTTAGTGTTACCAGTCATGAACTTAGAACACCAATTGCGATAATCGAAGGAACAGTATCTAATCTCCAAGTAATGCTAGATCACCCAGACATAACTAATAAGATGCTCAAAGACGCCGTCAATACAACCCATGAACAAATCATTTTTTTGGCAAATATAGTGAATGACCTTAGCGAGCTATCACGTGCAGACCGCGATATTGATAAAAAACCCGAAAATATCGACGTCCTTGAACTGGCACATAAAATGCACGATAAATATATCGATAAAGCTAAAGCCAAAAAACTGCACATTGATTTAGATTTATCACCAAAACTCGATAGTGTTTTTGTTAGTCGATTATATCTTGAAGAATTACTCCAAAATATAATAATAAACGCCATAAAATATACAAAAAAAGGTAGTGTAACAATTATTTTTCAGCAAAAAGGCAAGAAAATATTATTTGCAATTAAAGATACTGGCATAGGTATAAGCATACCTGATCAGTCAAAAGTATTCGGCAAGTTTTTCCGTAGTGAGGATTACCGTACCAGGGAAACTGGTGGTACTGGTCTAGGCCTATACATTGCGGCTAAACTCGCTCATAAAATCGGTACAAAAATTGACTTAACAAGTCGGCTTAATTTTGGTTCAACTTTTAGTTTTTCGTTACCAGTCAAATCAGACGAAGAAACCATTACCACTTGACGAATCAGCATTTCTTATATATATTAGTACTTGACAGTCTGCTTTAGCAGGCTATTTAATTTGGGGGCATAAATTGTGATATTCAAAAACAAGAAAAAAGATAAAATCAAAGTAACAAAAATTATAAAACCAATCAAAGATAAGAAGGGTATATTTAAAGTTTTATCCAAAATTGGTGGTTACTTTAAGGGGTCGTGGCTTGAACTTAGACAAGTTCGTTGGCCAGATCGCAAATCTACCTGGAGTTTAACTGGTGCAGTTATCCTATTTACTGCAATCTTCATCACAATAATTGTCCTATTGGATGCTGGTTTTAAAACATTATTTAATATAATCATAAAATAAAGGAAAATATGTCAAAAAATCGTTACGACTCAACTCGACAATGGTACGCAATTCACACCTACAGTGGCTATGAAGAAAAAGTTGCCGACAACATTCGCCAAAGAATTAACGCTGTCGATATGGCAGACAAAATTTTTGATGTTATGGTTCCAAAAGAAAAGCAGATTGAGATTAAAAATGGCAAACGAAAAGTTGTTGATAAAAAGATTTTTCAAGGCTATGTTTTGGTTGAGATGAAATTAACTGACGAAACTTGGTATATTATCCGCAACACCCCAGGCGTTACTGGCTTTGTTGGCACCGGCACCGAACCAACCCCGGTGTCAGAAAGCGAAATTGTCAAGATTAAACGTCGTATGGGCGTCGAAGATCCAAAACACTTTATCGACTTTAAGATTGGCGAAGTCATCAGTATTACCGATGGTCCGTTTAAGAGTTTTGATGGTGTAATTTCTGAAATCGATAACCAAAAGGGCAAAGTCAAAGTTATGGTTAGTATGTTTGGTCGCGATACACCAGTTGAACTTGACGCCTTGCAGGTTCGTAAGGTATAATACCCCAGTTACAATGCTTCTAAATTGTATAAAATGTATTAGATTTATCCCTAAAGGAAAATATCATGTCAGTTAAGAAAATAATCGGAAATTTGAAACTACGAATTCCTGCTGGCCGTGCAACAGCCGGCCCTCCAGTTGGATCAACCCTCGGTCAATGGGGTCTAAATATGATGAATTTCATCAACCCATTCAATGAAGCAACCAAAGATTTAATGGGCAAAGACGTTATCGTTCACTTACAAGTTTACGAAGACCGAACATTCACATTTAAATCACTCGGTCAGCCAATGACTGATTTAATCAAAGAACGAGCTGGTATTAAAAAGGGTAGTGGTAAATCTCATCTTGAAAAAGTTGGTAAGATTACTCGCGCCCAGCTTGAAGAAATTGCTGAGATTAAAAAAGACCAACTAAACGCAATTGACCTCGAAGGTCGTGTCAAAGTTGTCGCTGGTGCCGCCCGCTCAATGGGCGTTGAAGTCGTAGAATAGAATATACGACGAACAACAATAAATAATATCGCGGTGCTTGCCGCGATATTATTTTTATGCTATAATAGATACATAATAATCAATGTTGGAAGGCGTCAAATAAGTTTTGCGCCGTTACTACCACAGAAAGGGTTCACTATATGGCTAAAAAAGCCGAATTACTAGAACAAGCTATCAAGCTTAAATTAGATGTAACTGCACAAAGCACAATTGCCGAAATCGAGGCTGCAATTAATAAGCATGCCAGCGAAATTAAACCAGAAGTTGCTAAAAAAATAGCAAAGATTATCGAAAAACCAGTCACTGGTGTTGAGCCAGAAGTTGAAGTTGAAGTAAAACTAGCCAAGAGCGGCAAACGCAGCGAAAAAGCTATCAAAGAAGTTGTCGAAAAAATTGCCAAAGAAGAGCGCAAAGAAAAAGGCGAAACAGCGCCATTAACCGAAGAGGCTGCCACTCATGCCAGTAAAAATGGCCCAAAGCCAGTTACTCGTCCAAAATTACTTAGGCGTGGTAAAAAGTATCAAAAAGTCGCTGAATTAGTCGATAAAAATATCGTCTATTCACTTACAGACGCACTTAAACTTGCAACCAAAACTAGCCCAAGCAAATTCGATGCCAGCGTTGAAATTCATATTCGCCTAGGTGTTGATCCTAAACAAGCTGACCAAAATGTTCGCGCAACTGTTAGCCTTCCAAACGGAACTGGTAAAACAATCCGAGTCGCTGTATTTGCACCAGAAACAGATCATGCAGCAGCCAAAAGTGCCGGTGCCGACGTTGTTGGTGATGAAGATTTTCTAAAACAACTTGACCAAAATCTAATTAATTTTGATATCTTAATTGCTACACCAAAGTTTATGCCTCGACTCGGTAAATATGCCCGTCTGCTTGGACCAAAAGGCTTAATGCCTAACCCAAAGAGCGGTTCTGTTGCAACTGACGTTGCTAAAGCCGTCTCAGAAGCTAAAACTGGTAAGGTTGAATACCG
>Ga0209429_10000386_pt1 | contig 30454 bp, 22 predicted proteins | sample BarGraNGADG00212_3_FD_184493 | JGI IMG/M metagenome (GOLD analysis project Ga0209429, IMG submission 184493) | Arctic peat soil microbial communities from Barrow, Alaska - Barrow Graham LP Ref core NGADG0004-212 (SPAdes) (version 2) | ecosystem: Environmental > Terrestrial > Soil > Wetlands >... | reverse complement strand
AATAATTTGGACAGCTTGTTCTGTCATCTGAGAGTTCCTCCTTTTTTGTTTTGCCAAACTCAATTATGGCAGGAACTCTCTCTTTTTTGTCCCTTTCTTTGCATCTAACGACTTTTGAAACTGTAACCCAAAAAGTCGGCTTTTGGCTTGCCAGCACGTTCCACCATATAATTAGGCATAGATATGCTCAAAATTGGGAAGCTCTCAGTAAGCCTAATGGTTGTTTTCAGTCTGCTCTGGACGAGCCTTCTGCCTGTCAATGCGGCAAACCTCACTCAAACCCAGGCAGAAGGCGGTCCGGCTTTTCCAACTTTGGAAACCTGTACTGCCTGTCATCTTGAAGAAAATGACCGGGCTGGGCTTACCGGAACGGTTGTGACTGTGCAGGAAACTATTCTTTACCTGATTCCGATTCTTGAGGATTTTTCTATTGATTTGACGGCAGACAGCTTGAAGGTTCCGATATCCAAAGGCATGAGTTTTGAGGTCGCCAAAACCTATAAATTCGTTGATGACCAGTCAAATGCTTCCATTTATGGACTATTAGCAAATACCTACGGAGGCAAATTCCTGGGTATCCTGCTGTTAGGGTCCAGCTCCGTGATGACTGTGGTGGATAACGTCAAAAAGAATGTGCGCCTGAGCCCGGTGGTAACCTATATCGCTGGCGTAAACGACATTTACCCAAACAAGGTCGAAAACATTCTTTTGGCGCTTGGGCAGCTATCCGCCTACCAGGATCGGCATCAGGGGTTTAAAGCCGGCAAGTACATCTCAGTCCTCAGGGCTTTTGGATTTTATTCATATCAAGCTTTTCAGGAGTACAAAGTTGGTGGCCTGGCATCTGGAATCAGCGCGCCTGCTGGGGGCGTGTGCGCTGTCGCCACTGGCCTGGCTTCTTTGGCTTCAATCACAAAGAGGGCAAAAATCGTTGACATCGTGCATCATGATGAGCAGCACTTGTACTTCCAGGGACCTTTCAGCCCGCCCGCCCGGAAAGTGGATTCCGGCATCTCCATCCACCCCGATGGCAGTTTTGAGGAATTGGGATTCACGCTGCCAGATTCAGGTTATTTCAGAGTGGATATCCAACTCCTTCCAAATGGGGTGGCTGGAAAAATGACTAACCTTGCTATGCAACTTCCCCCTGACTTTCTGTTTGTTGTAAGTATGTCTTATGTCAATCTGCCTGTAAATAAGCAAACTAACAAGATTGAAGCATGGGTGGACTGGTTTGGAAACGCAACAATAAATGAGAACAAAGAATCGGAATTATCAAATATTGCGCAGGAAATTGAACACATAACGAGGGAGAATCTACTATTCAAAAAGAATGTCGAATTGTTCTATCACTAGCTTAATGTGACTTCTTCTTAAACGGTTGAGATCTGATCCTTTGGTCTCAATTACAGATACAAGCATTCAATCGTCCAAATTTTCATAATTGGAATAAGTAAATACGCTGAACTCATGTTAGACTTTTTACAGATAGTAATGAAAAACCATTCTTTCAGATTCAATAGAATACTTTTTGCCGTTTCGGCAATATTTCTGTCGATCACTCTGTTTATTTTGATTTTGCCGGCTTTCTATTCTCGCTTTCTGGCAGACGATTACTGCCTGGGCGCGATTTCAAAAACAACACCTTTTTGGCCGTATTTATCCTCAGTTTTCAATACATGGACCGGTAAATTTTCCTATATCAGTTTATTGTGGTTTCTTGGCAATTTGCCCCCATCTTCACTTGGCATTATCCTTTCGGTTATTTGCGGCGTTTGGATTGTGCTATTAGCAGGCCTAATTAGTCAGGTATTAATGATCTTCACTGACAAAAAGCAATATCTGATGAACTTTCTGCTGGCCATAATCCTTCTTGTATCCCTTTTTTACTCTATTCCCAATAGATTTCAGAATCTCTATTGGCTGAATGGATTGGTTGCATACACGATACCTTTGCTGTTATTTACCGCCACGATTAATTTTACTTTCACCCTAGTCAATCGAAATCATTTTAGTTACTTCTATCTCATTCCATTAGCTGTACTTTGCTTTATTTCCTGTGGTTTTTCAGAAGGTCCGTTAATCGCTGTGATCGCCTTTTACGGTTCTTTAATTCCATTTAGCCTAATTAAAAATCGAGATAAACGCATTACACACATCGTCATCAGCCTGGTTGTACTGTTTTTGGCAGGATTGACTGCCTTTGCAGTTCAGTACTTAGCACCGGGAACTTTAACGCGCTCTTCAATTCTGTCCTCTAGAATCCCATTTTATAAGTTAATCCTTTTGACATTCCGAAACGTAGCCCATCTGTATGGCAAGCTACTGGTTTTTTCTCCTCATTGGGTCTTGCTTGCATTCTCTGGGAGCTTGTTAACCGGGCTCTATTTAGATAATAATGGTCGCAAGCAAATTCCATCTAGTCGACAAATCCGTACAGCATGGATGATGGGATTTGCTGTTAACATATTAATTGGTTTGGGAGTCTGCGGAGCTGTTGTCTACTTTATGCAAGCTTACCCAGATGATCGCATTATCTATGTTCCCTATTTCTTTGCTTACTTAACAATCGTCATAATCGGAATACTTACTGGTGTTTGGATTGGTTCAAAACACATAATAATTCAATCGCGTCTTCTAAAACTTATAAATCTAGCACCGTATTTCTTCGCTCTTGTTTCATTTGTTATTGTCTTAAGCACAATATTGAATTTTTCTCATTTACAACCTGGATTAGTAAATTATGCCCAGCGTTGGGATGCACGCGATGCCCTCATCCGCGAGGAATTAGCTGCAGGAAAACGGGACCTAATAATCCCTGGCCTGGAAAGCCGGCAAGGCCTTCCGGACTTACAATATGACAAAGAGGATTGGGTAAATAATTGTACGGCTGGCTATTATGGAGCCAGTAGCATCACAGGAAAATAAAAGGAGGTGGCGATGCCACCTGCTCAAGGATCAAAAACTCAGCTATCTCGCCACTTCAACAATCGCCGCAAAACTGGCTGCTTTCAAACTTGCCCCACCGATCAAACCGCCATCAATATCCGACTGACCGAAAAGTTCGCGGGCATTTTTGTCATTCACTGAACCGCCATATAGGATTAGCATACCATCGCCCAGGTCCTTGCCAAAAAGATCCCTTAAGATAGGGCGAATAACCTTTTTGTGCACATCATTGGCACCTTCGGGTGTGGCTGCCAAGCCAGTGCCAATCGCCCAAACAGGTTCGTAAGCGATTGTCAAACCTTTTGCTTGATCATTTGTGACTGATTGTAGACCTTCCCTGACCTGCCTTGTAACTACCTCAGTTGTCTTCTCAGCCTGATTTTCTGCCAGGGTCTCCCCAACGCACATGATGGCTTTGAGCCCGTGCGCAAAAGCTGCCAGTACTTTCTTGTTGACGGTCTCATTGGTTTCGCCAAACAAAGCCCGACGTTCGGAGTGGCCAATAATCACATATTCTGCCAGACCCTCAAGCATCCCAGCTGAAACTTCACCAGTGAAAGCGCCAGAGGCTTCCCAATGCATATTTTGAGCTCCAATATGAATCTGGCTGCCTTCAAGTTCCCGTTTTGCAATCGCCAGCCCAACGAATGGCGGGCAAACAACAACGGTTACATCCTCAACGCCCTCGACAAGCGGCTTGATTTCCTTGAGAAGGTCACGGGTTTCATAGATGGTCTTGTTCATCTTCCAGTTGCCTGCAACCATGGGTTTTCTGTGCATAATTAGTTCCTCTTCCTTCATAAGATTTCTGGGTTGATTTTATCACTTCAGCTTTCGACTTTTCCTCTGTGGAGATGACTTAACTTAAAAGGAGGTTGCAGAGCAACCTCCTTGGTTAGAAAATATGGATTTATGGTCTGTAAATGGCCGGGTGCAACCACAAGGCGTTCATCTGTTCTGTCGAGTTGCCCTGTCTGGTAGCTAAGATAAGTTGCACTGTCTGGCCAGCCAAAGCTGAGAGGTCAACCTTCACCACGTCCATCTTGCCATCATAGGACTGGTCCCAAACGGCTAAATTGGTCATGGTTCCGTTGTTGCCGATGCGGTAATTCAAACCCATATCAACATCGCATTTGGTAGCTCCACCTTCGCACATAATCGTTGCCTGGAAGACATCCCCAGACTTTACAACAAAATCAGGGTAAATGCCAATGATATAGATCGTACCGGAATTGTTTGGTACGGTGATCAAAGCGGGCTCATCATCTGTCCCGCCACCTTCCCGGGTGGGTGTTAAATCAACTAAAACATAACCCTTGGCATAATCCCCGACCTTTCCAGGGAATGTAAGAGTACCAGCACCAGTGCTCCACTTAGCCTCATCCGCGCGGGCTGTAAAGCTGAAAACTTCTCCGGAAGTGCTAGCTGTTCCAGTCACAGTGATAGTAACCCAGAAGGGGTTCTTGCCTTCATCACCTGCCCCAAAACGTACGCCGCTAGCGTTCACAAGCATCCATTTACCAACATAGTTGCCGGCAGTTGCAGGGGCAACCATCGGTACTGAGAAATCCACCATCTGACCGGGTTTGATCACAGCCGTAAGGTCGCCAAATTTTGGCGCGCCCATCAAATCGCCGCTTTCGAAGGCGATGTCAAAGCGGGTGTCCCATTCGCAGGTACCAGTATTCTTCAACCGCCAGACCTTGTTGAACGCGGTTCCTGGCGCATATTTTGTACCATCGGGCACGGTAATATCCGTGACAAACTCAGCACGATAGCAAGGTACTGGTTTTGGCGTGGCAGTCGCTTGTGGAATGATTACCACAGTGGAGACCACAGGTTTGGTCGTTGGGGTGGTAACCACGGTAATCACTAGAGGTGGCTGGGTCGCTTGGGCAGCGGGTGTGGGTGTGACGATGACCGTCGCGCTAGCCCCTGTGGCAGTGGCAGGCTTGGCAACTTCTGTCATCTGGGCAATGGCTGTTGCAAAAAAACTTTCCGTTGATTTGGCTTGCAGAGTTTGCATAGCCTCCTGAACGTATTGTTCATTGGTCTTGGTTGCCACACCGGGTAGGTTACAGCCAGCCAGGACAATTAGCAATCCAAGAGCAATGAGTGCTATAGTAAATTTGAACTTAAATTTTTTATTCATAAGAAACTCCTTCAACTCCATTTATGTACTCTATAGACGTTCAGGGTTTTGAAAAGTTCCTGATAAAAAAACAGAAGCGCCGGGTTCGGCGCTTCTTGTGTTTGTTAGTTTGCCGCGCTGACCGCGATACCCAGCGACCAGTTACCACTTGGACCGTATCCTATAAATTCACCCAGGGGTGTCATCACATTCCAATAATCGTAGAAATTGCCTGCAGAAGGGGCTGAAAAATCGACCTGAACGATGCACGTTTCATCTGGATCAACCGGTCCAGTTTCACCATAGCAAAGTGGACCCCCGGGATTGTTTCCATTTGGGTAGAACAGGGTGTTCCCGGACTCAGCTTTGAGGTATAAGAAATGTTCTGCGTCCAAATCTGTATCTGGAGCCCATGAACATGTTCCAGTATTCTTAAGCTGCCACTGCTTAGTCACTTTTTGGTTTACTTTTACAGTGCTACCAGTCTGGATTGCACCGAGGTCACCCATAAACTCAAAGGAGAAGTAGCACTTACCCAAGTTGTCATAATGCTTGACACTCTGGCTGGCTCCTGGGTTTGCCGTTGCCGCAGAAGTGGTGGGGTTGGCACTGGTTTGCGTTCCTGCTGCAGCAGTACCAGATGCTACCGTTGGCTTCGCAAGGGTTGAGGTGGGCATGGGAGTTGCTGTCGGCATGGGGGTGTTGGTCGGTTGAGATAATTCAGTCAACTTTATAGCCATTTGCTGAACTGCCATTTCGGTTGCCTTGGCCATTTGTGTCTCAGCCACACGCGTAGCAATTTCTACAGCAGAGGGGGTTGCGGGGCCGGCAGGTTTACATGCATTCAGGCCGAGCAGGGCCACAAGAACCAAGCCTGTTAAGATCAAGAATTTGCGTTTATTCATAGGGTTTCTCCTGATTGGCGCGGAATTATCCAATTAATATCATTTCGATTTTACCACGCTTAAGAAATAGCAAATTTACTTAATAAAATCAGTTTATTAGACTATCCTGATCCAAAAAGAGGGCAGCTTATGCCGCCCTCCCGCCTATCGAAAACAAGATTATTTGTCCGTTAATGCAGCCAAACCAGGTAGTTCCAGCCCCTCAAGCATTTCCAGCGAGGCGCCGCCACCGGTAGAAATATGAGTAATCTTGTCGGCCAGCCCGCTCTGGTTGATGGCTGAAACACTATCCCCCCCACCAATCACGCTGATGGCATGACTTTCTGCCACTGCCGCGGCAACCGCAAAGGTGCCTTTGGCAAATTTGGGGAATTCGAACACACCCATGGGTCCATTCCAGACCACCGTGCCGGCCTCCAGAATTGTTTTTTTGAAAGCTTCAACCGTCTTGGGTCCAATGTCCAAAACTCTCCAGCCAGCGGGCACATCGCCCAAAGGCACAACTTTCATTTCGGCTTCAGCATCAAATTTATCCGCGAGCACAAGGTCAAGTGGCAGCATCAGTTTGGAGCCGCCTTTTTCCATCAAGACCTTAGCGGTTTCAATGCTTTCCTTCTCTACAAGCGAATCAGCCATCGCATAGCCTTGTGAGGCCAGGAATGTATTCGCCATGCCGCCACCAATCAGGATATGGTCGGCTTTCTGGAGTAAGTTATCAATTACGCCAATCTTATCGCTGATTTTTGCTCCACCCAGGATAGCGATAAAGGGCCGCTTGGGATTGTCGATGGCATTGCCGAGGTATTGTATTTCTTTCTCAAGCAGGAACCCAGCCGCCGAAGGCAGATAGGCCGCCACCCCGGCAGTTGAGGCATGCGCGCGGTGAGCGGTGCCAAAGGCATCGTTCACAAAAAGATCAGCCAGTGAGGCCAGTTGCTTGGCCATTTCCGGACTATTCTTCTCCTCCTCGGGATGGAAGCGTGTGTTTTCAAGCACCAGGATTTCACCCGGCTTTAAGGCTTTGGCGGCTTTCTCGGCCACCTCACCCACGCAGTCAGCCGCAAAATGCACCGGGACCTTTACCAGGCTCGCCAAGTGATCTGCAACTGGTTTTAATGAAAATTGTACGTCTGCAGCTGTCTTTGGGCGCCCAAGATGGGAAGCCAAAATGACTGCAGCACCGTGTTCAAGCAGGTAGTTGATGGTAGGTAACGCCGCAGTCATGCGGGTATCATCCGTGATCTTGCCATCCTTTATAGGGACGTTAAAATCCACGCGCACTAAAACTTTTTTGCCTTTGACGTCCAAATCAGTGACCATTTTCTTGTTAAACATACCCATCTCCTTCCAAAAATAACGCCATACCTGCTAAAAGGTATGGCGTTTGAAATTGTGTTATTTCCTCGCTATCGCGGATGCTTAAAGTGAAGCAGCAACCAGAGCGGCAAGGTCCGATGTGCGGCAAGAATAACCCCACTCGTTGTCGTACCAGGTCATGACCTTGATCAGGTTGCCACCCATGACCATGCAGTAGGCAAGGTCAATAATGGATGACCGAGGGTCGCCCTTGAAGTCCATTGAAACCAGGGGGTCGTAGTACTCGCCAGAAGTGTATCCGAGGATGCCCTTCAATGGGCCATCCGCAGCGTCTTTGAAGAGTTTGACCAATTCTTCCTTGGTAGTGGTCTTTTCTACCGTGGCTACAAAGTCAACAATTGAGACGGTGGGGGTTGGAACGCGCATGGACATGCCGTCAAATTTACCCTTCAACTCGGGGATAACCAGGGCCACCGCCTTGGCAGCACCTGTCGAAGTTGGAATCATGTTCAATCCAGCGGCGCGGGAGCGGCGCAATTCCTTCTTATGACCCTGATCCAGAATAACCTGGTCATTAGTATAAGAATGGATGGTGGTCATGACTGCGTATTGAATTTTCAAAGCGTCGTTGACGATTTTAGCGGCCGGAGCCAGGCAGTTGGTTGTGCAGGAAGCGTTGGAAATGATATGGTGCTTGGCTGGCTCATATTTGTCCTCATTGACACCCAGAACGATGGTGATGTCTTCGTTCTTGGCAGGGGCAGAAATGATGACTTTCTTAGCCCCGCCACGCAGGATATGGGCGTCTGCGCCGATTTTCTTGGCCTCAGGATCGCTCCTGGCATCCGTGAAAATACCTGTGGATTCAATCACGATGTCCACACCTAAGTCTTTCCAAGGTAAGTTACCTGGGTCTTTCTCCGAGAATACTTTCAACACCTTGCCATCAATTGCAATATCCGTCTCGTTTACAACTTCCACTTTACCAGAGAAGATGCCGTAGTTGGAATCGTATTTGAAAAGATGGGCGTTTGTTTTTGCATCGAAGAGGTCGTTGATGGCAACTACCTCCAAGGTGTCGGAATGGCGTTCAATCAGAGCTTTAAGTACCTGACGACCTATGCGACCGAAACCGTTAATACCAACTTGAATTTTAGACATGTAAAACCTCCATGAGATTAAAGAATACGTTTTAGTATTTTTTTTGCTGCTATTTTAAGAAGATTCTATCACTTTCTTGTTAACAATTTCAAGGATTCCAGCCTTCGTAAAATCCTTAATTTAGAATTAACGCTGCCATTTTCCCGAAATTAAGTTACCCGTTGAAACGAATAAGTTATGGTCTTACTGGCTACTGGAGTGGGCCGGTGCGTTCCTCAAAAAGATTGATGATGGCTTTGGCCAGTTTCTTCGAATCGTGGCGCCAGGGGTAAAGGTCATCCGCCAGGTTGGCTTCATAAACCTTGTAGTTCTTGTAAACGCCCTCATCGGCACGCACCCAGGTGATATCCTGCGCCAATTGGCCTTTTTGGTCCTTATTGCAGATCACCAAATCAAAGAGCGACCTGCCCACATGCCGTTCAAGCACCCGCAAATGGTCAGAAGCCGTAAAGTTGTCAGTCTCTCCCCGCTCGGTGGCGACATTACAGATGAAATATTTTTCGGCTTTGCTGGATTCAATGGCTTCTGAGAGCCCCATTACCAAAAGATTGGGTAGCAGGCTCGTATAGAGACTACCCGGGCCAATGATGATCAGATCCGCATTCAGGATCGCAGAAATCGTCGGCGGATAAGCCAGCGTATCGGTTGGGTCCAGCCAAACCCGCAGGATCTTCCCCGGTGTATTAGTTAACTCGGATTCGCCGTTGATTTGGACAATTTCCCCATTATCTGGCATTTGCAGATCCCCCACCAGTTGCACGCTGGCCAAAGTGGAGGGCAATACCTTGCCGTAGATGGCCAGAACACGGCCAGATTCTGCCACCGCTTCTTCGAAGGATCCCGTGATTTCTGATAGTGCGGTTATGAAGAGGTTGCCCAGGGAGTGGCCTTCAAGGCCAGACCCGGACCGAAAGCGGTATTGGAAGACCTGCGAAAGCAGCGCCTCATCGTCCGATAAAGCCGCCAGACAATTGCGGATATCGCCCGGAGGAAGCACGCCCATATCCTTGCGCAATTCCCCCGAAGAACCGCCGTTATCTGCCACCGTCACGATGGCGGTCACATTATGGGTGTATTCCTTGATGCCACGCAATAAGGAGGAAAGGCCGTGGCCGCCCCCGATAACCACAATTTTGATGCCCTTCTCACGCTGCCGATAATGGCTGATCGTATCCCAAACCGGCCGTCCATTTTTCTCAAAAGGTCGCAGCAGTGCCCGGTTCGCTCCCCACAACCCCATGAAAACAAGCGCAAATCCCACACCGCCAAAGAGGACAAAGCGGATTGGTCTGGAAAGAAAGCGCAGCGAGAGCACCTCAAGCACAGGAATAACATTGGGGTTTTCAGTAGTGCGGTAGTAATTGAGGATGATTAACGCCAACCCCAAGCCCAGGAACATGGCACCGAAAATGGCCAGAACCATCCAGCGCCGATAACCGGTGCCTGGGGCAAACCAGCGCGTTTCCATCTTGATTTTTCGGCTTAAGCGTTGCAGCCAGTTTTCGTCTGTTGGTTTCGGAGTTGCCATCAATTTGATGATAATCTCATTCCGCAGGTGAGTCAACGAACGGCAGTTCTAATAAACACGATCTGACTTCGAATTGAAGCTGACCGCTTAGTGATAAAATAATCCCATTGAACTATCCTTCATCTGGAGCACTTATGCCTATTGTCACCTCAACCCTCTTGATGCGCTCAGGACCTATCCCTGGTTCTTCTTATATTCTGGATAAACCAGAGGTCGTACTCGGACGCGAGCTCAACAATGACGTCCCAGTACCGGACCCGGAAATATCCCGCCGGCACGCCCGTTTCATCACCCGGGCGGATGGTGTTTATATTGAAGATCTGGGCTCTACCAACGGTACCTTCCTGAATGGTGTGCGCGTCAAAGCGCCAACTTTGCTGCATTCGGGTGACCTGATCACCCTGGCTGAAAGCACCGTCTTAGTCTTCGAACAAAGAGGCGCAGAACCCATATACACCCAGGCACCTTACATCGCTCCGGTGGTTGAAGAACCGCAAACCTATCAAACCTACGTCCCAGAGCAGCCGGCCTTGCAATACCAGCCTGTGCAAGCGCCCGTTCCCTCCGCGCCGCCCTCCCCTGCCCCTGAGGTGGTCCATGAGCCCAAAAAAATGGGTTGGTGCTCCATTATTCTCATCATCCTGTTGATTTCACTCATACTACTCATCCTGGTTCTGGTGTTAATGCCTGCTTCCTGGTGGTGTACGCTCACTTTCAACGCCCTCAGCGGTTGCCCGCTCAAGTGAAATTGAAAAATTGATAAGGGCTGCGTCCCAGCCCTTTTTTTATGCTGATTGGAGATCGTAAATTCATGAATTTCCCAAAACTAATTGCCACTGATCTGGATGGTACCATCCTGCAATTTGGTACCTTTATTTCCGACCGTGTTCTTGACGCCTTGCGGGCAGCCAGAGATAAGGGGGCAATCTTGGTCATCGCCACGGGCCGCTCCTATGCCTCCATTCCAGCAAACCTGCTAACTGGTGAGCTCTTTAGCTATGCCAGTGTGGCCAACGGTGCCCTTACCAAAGCCATTCCATCCGGCAAAACCATCCTGAAAGAACTGACACCAGCCGAAGACCTGATTGAGCTGGTGCGTACGCTGGAAAAAATGGGCTTCACTTTCACGATGCAAACCGAAGAGGCTGAGTACTACGAAGTATGCCGGGCTGCGCTGGTTTCAAAACGGCTCGAGAATCTCCCAGATAGATTAGCTGGCTTTCAAGCCTATCTTGCCGCCACCCAACCAATACCTTCCGTATTGCAAATCCTGGAATCGGACCCGCAGGCAGTGGTGAAGGTGAACGCGTCACAATTGCTTGGTCTGGATAACGTTGCCATCGCCGCTGATTTCTCAACCCGCTTCCCGCTTGAAATCAGCGCTGTTTCTTCTACAGATATCGAAATTACTGCCAGGCTGGCTACGAAGGGGCGAAGCATACTTGAATTGGCTAAATTGCTCGGCATCCCAAAAGGTGAAGTGATCGCATTCGGCGACAGCGGTAACGACCTTTCATTCATTGATGGCGTTGGAAAACTCTTCGCCATGGGCAATGGTGACCCCCGTATCAAGGAAATCGCGCATGAAATTGCCCTTCCTGTCGATCAGGATGGCGTAGCTGCTGTTCTGGAAGACTTCCTCGCCGGGGTTTAGTTTTTTCTCTGAGGCTGTAATCGGCCCAAGTTTCTTGGTTAAAATTGATCCTGAGTTGAGCGTGACCGAGTAGTCCAAGATCTACCACTACTTTGCGTGATATTTGTCCCTGAGGCTTAAAAAAGCCTTAAAATCAATTTCTACATTCTTAAGAGCACAATTATCAGCCTGATGGGGTATAATTTTTAGGTTGTAAATAGCCTATTTTTTGAAAAGAGCCTGAAAAATCCATGACTGAAGAAATCGATCTACCCGAAGATACAACCAATCCAGGTGAGTCTGATTACGCCGTTATAAATGGCAATAATGCTGGCAACCTCAAGACAGTAGATATCGATTCTCAGATGCGCACTGCCTACCTCGATTACGCCATGAGCGTTATCGTTGCCCGGGCATTACCGGACGTACGTGATGGCCTCAAGCCGGTACACCGCCGCATCCTCTTTGCCATGCATGATCTTGGCATCCACTCCACGTCGGGTTACAAAAAATCAGCCCGCATCGTTGGTGAAGTGCTGGGTAAGTACCATCCCCACGGCGATAGTGCCGTGTACGACTCGATGGCCCGTATGGCCCAGGATTTCTCGATGCGCTACCCCCTGATAGACGGTCAGGGCAACTTTGGCTCAGTGGATGGCGATCCGCCTGCGGCCATGCGCTACACCGAAGCCCGTCTGGCAAAAATTGCAGATGAAATTTTGACTGATCTTGACAAAGACACGGTCGACTTTGCCGACAACTTCGATGGTTCCCTGCAAGAACCTGAAGTTTTACCTGCCCGCATGCCCAACCTGCTCATGAATGGCTCCAACGGCATCGCCGTTGGTATGGCCACTAATATTCCTCCGCATAATTTACGGGAACTGGTCAAAGCCCTTGAAATTCTGATCGACCGCTTTGATGAGATCGACGATGTGACCATCGAAGACCTCATGCAAGTCCTCCCGGGGCCAGATTTTCCTACCGGCGGCATTATTGTAGGGGACGAAGGCATTCGTTCAGCCTACAGTACCGGACGCGGACGGTTAATCATGCGTGGTGTGGCCACGATTGAAGAAAACAAGAATGGACGCTTCTTCATCCGTATTTCTGAAATCCCTTATCAGCTCAACAAAACCAGCTTGATCGAGCGCATTGCCGAGCTCGTTCGCGAAGGCAAACTGGATCAAATTTCGGACCTGCGCGATGAATCAGACCGCAAGGGCATGCGCATTATCATCGAGCTCAAGCGTACCGCCCAACCCAAGAAAGTGCTCAACCAGCTCTTCAAGTACACAGCCCTGCAATCCACGTTCGGCGTGCAGCTGCTGGCTTTGGTCAATGGTGAGCCGCACATGCTTTCACTCAAGAAAGCATTGGTGCATTATCTTGAACACCGCCAGTTGGTCATCACGCGCCGCACCATGTTCGATATGGACAAAGCCAAAAAGCGCGCCCACATCCTTGACGGCCTCTTGATTGCTCTGAACAATCTGGACGCGGTCATTAAAACCATCCGCGAATCCAAAGATGGGGAAGAGGCAAAAACCAACTTGATTGCGCGCTTCAACCTTTCGGAATTGCAAGCCCAGGCTATCCTGGACATGCAGTTGCGCCGTCTTGCCGCGCTTGAGCGCATCAAGATCGATGAGGAGTACAAACAAGTAACGGCACTGATTGCCGATCTTGAGGACATTCTTGCTCACCCTCACCGCATCCTGGGCCTCATCCGCACAGACCTTCAGGAAGTGGCCGCCAAATACGGCGATGACCGCCGCACACGCATCGATCATGACATGGACCTCGACCTCTCTGATGAATCGCTTGTACAGGCGGAACCTGTCTTCGTTTCCATTACCAACCGTGGCTACATCAAGCGCGTTTCTGACCTGGCTTACCGCTCACAGGGACGCGGCGGCCGGGGCGTTCTTGGCCAGTCCATGCGCGAGGAGGACCAGGTTGTCCTATTCCAGCGCTGTAATACACTGGATACGCTGCTTTTCTTTACGGATAAAGGCAAGGTCTATTCCGGGCGGGTCTTTGAAGTGCCCGAAGAAAGCCGGCAGAGCAAAGGCTTGCCGGTGATCAACCTCATCAATCTCGTCCCGGATGAAACCGTCACTTCGATTCTTGCAGTGAAGGATTTCAACGCCTTCAAGTATTGCGTCATGGCCACCCGTAATGGGCGCGTCAAACGTATCCCTCTCGAGGATTTCAGCGATGTACGTACTTCAGGCTTAATTGCCATCCGCCTGGACCCAGAGGATGAACTGCGTTGGGTTTTACCTACCAACGGTACAGATGATGTCATCCTGGTTACCAAGGAAGGGAAAGCTTTACGCTTCCATGAAAATCAGGTTCGTAAGACTGGGCGGACGACTATGGGCGTTACCGGCATTCACCTATCCGAAACCGACCAGCTGATTGGCATGGAAATTATTGAGGAGCATGGCTCACTGCTGGTGATTACCGAAAACGGTAAGGGCAAACGCACACATTTGGAGGAATACATCCCCAAATCGCGTGGGACCCTGGGTGTTTCAACTATCGACCGCAACGTCACCGACCAGATTGGCCGCCTGGTACTGGCCAAAGTGGTTCAGGATGCTGAAGAAGTGACCATCATTTCCAAGGGTGGGATTGTTATGCGCACAAAAGTGGCCAGCATTTCCGTTCAAGGCCGGGCTACACAAGGCGTAAAGATCATGGATCTTGAAAAAGATGATAGCGTGGGTGCGATCGCGCGCATCCCGGCTGAAGAAATCGCTACAGCCTCAGTCGCTGCCTCTCAGGCAGCCAATTCACCGGAGGAAACCTTCTGAATTTTGCCAAGATGATTGCGTACGATCAAGCAACCTTCTTCATCAACATATTGAAGTAAATAACGCAGAAGCCTGCCATCATCAGCATGGAAAAAGGCTTCTTCGTTTTTGTAGGCAAGATGTTCGTTCCAAAGGTCAATGAACTCCGTGGTCGGAAATATTGGCCGTAAATCCATGATTTGCTTCAGGATTTCTTTGAGAAGAAGCGCGCGGTCCAGGGCTTTGCCCGTTTCGGTCTGGATGCTGGTGGCAGGATAAATAATGCGTTTGACATTCGGAATTGATTCTTCCAGAATGTTGATTCCCATACCTAGGATGATGGCTTTGAGCTGGTCGCCATCCCACAAAGACTCTACCAGTACACCCGCGATCTTTTGATTTTTTAGCAAAACATCGTTAGGCCACTTAATGTAAGTCTTGATTTGCTCCATGTTCTCCAACGCCCGCACCAGGCTCAACGCACCCAATGCACTGAATCGGCCCGCATAGAGGGTCTTTTCCGGGGTTGGATAAAGCAAAACAGAGAAAGTAAGTGACGATTTGCGGGTGGAATTCCATTCCCGTCCACCGCGTCCGCGTCCTTGACTCTGGTAATCAGCCACAAATACCGAGTACTCCGGTGCACCGTTTTCTGCCGCTCGCAGGCAATCATCATTGGTGGAACTGGTTTCTTCAATATAGTTTATGATGAAACCTGGTACTTCTACGTCTTTTAAGTGGCTCATTTCCCCAACCTTAATAATGGAATCTGTTGATCTTCGCGCGGGATTACAATATTAATCTCAGCACCTTCGCGATAATCCTGGTTCACCCAAATTCGGCCTCCGTGGGCAACAATGATCGCTTTACAGAGATATAAGCCCAATCCAGTCCCTTTGGTTTTCTTGATGGCATCTTCAGACCGATAAAAGCGGTCAAATATATGCGGAATATCAACTGGGTCAAAACCCTGGCCTTGATCCCGAACAGATATTTGCACTTCCCGGGCGTTCGCACTGCCGGTAACCAAAATTTCACCCTTCTGGGTGTATTTGACTGCGTTTGACACCAGGTTATTAAGTACCTGCCGCAGCCGGTATTCATCCCCAACAACCGTGGGAAAGTCTTTTGGAAAACTCAATTGAAAAGAGTGGTTGGCATCTGGTTTTCTAAAGCGTTCCACGACTTCAGTGGCCAGTTCAGCCAGATCCACTTCAGACTTCTTAAGGGCAACTCCCCCGGTTGCTTGCAGCCGGCTGGCATCCAGTAAGTCCTCAACCATCAAAGACAGGTGGTCGGCCTCTTCCTCAATCACGCTCAGACTCTCCTGGACTGTTTTCTTGTCCCAGGTAACGTCTTCCCTGCGTAAGGTACTGGCGTAACCCTTGATAAGTGAAATCGGGGTCTTGAGTTCGTGGCTGACCACCGAAATGAAGTTGGCTTTCAATTCATCCGCTTCCCTGAAACGGGTGATATCTTGCACCGCGCAGATCACGTTGATCAGCCGGCCTTTTTCATCGAAAAGCGGAGTGTAAGAGATAGAAATCGGCAGGGGACCGAGCCCTCCTGCACGGCTGATTTCACCTTCAACAATCAATTCTTCGCGGGCATGTTTTGCCCAATAGGTGCTGATGGACTCCTCAAGGGTGACTCCAGTCGGCTTGCCAACCCAGGTAATCACGTCAGAATAAATTTTGCCAATCAGTTCAGATTGAGTCAGGTTAAGCATTCTTTCCAGGCTGGTATTGACCTGAGAAACCTTCAACTCCGCATCCAGGATTAGCATGCCATCAGCCACAGCTCTAAAGAGCGCTGCCAACCGCAGGTTTTGCTCAATAGATTGGTCATACAACCGTGCGTTGCGCACGGCAATAGCCGCCTGGTTGGCAAAACTGCTCAAGATTGAGAGGTCATCCTGGCTGAAAACTGTCTCGGAATTTCTTAATACATAAATAACCCCGATTTGCTTTCGCCGGACAATCAGGGGTAACCCAATCCCTTTCAGGGCACCCATGGAGACTTCCTTGAGGTAGCTGTTCACTTCCGGGAGTTGGTCAGGTACGCCTTTGGAATGCCCCAGGTTCTGCATCCACACATTCAAACGGCTGATGAGCGCGCTTGGGATTCCCTGGGCTACCTTGATGCTCCAGTTTTTGTTGTCATCGTTTAGGGAAATAAAACCTGCCTGGCCGGAGAGCATATCCACCGAAATGGTGAGAATCCGGGTGAGCAAGGCTTCAAGATTCAACTCCTCGGTCAGCGCCCGCGAAATCTCCAGCAAGTAGTCTCTCTGTCGAATACGATAACTAGGCAACATTAGCCTATTCTATACCAGAGTCTTTGAATAGAGGCTTCGCCCGCACATTTTGCTCACATTCCCAACAAAAAAATAAACTCGTATCGCTGTGGTTCCATAACATTGGATCGACTATAATTTTCTCGATGGTTCACAAAAATCGCCTGATCCTGCCCATCCTATTAGGAATCGCGTTGCTGCTATTTTGCCTGGCAATTCTTCCCAACCGCCAAGCCTCCGAAAATCTGGCCATGGTAACCATGCTGGAACCCGATGAAGGGGTTGTCATTCCGGTCATGCAGAGGATGATCAGCGGAGGCGCCACATTAAAGCAAACGTTGGCACGCTTTATCGTCTATGAGTATTACTACTATGGGCTACCATTTTTTGGGCTTGGTGCCTTACTGATGCTGGCGCTGCGGGGGTTGGGGCTCGAGGTTAACTTCGCTTTGATGATGCTCGTGCTAAGGCAAATCCTTAGCGTGCTGCCAACCCTGGCGGGCTTGCTTGTGCTCACCTATATTCAGGATCAATTCAAGACTTGGCGCTCAATTGCCATCTTCCTTTTCCTGGCAATCATCCCTGCCACATTGCGGAACGCGCTTTGGCTGCACCCGGACGGTTTGGTCATATTCTTCTCTGCTATGGTGCTTTATTTTCTCTGGAAAGACAAACATCAACTTGGCAAGCATTTCTATTGGGCAGCCGCCTTTTGCGGAGTATTGACTGCAACTAAATTAGTTGGCTTGTATTTCTTCCTGGCTGTATTGCTCTGCCTAATCTGGTACCTGGCAAAGAGACAGGGCAACTGGAAGCAGGTCATCAAAGCTGGGTCTTTATTCATAAGCCTGATGCTGCTGTGTTTTCTCTTTTCCAATGCCTTCCTATTCTCAAATTACGGAAGAACACAATACCTTTACACACTCCAGGGCCAGGCGAGTTGGCTGGCTGAGGGGTATGGAGTTGTCTACGCGAAAGGTTTGGCGGCTGCTTTGCCCATTTTGAAGCAGGATTATGGCTCAGCAGGGTTTATCCTGCTTGCCCTTGCACTTACTATCTTTGGTACCTGGCGGGAACGCAGCCGTTTTCATTCCGCCCTCATATTGGCCTGGGTTCTGCCACTCAGTATTTCGGTGTTCTTCTTCACCCATTTCAAGTACCAGTACTGGTTGCCTGTCGCACTGCCGCTTTATTCCAGTTTTGCGTTTCTTTTACCAGAAAAAATGGAATCCTCCGCACTGAAGCGCGGATTACCATTCGTTGTCCGTATGGGATTAATCGTGCTTGTTTTAATCCAGAGTTTTCTGTTCCTCAAAACCGATCAGACTATGATCAAGCAGCGGTTTGTTGCCCTCGAAGGGAATGCGGTCATTGCCTTTTATAAGGAAAGCATGCTTCACCTTGACCAGCTGCAAGACAAACCTGAGAAGGTCTATTACGATTATCGTCTGTACCTTCCGCCCAACGAAAAATGGTCAGCGGGCACAAATTATGACCTACTGGATTATGCCTACATCCAGGAAAATAAGTTCACGATCCTCATGCTATCTGCCCAACGCATTGCCGACTACCTCAACCCTGCAGCCGTTGGCATTGACCCTGGAAAGTTTGCGGAAAATCAGCTCTTTTACAGTGACGCCAAAACCGGTAGAATCACCGGCTACCATTTGCTCTATCGCGACCAGAATGGCCTGCTATTTATCAGCCAGGAAGTGTGTCTGACCGATTTTCCTGAGGAAACATGCAGCCAGTGAGACAGATCAAAAACACCGACGCTGCCAGGGAAAGTTCGAACTTCTGGGTGAGTTATGGCTGGTTGGTGATAGTCATTGCCACACTGGTTGGGCTATTTTTGCGTAATACACAGCGCGGTTTTGAGACCTACGATATGCTTTACGATTTCACTCCTTGGTACAAGCACTTGCAGGCTAATGGAGGCTTTGCGGGCATTGCCACGGTCCAGTCGGATTACCCAGTCACTTATCTGTACATTCTGGCATTTCTATCCTACCTTCCCGGTTCAGCCATAGCTAAAATTAAATTGATTACAGCCATTTTTGAGATCTTTGCCGGGATCGTTATTTACTTTTATGTCAAAAAACTCTATCCAACACCAGAAAAACGCTACCTGCCGGTGCTTGCTTACCTGTGCTTCTACTTCCTGCCCTCGGTCATAATAAATGGCGCTGTCTGGGGCCAGGTGGACATTATTTACACTCTCTTTTTACTGATCTGCCTTTACTTCTTGGTTTCTGAGAAATTCACTCTGGCCTTTGTGGCCTACGGGTTTGCCTTTGCGTTCAAGCTTCAAGCAATTTTCTTTCTGCCATTTTTGGGTATGCACTTCCTCAAGACACGCAAATACAGTTTTGCCCAGTTCCTGTGGATACCCCTGATACTTGTTATCACTGCACTGCCAGCAATTTTCCTGGGCCGCCCCGCTGAAAAGGTTTTTTCTACGTATATTGGACAAATCGGATCGTATCCTCGCACTGTGTTTAATTTTGGCAACATCTACAATTTTTTGCCTGACAACTATGCAAGTTATGCCTTACCGGGCGTAATCCTGACTCTCTTCTTGCTGCTTGTTGGGTTATTTGTGGTTATCCGCAGTCGCAAACTCCAACTCAGTCTCTTCAATCTGCCGGATTATGCCTTGCTTTCGATTCTTATTTGCGCTAGTTTTCTACCAGGAATGCATGAACGCTATATGTTTGCTGCCATCATAATTGGGGTCCTATACCTTTTTGCCCATCCCCGCCAGTTTTATATTCCCCTGCTGCTTTGGGTTATCGAACCCAACGCGTATTTGCTGGTTCTTTGGGGCATGCGACCTCCAATTGACTATCGGATTTCGGCCCTACTCCTGCTGTTCGCAATTGGATTGATTATTACCAATCTTATAATGTCAAAACCTGGCAACGTGGTCAGGGTAAAGACTGATTTGGGTACCCCGTAAGCGCATAAAAATATTGTTGTCAGTACTATCAATTGAACACCAAACCACAGGATCCTTTAGAAGGGTTAACTTGCTTATACATTGGCTGTCTTGATTTTCGTTTCCCACTAAAATACACGCAAAAACAAGTGAGAGGAGTTTTAAATGCAAGCAAAAATAGTCCCCAACCTTTGGTTTAAAAATCGGGCTGAAGAAGCTATGAATTACTACTGTTCCATCTTTCCTGATTCGAAAATAATTAGCATTGATTACTATCCAGACGAATCCCTCGATGAACACTTTAGAGGCATGCAAGGTAAAGTACTGGCAGGCATATTTGAAATCGCCGGCCAACAGCTTAGTTGCCTGGATGGCGGCGACCCCGGATTCCAACTTAATCCGTCATTTTCTCTGATGGTAAACTGCCGTGACCAGGCAGAGATTGATTTTTACTGGTCCAAACTTTCTGCTGTACCCGAAACAGAACAGTGCGGCTGGGTTCAGGATAAGTTTGGCTTAAGCTGGCAAATAATTCCTGAGAACATGGGAGACTTATTGAAGACTGCTGCTCAAATTCAAGCCATGATGAAGATGAAAAAAATCATCATTGCTGACTTGGAAAATGCAAAGTAAAGCTGGTAGACAATCTGCACAATGCTAATAAATGTCTTGCGAATTAATTTCAGATATTAATCTGTGTGTCTCTTAATCTCTCAAGGCATTTAGTATCTGTCATATCCATGCGCAGAGGACAGACCGAAATGTATCCCTGCCGTAAAGCTTCGTATTCATTACCGGCCTCTTCGCGACCGGTGGGCGTTTCCCCGGTGATCCAGTAGCAGGTCTCGCCCTGTACATCGATGTCCTTTTGCACACGATCCGCATAAATACGCACCCCTCCGTAGGTAAAGCGCACTCCCGCAAAATCAGCTTGCGGCTTGAATGGCACGTTGATGTTCCAGATGTGGCCGTGGCTGTTTTCTGATTTGAGCCCCAGTAACTGGCCAATTACTTTTACAGCGGCTTTGGCCGCGGCTTCCAAAGCCAGGTCCTGACCCTCAGTTGTTCTGCTTTCATAGGAAACAGCGTAACCGGGCAAACCAGCAAGAGCAGCTTCCATGGCTGCAGTCACGGTACCAGAATAGGTAACATCCACCCCAACATTATTGTGCGGGTTAATTCCAGAGACTACAAAATCAAATTCAGCATCCAGCGCGCCCATCAAAGCCAGGGAGACGCAATCAGAAGGCGCCCCGTCACAAGCGAAGGCTTCCATGCCCCCTGCCAGTTTCACCGGCTTAATGTGCATAGGCCGGGTGAGCGTCTTGACGTGCCCGCAAGCGGACCAGTTTTTATCCGGCGCGCAAACCATCACATCGTAACCCGCAGTCTGCAAGGCTATGGCAATCGCCTCCAATCCCGGAGCGTCCACGCCATCATCATTGGTTACCAGTACTCGTTTGAACTTAAGCATGCTTATTTCACTATTCCCTATCTAAATTGCTAATGGCGTTTGCGTTTTTTCTTGCCTTCAGTTACAGCCCCCGGCTCTACTGAAGCCTGGGTGTTAAGCGCAGTGTTGTTCTCAATCGGTAAATCTTCGCCCTTTCCAATCTGCGTCTTGGTGTTTGCTTCAGGCATGACTGGACGGTAGCGGAAGATGGTGCCAATCACTTTTTGGCGCACTTCCGAAAGCAATTCCGAGAACATGGTGCTGGCCTTTTGCTTGTACTTCGTTAACGGGTCCTGTTGGGCATAGGATTCCATCGAGATGGACACCCGCAGAGCTTCCATCTTGGTCAGGTATTCCACCCAGGAATCGGTAATGGTTTCCAGCAAAAGTTGGCGGTAGATGCGGTTTTGGGCTTTGCCACCCAACACAGGAATGACTGTTTCTTTAACCTCAGCGCTGATATCCCCCAACAGGGTATCGGCAATACCAGCAAATTCCTCTGCACCCAGGCGTTCTTTGAGCAACAATTGGGTGTCTTCTGGGGTCTCTTTGAGTACAAAATTGTTGGCGCGGACGTGTTCCCACTCGGCATTTCCAAAAACGGTTACAAATTTTTCTTCGGCCTCATGAAGGTGCGCCAGAATCTGCTCTGTGAACGTCCCTGGAGCTTTTCTATCGAGGGTTTTCGCCATCGAGAAGAGATGGTTAAGGCGGTCACTGGTCTTGATTACCCGTTTGTGCGAGCGTGGGTCAAAGGTCACCCTGGCACCTTGTGTGGTTAACTGAAGAGCTTTCAAACGGGAAGCTTCATCAGAAACAGCTGCCTCCAGCAGTGCTCTATTGGATTCCAAATCCCGGTTAACTTCACCTTCAGCCCCAAACAACTTCTCCACCCGTTTTTGCAGCGAACCTCGCACTTGTTCGAGGATGCTTGTTTTAACTTCCGCCCAGGGCTTAATGGCCAAATCAGTGGCCTTGATCGGCCAGTCTTCATTGAAGCGGCGTTCCAAAGTCAGCAATGCCCTCCGAACCAGTTGCAAAGTCAGGCCGGCCTTCAAGGTTTCTCTCAAAGCTGGCTTCATCGCCATCGGATTTTGGAAGAGTTCTTTTTGCTGGACACTACTCAGGCGCACGGGCGTCTGCACAATGGTTGTAAGCTCTGCAGCCAGATCGTGGGGCTGTTCGGGATCAAAGGTTTCCAGATAAGCATCCAACGAATCGCCTCGCTCAGCCATCTGGGTCTTGAGAGTCTGGTCACCTTTATCCAAAAGTTCTGCGACGCTGCTTTCAAGGTATACGTTTTCCGCATCCACAGCCTCACGGCTCATTTCCAGCAGTTTGTCTTTCAAAGCTTCGCTGGTGCTGGGGGTTCCCAACGCGCCCATCGCCAGGTTTTGAGTGAAAGACGGATACTCCACCCAGGGAGTCGAAATAGCTGGTTGAAGGTCTTCAAGATAAGCCAGCAACTTCCAGAGACCTTCCTTATTGTCAAACGCGCTCATTACCCGGGCTTTCAGCTCGGTCTCCAACATTAGGTTGACATCCTCGTGCAGGTCGTCCTTTTTGAAGATCTTATCCCGTTGCAGATAGATGCGGTTGCGCTGGGAGTTGAGCACATCGTCGTATTCCAACAGGTGCTTCCGGACGTCAAAGTTGGCACCTTCCACACGGGTTTGAGACTGCTCCACGATCTTGCCAATCATGCCAAGTTCAATCGGTACGTTCTCATCAATCTTAAAGCGGCTCAGCAAGCCTTCCATATTGGAGCCACCAAAAAGTCGCATCAAGTCGTCATCCAGCGCCAGATAGAAGCGTGAAGAGCCCGGGTCGCCCTGGCGGGCAGCGCGACCGCGCAGCTGGTTATCGATGCGCCGGGCTTCATGTCGTTCGGAGCCGATCACATGCAGACCGCCCAACGCCCGCACACGATCCATATTCTGCATGTACGCCAGGAAGCCATCCACATCTGTCTGTTCGTCTTCGTCCAAATCCTGTGGCAACACCTTAACTGTCTCAAGTCGCTGCTGCATGGTCATGTTATAGGGGTCTGCCTGGCTGTGAGCGGCAATAATTTGATTGAGCCTTGAAAGCTTATCCTCTGGTATTTCGCCACCGAGTTTGATATCCACACCACGGCCAGCCATATTGGTGGCGATGGTCACCGCCCCAAAAGCACCAGCACCCGCGATGATCAAGCTTTCTTCGGTATGCTTTCTGGCATTCAGCACCTTATGAGGGATGCCGGCTTCAAAGGCCGGCTTCAGCCGTTCCCAGGCAGAGGCTTCCAGGCTGAGGGCATTCAAGAGCATGGCTTTATTGCTGTCATCACCCGGATCTATACTGGTAAGCCCAAATTGGGTGCTCAAACGCCGCATTTCTGGAACACGTAGATCTTCCAGGGGCTGCTTGAGCAAATCCAGTTCGGCAGCAGCAGAGTAATCTTCTTCCTCTTTGCCTTTCGAACGCAACCAGGCCTGGCGGAGGAGGATAGTCTGCATCAACCTGCGCACATTTTCGGCGTTCAAGCGTCCTGAAAGTTTCTCTGAATTCTCTACCGAAGTACTGCCTACCAATTGGGGCCTGCCAATGGCATAAAACTGGGCAATCTCACGCACGATGGCGCGCAGTTTGCCTTCCCCGTTGCGGTAAATCACATCCGGGTAGTCCTTGCGTTTGTAGTAAATTGGTTTCTTGCTGGCATCAGAAGAGTTGTAATAGTAGGTGTATCGATAGCCTTCAGGGTCCTTATCCTCAGCAGAGTCCAGGCCTGAATCAGCCCGCATGGCCCGGTATTCCAGGTTGGTAGGGATGGGCAGAACTTCCAGCTTATAGATGCGGAAGAACTCTTCTTGTTCAGTTTCAGCGGTACCGGTCATACCGGCTAATTTTTCGTACATGCGGAAGTAGTTTTGGATGGTGATGGTGGCTTCAGTGACGTTTTCAGGCTGTACCTTCACGCCTTCTTTGGCTTCCACGGCTTGATGCAGGCCGTCAGACCAACGTCTGCCAGGCATCATGCGGCCGGTAAATTCATCCACAATAACCACATCACCACCCTGGACAATGTAGTCCTTGTTACGGAAGAAGAGGTATTGGGCTCTCAGGGCTTGCTCAAGAAAACCAAATATGCGGGCTTGCTCAGGGGTCACATCTTCGGGACGGTCGGGGTCAGAAAGCGGCTCACCCAAAAGGTCTTCAACATGAGCCACACCCAGCGCGGTTAGCGAAATGGCGCGGTCTTTTTCTTCAACTTCATAATCTTCAGGGTTCAAAGCTTTGGCAACCTGGGCCATACGCACATAATTGCCGCTATCCTCATGGGATTGACCGGAAATGATCAGGGGTGTGCGGGCCTCATCAATGAGGATGTTATCCACTTCATCGATGATGGCAAAATGATGGCCACGTTGCACGCGATCATCCCAGCGCATGGTGATATTGTCCCGCAGGTAATCAAAGCCAAATTCGCTGTTGGTACCGTAGGTGATATCTGCCGCATAAGAATCCCGGCGGTGGCAAGGACGCAGCAGGTCGTTTTCCTCTTTGAGGTTGCGCTCATTGGGTTCATACACAAATGCCAGGGTTTGACCGCTGGTATCCCGCGCGCCTTGCAGCACACCTACAGACAGACCTAGGAAGTGATAGACGGCTCCCATCCAGCGCGCGTCACGGCGGGCCAGGTAATCGTTAACCGTCACCAGGTGCGCGCCTTTGCCTTCAAGGGCATTCAGATATAACGGCAGGGTGGAGGAAAGCGTTTTGCCTTCACCTGTACGCAGTTCCGAAATGGCGCCTTTGTGCAAGTTGATGCCGCAAATAATCTGGGTGTCATAGTGTCGTTGCCCCAGCACACGTTTGCTGGCTTCACGCACCGTCGCAAAGGCTTCTGGCAACAACTGGTCCAGGGTCTCGCCTTTGGCCAGCCTGGACCTGAATTCAGTTGTCTTGGCTTTGAGTTGCTCGTCGTTTAGTTTTTCAAAGTTTGGTTCAAGCCCATTGATCTGGTCCGCAATAGCCGCGAACTCATTGATTTTTCTTTTATGTGGGTCTGCACCAAACAATTGGGAGATTTTTTTGAACATTTTTCCTCGTTGGCGGGTAAATTTGACCTTCCCTCGCCGCAAAAGATTATAGCATAGACAAGTTTTACGTTTACGCTGCCTCCATACACCAAAGTGGCTCAGTTTAAAATCGCAAGAAGGAAATAATTTACTACTGTACACCTGATTGATTTGACATTCTTTAATGATTAAAATCGCATAAATAGCAACCAAAACTGAATCGAGGAGCTATGTCAAAAGTAACCAGTAAAGAAATTAGCACTTACATCATCATTGGCGGTGGGATTGCCGGGGTCAGCGCCGCTGAAGCCATCCGTGAGGTTGACAAAACTGGCAGGATAATTCTGATCTGCAAGGAAGCAGAATTACCTTACTATCGCATGAACCTTACCCGTTACCTCGCCGGTGATATTCACGTTTCCGCTCTACCGTTGCATCCAGATGACTGGTATCGAAGTCAAGCGGTTGAGTTAATGCTCAATACGTCTGTGGATTCAATCAATCCAGCAACAAAGGAAGTGAGTCTGGTTAGAGATGGCAAACTCAGCTATGACAAGCTCATTCTTGCCAACGGAGCTCAACCCTTCATGCCGGCCTTCCCTGGAAGAGACCTGAAAGGCGTGTGGAGTGTCAGAACGCATAGTGACGCGGACAACATCCTGTATTGCTGCTTGCCAAAGATGCACGTTGTCTGTATAGGCGGCGGCCTGCTTGGCCTCGAAAACGCCGGCGCGCTTGCCAAAAGAGGCGCGGAAGTGACTGTGATTGAAACCTTTGATTGGCTGCTTCCCCGCCAACTGCCGAAGGAAGGCGGCAAACAACTCGAGAAATTGATTTTGAAAATGGGTATCAAAGTGGTCACCGGTGGTAAGGTGAAGGAAATGCGCGGTGAGGGTGCCGTGCGGGCGGTTGCCTTTGAGGATGGCAGTGAACTGCCTGCCGAACTTGTGCTCATCACAACCGGCGTGGCTGCAGATGCCAATCTGGCAAAAGCCGCCGGACTAAAGGTTAACAAGGGCGTGGTCGTGGACGAGCAGATGCGCACCTCCGAACCCGATATTTACGCCGCTGGGGACATCAGCGAATGCAACGGCAAGTTATACGGCCTTTGGATGCCGGCTAAAGCCCAGGGCACGGTTGCGGGCCATAACGCTGCCGGTAAAAATGACGTTTTCCCCGAATTGCCACCTTCAGCCAAGCTCAAAGTGCTGGGGATTGACCTGTTCAGCATCGGCCAGATTGCTCCAACCGACCCAAATGATGTGCTGATATCCGAAGCAATTGGTGAGGATTTCATTGGTTTTGTGCTGCGGGATGGCAAATTGATCGGTGCCAGCCTGCTGGGCGATGTGAGCCTGGCAGCTGAGGTGAAGGAAGCGGTGAATACTGGCATGGTTTTCAGCTCTGAAGCAGACAAACCGTTGACTGTAGCCGCCATCAATGCAGTTTTACGCTCCAAAACCAGCTAAGACGTATAAACACGAAACACAATAAAGCCGGAGGTAAATTGCCTCCGGCTTTATGCTTGCAGTCAAACTTTAGTTGGTCGTGCCTGAGTCCATGAATTTCGAAACGTCAATCATGGTATTGGTACCGCTGGTCATCACCTGTGGCAGAATGCCGTTCCACTTGGTTAAGAAGAGGTAGTTCAAATACTCCTTGGTCAGTGCGCCGGTATCTTTCAAGGCTTTTTGAGCATCGGCCTGGCCCTGAGCACGGGCAACCTCGGCCTGAGCATCGATCTCAGCCTGGAACAGACGCTGCTTGGCGGTCTCCACTTGCTGCTGGGCAACCTGTTTTTGCTCAATGGCAGCCTGATATTCCGTTGAAAAGTCGAAGTTGACTATGTTGAAGTTCTCCACAATGATGTGGTTTTTAGCCAGCTCCTCCTTCAGGGCATTTTCAGCCTGTAGCCGCACAATTTCGCGACGAGTAATCAATTCCTCAGCAGAAAATTGGGCAGTGGTAGCCTTGAAAGTGTTTTGCACGGCTGGGGCAATGATCACATTGGCATAATCTGGCCCAATGTTTTGGTATACCGCGATAGCCTGGGTGCCATCCAGATGGTAGTTGATGGCCACCGAAGAGGTTGCCAACTGCATATCTTTGGACATAGCCGTGGCATCCACTTGATCCTTCTGGGTGCGCACACTCATCAGCACAATGCTCTCCGCAAATGGGGCATGCACGCCCAGGCCAGGGTAAGCTACTCTTTGCGCTGCACCCCAGCGTGTTACCAAGCCCACATAGCCTGCCGGGATGGTGTGGATGGCGTTGGCGATCAGAACAATCGCCCCAAAAATAATAGCGATGAGCAACCAGACATTACGTTTGATGGTGGGCATTTTTATTCCCTTCAATGGGTCTCTATTTTTGTTGTTTTCGGTAAATTTTGTATCGTACATGTTTCACCTCGCGAGGCAATTATCATTGAGTTCCGTAAGAATTGCCATAGATTCTCTACTGAATGTGGGAGTGTCTTTCGATTTTCTTTTTGTAGATCTGAACTAAATAAAAATGTCTGAAAATGGGCCAATTTTTTGCTCCAGCCCGTTCAGACTAGTACAATTAGGGCTTATATAGCGGCCATGGAACAAGACTCTGAATTAATCCCTGAACTGGTTCTTGAAACCAACGTGCTTGCTGCGCCACAAGGCGAAGTTGCCGATCACTTTGACCTCAAAGGGGTCAGCCTGATTACCTTTGCCCACGCCTTGCACGATACCTACTCCAGCTGGTTGTCAGCTCTGCTGCCTGTGCTCATCGAAAAATTTACACTCACCAACACCATGGCGGGCGCTCTCAGCATGGCCCTAACTTTTCCTTCTGTCCTGCAGCCACTGATAGGCTACATAGCAGACCGCAAAAACTTGCGTTGGTTGATTGTGCTGGCGCCAGCCATCACCGCCCTGGTGATGACCAACCTGGGTGTCATTCCATCTTACAAGCTGCTCTTTCCGCTCTTGCTGATTGCGGGGCTCAGCGCGGCGGGTATCCATTCCGTAGGTCCCGGGGTGGTCAGCTACTTCGCAGGCAAGCGCATTGGCAAAGGTATGAGTTTCTGGATGATTGGCGGGGATTTCGGGTACTCTGTTGGTCCGCTCCTGGCCACCAGCATGGTCGGTTTGATCGGCCTCACCCGCATGCCACTGCTCGGGATTGGCGGGGTGCTGGTTTCCCTCTTCCTGGTGTATGCCACCCGCCATACGGATACACGCAGCGCTAGCAAAGATTTGAAAATCAACCGCCCAGCTTTTATTGCCAACCTGAAACAAGTGATGTTTCCAATGGTTCTGCTGCTGCTCACCCGGGCTTTGGCGGGCGTGATGTTGAGCACATTTTTGCCCATTTTCTTAAGGTCGCAGGGGGCCAGTCTTGGCTTTGCTGGCGCTGGGATGGCCATCGCGGGGGCGGCTGGGGCAGTCGGTGCCTATATTGCCGGTACCCTCAGTGATAAGGTCGGCCGGCGTAAGATTCTTTTAGTTACCATCGTGATTACGCCGGTATTTATGATGCTCTTCCTGAATGCCCAGGGTTGGCTGAAGATTCCTCTTCTTATTCTCAGCGGTCTGTTCGGGCTTTCCCTGTTCCCGGTGATGATGTCTACGATTATGAAATTCTTCCCGGAGGACCGCTCGTTCGCCAACGGCATCTTCATGTCGTTAAACTTCATCATCCAGTCTTTGGGAGCGCTGTTGGCTGGGCGCATTGCTGATTTGAAGGGCATGCCTTTTGCCTTTACAGTGGCTGCCCTGGCCATGCCGCTGGGCTTGTTTGCCCTGCTGCTGATGCCTAAAGACCACCAACAAGCAGCTTAATTTCAACTTTTTTCTTCACTCAATCGCGGTTTCTTAGATTTCTAAGCCCTCCCTCTTGAGGAAGTTGTAGATTGGTTTCCCAAGCCAACATCTTTAGCCTGTCCCAACTCTGTTGGCGTAATCTAATTTTCTTAACCAGGTCAGTGGGAATGGACAAATCTGGCAGTCCAAGCTATAAAATAGCCCCTTATCTGTCACTGTGTGACAGCTTCCCCTCGATGGGAAGCCCTCAGCCCTGCTTTTCGGGGAGGGTCCGCGCAGCGGGGGTGAGGGGTCTTGATTTAGTCATGCTGACAAAGGAAGCATCTTCCAGAACAGAACCACCTCGAGTGGAATTGTCAGTCGTGGCCAGCCTTCTGTGCCAAAACTAATGCCCCTCATTTCTTTGGGGTGACAAAAAGCCGACTCCTTCCAGCCGGTTTCAATTGACACACCCTGGGTAAATTGCTATAATGACGTCCTGTTTTGGGCGCGTAGCTCAGTTGGTTAGAGCGCATGGTTCACATCCGTGAGGTTCGTAGGTTCGAGCCCTATCGCGCCCATTATAGTGCTCACAGTTCGTTGATTTGACTTACCGTGAGGTCAACAGGTTCCAAATTCCTATGCTTTTCAGAAAGGGAAAGTGACCTGATGACCACACGGTTTTTCGTTAACGATTCAATTGAATTCTTTAAGGTTGCTTGTCAAGCGAGGCGACTGTCGCCAAACACGGTCAGCGATTATTCCAATTCATTGCGAAAGTTGGTTGCCTTCACTGGTGACAAACCGATCGACCAGGTGACCGGGCTGGATATTCGAGCTTTTCTTGCCAGCCAGACCGTATGCAATAAAACACTGCTGAATTACCACACCGGATTATCCGCATTTTTTCAAGTATTTGATAACTGAGGGCATTGTGACTGCCAATCCGAGAAAGGAGCGGCAAGACCGTGTCCTGAAATCCGCACAATTCAGCCCATACCGGTGGAGTACATCCGCTTGATGATGTCAGCCATTTCCAAGAGTGCACCATACCATAACAATTCCAAATTAGTCACCAATGATCTGTGTCGAGTCGCAGCTTGCAATCGCGCCATGATCCTTTTCTTGCTGGATACTGGCGTCAGAGTGGGGGAGCTGGTCACCGCCCTCAAAGAAAAGCTCGACATCAAGGCAGGCAGCGTCAAGGTGATCGGCAGAGACAACAAGGAACGCGTAGTTTACTTTTCGCCAACTACAGCCATGGCCTTGTGGAAATACTCCCAATCTCACGAATCAAATTTTCTTTTTGGGACCGAATTAGGTCGGAAGCTGGATCGCAACAACGTAACTCATGCCTTGCCAAGATTATGTCAGTGTGCTGGTGTGCCAGTGTATTCGCCTCACGCTTTCCGGCATACATTCGCGGTGAATTACCTGCGCAATTATCCAAATATTTACGCGCTGCAACAAATGCTGGGCCTTTCCAGTCTGGACGTGGTCAA
>Ga0209429_10000385_pt1 | contig 30461 bp, 22 predicted proteins | sample BarGraNGADG00212_3_FD_184493 | JGI IMG/M metagenome (GOLD analysis project Ga0209429, IMG submission 184493) | Arctic peat soil microbial communities from Barrow, Alaska - Barrow Graham LP Ref core NGADG0004-212 (SPAdes) (version 2) | ecosystem: Environmental > Terrestrial > Soil > Wetlands >... | reverse complement strand
TTAGCACCGTTCTTTATGGAATACATGTCCTATATTGACAATCATAACGGCGTTCCGGTCATCGTTCCAACGATCCAGGACACCTTTTTGCCGGATCTTGACAGGATTGCTGCAGCCATCACTCCAAAAACGAAAGCAATTATCATCAACTCCCCCAATAATCCAAGCGGGGTTGTATATTCTGCAGACGTACTTGACCGGCTGAATGCCTGCCTCCTGGCACAGGATCATGTCATTCATGTAATCTCAGATGAACCGTATGTTGATCTGATTTATGACGGAGCCGTTACACCCTGCTCACTGGATCATTTTACTAATGTTATCGTCTGCTACTCGTGGAGCAAGTCCCTCTCCCTTCCGGGCGAACGCATTGGCTATACGGCCGTAAGTCCGAAACACAAGGATTATGAACAGCTTTGTGCCGCAGTTATCATGTGCAACCGAATTCTCGGCAGTGTAAATGCTCCTGCGTTTTTTCAGAAGATCATTGAACGGACGATTGATGCAAGAGCAGATATCAGCAATTATGAATACCGCCGAAATCTGCTGTATGACATAGTCACACGTGCCGGATTCACCTGTACCAAACCGGCCGGTGCACTGTATCTTTTTGTAAAGTCCCCGGCAGATGATTTGGAATTTGCGGCCCTTTGTGCCAAATATAACTTACTTGTCGTTCCCGGCTCGGCATTCTCATGTCCCGGTTATTTCCGTCTGGCCTTCTGTGTATCCGAGAGCACAATCCGAGGTTCCGAAATGGCATTTATGTCCGTCGGCAAAGATTACCGTCTGATTTAATTTTTCAGACAGCAGGTGTCACAAAGACTAAAACAACGCCTCCCGTGAAATCGATTCCAATTTGGGGGGCGTTTCTTTCTGCGCGGTTACTGACCGAAAAAGAACTGCCCGGACTAAGTGTTACATTTGTCAGCGGATAATGGAGGCCGATCGTGGTAACGCCTGTAGCCTCGGAAAACAACGGAATCAGGGAAACAGCAAGTGCCCTTCTGTCCCTTGATGTTTTCCATCTTTCAAAATCAAGGCGGAAATTAGCCGGGCCTGAAAGCGGATATACCCATGACAGACCATCTGTCATAATTAAACTATTTCCTTCTTTTACCAGCAATCCAGCCAGAAGCAGGTTTGACAGCACATGGTCGGGGCGTCCCGACAGCGAGCAGACTAATAGAATCGGCTGATTCGCAGGAATCTCCCTTAAACAAAGTTCTGAATCCGTCATATCCTTTTCAACGGGAAAGACTTCCAGGGGGACACGCAATTCGCGAATCCAGGAGAGTGTATCACTATCAATGGAATCAAGATCCCCAATCAGTTTATCAGGGACAATTCCCATCTGCTTTGCATGAAAAGCACCGCTGTCAGCACAGACGACCTTATCATCGAATGAAATTTCCGATCTAATCGCTTCATAGTGAAGATTGGGTCCTCCCGATATAATCACCCAGCGCATTTTTTGATCCTCCTGATCGCCTCTGCCGGATCCTTGTCTCCAAAGACTGCATTCCCTGTCACAAGAAGCGTTACCCCTGCCTTTACTGCTGCCGGTGCAGTCTGAATATTTATTCCTCCGTCAACGGAAAGTATTGCATCGGATCCGATTGCGTCAAGTTCTTTTCTAACTGCACGAATCCGTTCAAGAGAAGCAGGAAGAAAACTCTGTCCTCCGAAGCCCGGGTATACGGACATAATCAGTACAAGATCAAGATCTGCAAGAAACGGATAAATTCTCTCTATTGCCGTATCAGGATGTATCGAAATACCGGCTTTTTTTTTGAGTGCATGTATCTGACGAATCACATCGGCCGGATCATCAACTGTCTCAATGTGAAAAGTGATCATATCAGCGCCTGCTTTTGCAAATGCCGCAATAAATGCAACGGGATTTGTTATCATCAGATGTACATCAAAAAGGATCTTTGTCTGCGGCCTTATTGATTGAATGATCGGTATGCCGAATGAAATATTCGGAACATAATGGCCGTCCATTACATCAATATGAAGAAAATCAGCTTCATTCCCAAGTTTGTTTATATCATCCGTCAGATGTCCGAAATCTGCAGATAGTATTGACGGTGCAACTTTAATTGTTTTCGCTTCTTCCATTAGGTTTCTCCTGTCGTTTTGTACTTTATGATTTATTTCTTATTCGTACCGTATGGTTTATTTTTAATGAGTAAAGCAACAAATTCCCTGTAGCGCAGGAGCCGGTCCGGATCGACCCGTGCTTCATCAATGGCACAGCCAAGCTCTCCTATATGCCTGCAGTCCTGGAACCTGCATTTCCCCTCAATCCGTTTAAGTTCCGGGTAACCGTACTGGACATCATCCGCTTCAAGCCCGATATCCGTAAGTTCCAGGGAAGAAAATCCCGGTGTATCCATCAGGTATCCATCTTCTACGGGAAAGAGTTCCACATGCCTTGTTGTATGTTTGCCTCTGTGAAGCCGCTCACTGATAGCGCCGACCTTCATACTTGAATAACCGGTCAGAATATTGCAGATCGTGGATTTTCCAACACCGGACTGTCCTGCAAACCCGACTGTGTTCCCCCTGAATAGCGGTCCGATAAACTCGTAATCCAGCGGTTCATCAAGTGAGGATGAAAATACATCATATCCCGCGCCCTGATAAATCGTACGTATGCGGTCAACTTCGACTGCATCAAGATCCGTCTTGGTCAGCCAGATGACCGGCCTGATTTCCTGTTTGGCACAAAGAATCAGGAGCTTGTCGAGAAGCTTGAAGTCAGGCTGCGGTTCTCTGGGGGAAATCGTCAGGATAAGAATATCCACATTGGCGACCGAAGGCCGTATCATCAGATTCTTTCTTGGCAGAATCCTGCAGATCATGTATGGAGCATCCGGATCACCGGATGGCTCAACTTCAACATGATCCCCTATTGTCGGTGTTATTTTATCTTTGCGGAAAATTCCCCGCGGTTTGGCCGACACGATGCCTTCCCCTGAAAGGTGAATCTCATAGGATCCGCCAACTCCTTTAACGATCGTCCCTGACTGTACTCTTACCGGTTCTGTCATGGCGTCTGCAAGAATACTGCAACCAGGGTCAGATTCTGCGAAGGCATTGTAAAGTCAAGGGTCTCTTTCTTCCCGTAGTCAGCGCTGTACGTCGCATCCGTCCAGTGGTCAAATTTGTATCCGGCATTCGGTACTGCCGTAATACTGAGCTGTGCATCCTGCGGATACATTCCCGAGGGTATCCCCGTTGTAGATCCGCCGGTCTCGGGATTGGCCTGAATAGTCAGCTGGTAGGATACCGGCGCGGGGGTTGCCGTTGCCGCTACCGCAAATACCGGTATCAGCGTTACATTTCTGGCAGGCATGACGAACGTGAAGCTTGGTGCCGTACTGACTACGGCTGCGCTTTCATCAAGCCACGATACAAATGTGTATCCCTGACTCGGAACTGCACTGATAGTCACCAACGAGGCTTCGAGGTATGCCCCGTCACCGACCACGCTTCCTCCGTTTGCCCCCTGCAGTGTGAGCAGATAAGACGCCGGGGTCGGAGTCGGAGTTACCGGGAATTGCGAGTTCTGATAATCTTCATATGTTCCAACATAAAGTGAGATGGATGATTGAGGGCTGACAACTGTGTCCTCCAACGGATCTGAGTAAAGAACGATCTGGTTGTTTTCAGGGAGAGCCATCGCAGCAGGATTCACTACTACGGTTCCAAGAACCAGATTCGCCTCGGTCAGAGTCTGTTTTGCCTTGCCGAGTGTAAGTCCGCTCAGTTTAGGAACTTTAACAGTGGTAACTCCCTGACTGATGATGAGAACGACCTCACTTCCAGACTCCACAAGTGAATCTGCAGGCGGATCCGTACGGATTACTTTGTCTGACTCAATCGTATTACTGGTTTCAGGCTGAGTACTGAATGTTAATCCAAGACTCGTAAGGTCAGCCTGAGCCGCAGCAAGATCATATCCCTCATAGTTTTTCAGCGTAATGGAATCCGGCTTCGCACTGACTTTCAGCTCGAGGGTATGCAGACCATTGTCCGGTTTGATTTCTACACCGGCTTCAATACTCTGCCAGAATACAATTCCTTCCGCATAGTCAGCAGACACCTCATAAGTGATCTTATATGATTCAAACTTCTGTTTTGCGAAGCTTGCCTCAACTTCTGTTATTGGTGTTCCGACATAATTTGCAACACTGAAGGAGGCGTTTGAAGTACTTGACAGGTTGCCGAATATCACTTTGGATACCAGGAAAAAAGTACTCAGGAGTACGCCGATAATTACGGTAATCAAAAGAATAACAAGGACATTGTCTTTGTTTCTTGAACTTCTTCTTTTTTCGATGGAGTGTTCAATATCCCTGAGTTTGCCGTAGTTGGGGTCATGACGCATCGCCTGCATCTGATTTGTTGTAGAATCCATGACATCAGGCTTGGCAAGTATGCCGTATGCGCCGTTGGGGTCGACCATAAGCGCATCCATCTCAGTAACCATTTCACGAATCGTAGGATAGCGATAATCGACGGACTTCTGCATAGCTTTCTGAATAATGGCATCAAGTCCCGCCGGAATTCCGGGAATAAAGCCTGATGCAAGGGGCGGCGGTTCCTGGAGATGTTTGATTGCAATGGCAACAGATGTATCTCCGTCAAAGGGGACGCGCCCGGTTACCATTTCGAATAATAGAACGCCAAGGGAATAGATATCTGAGCTCGGTCCTACCATGGAGCCCCTCGCCTGTTCGGGCGAAAAATAATGAACAGACCCCAGGGCCCCGCCGGATGTAAGTGTAATTGTATTATTAGTGGCGGCACGTGCGATTCCAAAATCCGTAACCTTGGCAATCCTGTCTTTTGTAATCAGAATATTATGGGGTTTGATATCACGATGGACGATACCATTCTGATGGGCATTATCAAGAGCCATGCCAACCTGAATCGCAATTGGGACCGCGACACGCCAGTCAAGGTGTCCGTTCTGTGTTATCAGTTCCTTGGCCGTTATTCCATCCACATATTCCTGCACCATATATCTGAACTCGCCTTCCTGGCCTACACCAAGGACACGGACGATATTAGGATGCGACAAAGAAGCGGCTGCTTTTGCCTCTGTGTCAAAACGTTTGATGAATTCTTCATCCGCCGTAAATTCCGGCTTAAGAATCTTAATAGCAACATGTATTCCGGATGACATATCTGTAGCAAGATATACATTTGCCATACCGCCGCTTCCGATGAGCCGGACAATACGATAACGTCCGCCCAGAATCATTCCTTCCGGTCCCTGATTCGAAATACTCATACAGTCTCCTTGTTCTTTTCCCTGTTGCAATGGATCAGAATAACAGTAACATTGTCTTTCCCGCCCACACGGTTCGCAGCGCTGACGAGCTGGTCTGCACACGCATCGAGATCTTTATGCCGGCGTAATATGGTACGGATCTCACTCTCTTCCAGATAGCCGTAGAGGCCGTCTGTACACATGAGAATCAGATCCCCTTCCGATATATCAAATGAATAGGTATCCGGGGACATATATTCATTTACTCCCAAAGATTTAATAAGTACATGACGTTTCGGATGCGTCAAGGCTTCTTCTTCCGTAATTGAACCCGAATCAACCAACTCCTGGACCAGTGTATGGTCTACCGTAAGACGGTCCATGGTGGAACCATGAAGCAGGTAGACACGGCAGTCCCCGATGTGTGAAAGGTAAAGCCTCCAATCCCTGAGGACGGCAACTGTCAGAGTCGTTCCCATTCCTTTGAAGTCCTTGCTGTCCAGTGATTCTAGATATACTCTTACATTTGCTTTTTCTACTACAAGACGCAGCAGATCTTCCACATCCTTCGTATTCTTTGCTGATTCCAGTTCACGGGGTAAAGCGGAAAGAACATACTCGACCGCCGTCCGGCTTGCAAGCTCGCCGACAGCATGACCGCCCATACCATCGGCGATTACGAATACTGTATCCTCTCCGACATTCAGAACAGCCTTGAAATCTTCATTATTCTTACGGACAATTCCCTTATCCGTGGCACTGGCATATTTCATTTCTGCTCACTTTCCTGCATTCCTCTGCGGAGCTGCCCGCAGGCAGCCATGATATCCGTTCCCATTTCCCTGCGCAGAGTCACCGTCATTCCCGTCTGCTCAAGTGTCTGCTGAAAAAGCCTTACATGATCAGGTGTGCTTCTCTTATAACGGCTTCCTTCAAACTCATTTGCAGCTATCAGATTAATATGGCAATGTATCCCGCGAAGTCGATTTGCCAGATCGCGCGCATCCTGAACCGAGTCATTAATACCCTCAAAAAGAGAATACTCAAATGTAATCCGTCTTCCCGTTCTTGTTACATACCGGCGGCTTGCATCAAGCAGCGAATCGATGTCATACAGATTGGCAACAGGCATCATACTGCGTCTGAGCAGGTCCCTGGAAGCATGAAGAGAAACAGATAGATTAACCTGTAGATTAATACTTATAAATTCTATCATTTGAGGAACAAGACCGCAAGTTGAGACAGTAATATGACGTGCCCCAAGGTTCAATCCGTCCGGATCGTTGGCGGCTTTGAGAAATCCCAGCAGCTGATCGTAGTTATCAAACGGTTCCCCGATTCCCATAACGACAACGCTGTGGATCCTGTCGCCAATAACGTCCGAAATGACAGTAATTTGACCAAGCATTTCACCGGAGGTCAGATTACGCCCGAATCCGGCATGTGCAGAAGCACAAAAAGCACAGCCCATTTTGCAGCCCGCCTGTGATGAAATACAAAGTGAGTATCCCGTTTTATATTTCATCAGAACTGTTTCCACACGGTTGCCGTCATGAAGCTGGAAAATGAATTTCCTGGTGCCGTCTATCTTTGAGGTCAATTCCTTTTCCACTTTGAGCCCCAGCAGGATAAAATCCTCGGTAAGTGCCGCGCGGATTGACTCGGGAAGATTCTTCATCCGGGCAGTATCCTGTATGCCCCTGACAAACCATTGATAAATCTGTGCAGCACGGTACCTTGGGAACCCCCGTTCTTTCACCCATTCTTCCCATTCCTGTATTGTCAGATCAAATACAAAACGTTTGTCCATTTATATTTTTCTCCTGAAACGTGCAATAAAGAATCCATCACAGCCGTCCGCATCAGGCAGCAGCTGAAGTCTGCCGTGCAGGGCTGATTCCAGATGTTCCTGATTGAGAGAAACGAGTTTTGCAGGCAAAATATCAGCAAAAGGATATTCTTCAAAATCAACTCTGGCAGCAAGGAATTTGTCGGCCTGTTCCCCGTTTTCATGAGGGTTGATGGTACATGTGCTGTATACAAGAGTTCCGCCCGGCATTACAAATTCCGCGGCCTGGCTAAGTATCTTCTCCTGCACTGGCAGAAGCTCCTGGATTTTCTCATAGGTCATTGTTAATCGGATATCCGGCTTTCGAAGCAGCAGTCCCAGTCCGCTGCAGGGAACGTCTGCCAGTACGCCGTCAAAATAAGAGGCATACCCGGGGATCTCTTCCATAAGCCGTGTAGCATCCGCCTCGGCCGTGTCAATACAGGTAAGCCTCAGACGTGCCTGGTTCTGCTCAACCATTTCCAGTCTCGCCGCATACAGGTCGAGTGCCAGTACCTTCCCCTGATCCTCCATAAGTTCGGCCATATGGCAGGATTTCCCGCCGGGTGCTGAACAGACATCAAGAATTTTCTGCCCTTTTCTGGGCGACATCAAATATGACGCGAGCATGGCTCCCTCGTCCTGGATCATAAACAGGCCTTCCTGAAAACTGGCAAGCTCGTAAACGGCATGTCCCGCCAGGTCAAGTCGAAGTGCATCCTCCATGAAAAGACTCTCCTGAGCAATAACGCCCTCCTCTTCAAGCTTCTCCGCGAGGGCTTCCTTTGAAGCATGCACCCGGTTCACACGTGCGGTGATTGAGGGATCCTTAAGGAACGCTGCAGCCAGTGACTGCGCCTTTTCCTGTCCGTACCATTTTATCAGGCAGCCGCTCAATTCGCGGTTCAGTGAATACTTCACATCGAACCGGCTGTTTTCCGGGTCGATAATGCCGTCTTCGCATTCTTTTGCCAGTGTCCGAAGAACAGCATTTACCAGACGTACGCCGCCTTCATTCGTATAAAGCTTGGCAATCTTCACCATCTCATTAACTGCCGCAAAAGGCGGTACGGAATGCGCATACATGAGCTGCCACAAACCCATTCTCAGAATGGTATGTACATCGGAATCCAGGGACGCAAATTTTTTGCGCAGGTTCTTCTCCAGATAAAAATCCAGAGTATGTACCCTTGTTATCGTTCCGTAGAATATCGCAACCGTAAAACTTTTTTCCTGTGAAGTAAGTCTTGTACTTCGCAGGGATTTCTGAAGGACGATATTGGAATATGCTGTGTTTTCAAAAACTTCCGTAAGCATGTGAAAGCACAGGTTACGGGCAATGTCTGCCTTTTGACTCATTTTATCTCCCCATCAAACCGGGTTCCCGCCCGGTAATTATGACCGCACTCAGTAACATGCATCCGCCGGTTCGACTGTGGCTGTACGTTGGTAAGCACAATACAGCCGGTCCCGCATGCAACATATATACCTGATTTTACCCCTCGGATTATTGTCCCCGGAACAGGCGTCCCATAATCACCCTTATAGCCTTCGATCAGTTCATCCGCATTTTCCGGAAGACGCGACCCGTATATTTTGAATCTTTCACCGTTATACAGTGTGTATGCGCCCGGCCATCCGCACAAAGCGCGTATCTGGTTATGAATCATATCCGACGGCAGCGTCCAGTCAATGAGTCCCTGCTCCTTCTGAATCGGCGGGGAGAGCGTTACAAGGCTGTCATCTTGCGGCACCGGCTTTATTGATCCGGACAGATATCCGGGCAAAGTCTCAACAAGGAATTCCGCACCGATATCGGCAAGTCTTGCCATAAGAGCCACGGTATCCTCATCAGGATCAATCGGGCACTCACGCTGGCTCAAAATATCACCGGTATCCATACCGGCATCCATTACCATAATAGTAATGCCTGTTACCTTATCACCGTTCAGAATCGCCCACTGCACGGGGGCGGCACCCCGGTATTTGGGAAGAAGTGATGCGTGCACGTTCAGACATCCCTGTACCGGTACAGCAAGAACCGCGGCCGGCAGAATTTTACCGTACGCGGCAGTTATTACGAGATCCGGTGTCCACGCCTTCATCTGTGCCAGAAATTCTTCCGTACGCAGTGATGCAGGCTGATATACAGGGATACCTAAAGACAAAGCCATAACCTTAGCCGGAGGCGCGGTCAGCTTCATATGCCGGCCAACCGGTTTGTCAGGCTGTGTCACGCATGCTATGACTTCCTGTTCTGTGCTGTGAAGTCTTTTAAGCACTGCAGCTGCAAATTCAGGAGTCCCCAGAAAAACAATTCGCTTATTCAATTCGAAATGATTTCCCCCTTAACTTTATCAATGAATAGAATTCCATCAAGATGATCGTACTCGTGGCAAATACAAATAGCCAAAAATTCTTTGGCATGCAGCTCAAATGGCTTTCCCTGACGATCAAGTGCCCTGATTGTAAGTTCTTCAGGCCGTTCAACATCTCCCGATTTACCAGGCAGGGAAAGACATCCCTCACTGGCAATAACCGAACCCTTCATATCCGATATTACAGGATTGATGAATTCATGAAGTCCGGTGCCGTCTCCTATATCCACGATAAAAATACGCTTAAGAACACCCACCTGTACGGCTGCAAGCCCTACACCGCGATGTTCAAGACGCATGGTATCAGCCATATCATCCAAAAGAATTCTGGTTCTGTCATCTATAACGGTTACCTCGCGGGAAACCTTTCTCAGGATATCGTCACCCACTGTAATTATTTCACGTAATGCCATATACAATCGCCCCTTTAATTTATGCTTTTAGTTACTTCTATTCTACCATAAAGGATCAATGTCCATATAGAGCAGATACCCTTCTGCAAAAAAGCGTGACTGCATTATGGCAAAAAGTCGGGATAATTGTGATTTTCTGTCAGCCTTTATGTTAATTCGAAAGCGGAATCGATCACGGAGTCTGTATAACTGGTCCGGTGTCGGTCCGTAAATATCTATCCGGCATGCATCCGGCAGGGAATCTATAGCCTCCGCAAGGGCTTTCAAGACGATATTCACCTGTTCCTTTGCCGTCTGTTCATCCTCGTGGGACAGAAGAATGCTTCCCAGTGCACGAAAGGGAGGATATCCAAGCCTTCTTCGATATTCAATCTCATTCTTGAAAAACATCTCATAATCCTGATGTGCCGCGCAAATAAGAACATCATCGTCCGGCTGATAGGTCTGTATATAGACACGTCCTGCTTTTTCACCGCGGCCCGCCCGCCCCGATGCCTGAGTTATCAGTTGAAATGCCCTCTCCCCTGCTCTGAAATCAGAAGCACGCAGAAGCAGATCCGCTGCAACAATCCCAACCACGGTTACATCCGGAAAATCGTGTCCTTTGGCAATCATCTGCGTCCCAACAAGAACACTTGCCTTCTTTTCACGGAAGAGCCCCAGAAGCCTGGAATGGGCATCCCTGCCGACGGTTGTATCCTGATCCATACGAATGACAGTCTCGCCGGGGAATTCCTTTTTAACCATCTCCTCGAGCTGCTGTGTGCCAAGGCCGAATTTGCCCTGCACCGGACTTTGGCATGACGGACAGACAGCCGGAACCTTCCGCGTGAGTCCGCAATAGTGACAGATAAGGATAGACTTCCCTGTCCGAGCGGGTGTATGGAGAGTCATCGCCACGGAACAGTGCGTGCATATTATGACTTGCCCGCAGGACCGGCACAGCAAAAGACTCGAATATCCTCTTTTGTTTAAAAATAATATTACCTGTTCGTTTTTTGCAAAAGCCTCTGTCATTGCCTGCCGTAAACTGCGGCTGAAAATGGAGCGGTTCCTGCAGCGAAGTTCTTCACGCATATCAACAATTTCGGTTTGGGGAAGCTGTGCTTCATTAACCCTTTCAGGAAGTGACAAAAGGGTTGTATATCCCTGTTGAGCAGAATAGTACGTCTCAACCGAAGGAGTGGCGGAACCTAATACAAGTACCGCTCCCGACTGATGCGCCCGGCGTCTGGCGATATCCCTCGCATGATATCTAGGATGTGTCTCGGACTTGTAGGATGTATCCTGCTCCTCATCCATGAGAATTAATTTAAGCCTGTCGATCGGTGCAAATACAGCTGAACGTGCACCGACAACTATCCGCGCCTTACCTTTGCGGATGATATCCCATTGCTCATATCTGTCCTTGGGAGTCAGTCTGCTGTGAAGCACAGCAACCTGACCAGGGAAACGTCCGGTAATCCACCGAATCATCTGCGGAGTAAGTGAAATTTCAGGAACAAGGAATAAGACACTGTCCCCTCTGTCAAGTACTTCCTGCGCACACTGCAGGTAGACCTCCGTTTTTCCGCTTCCGGTAATTCCGTACAGAAGAAATTCCTTTTTGCACGTGGCATCGAGGATCTCTCGGATTGCCGTCTGCTGTGCATCCGAGGGAGGAAAAGGCAAAGTCCGTTCCGCAGTATCCTCTTCCTCTTTTTCTTCCTCTTCCGCAGGCGTGAACTTTCTTTTTTCAATTCCGATTATGCCCTTTTTCCTGAGTGTATCGATGGGCGACCGCGAAATGGAGAATATGTTCATAAGTTCAGATACGGATACTTCTGCACACTCGCAGAGAAGTTCAACAATCCGGATCTGTACAAGGCTGTCCAGCTCACCTTCTGCGAGCACGGACAGAGCCGTCTCCTTATCAAGAAGAAAGGCGGCCTGCTGACTCTTGGATTTGCGTGTTGTCACCAAAGAGGGAACCATGAGCCGTATCGCGTCACCATATGTACAGGTAAAGCGTGAGCGGATATATGTCAGAAGTGCAATCTGATCTGCAAAGAGAACAGGGGTCTTATCAATGATTCTGATGATATTTTTGAGCTCGTATTTCGACTCCCTGTCCTGATATGTATCCAGTACCAGAGCTATGCATATGCGGTTGCCGCTGCCAAAAGGAACCTCGACAAATTGGCCTGTGCTCAGACAGGGTTCCATTTCTTCAGGTACACGGTAATCATAGATCTGATCTGTTGTCAAAACGGAATCGCGCAGAACGACAGCTGCCTGCATGATATACTTTCTCCTTTTGGGAACGCGAAATACGATTATATTTGATTATAGTCTTTTTACATAAACGAAAACAGGTCAATCTGGGATGATTCCGGCAAGTGATCAAGGCATCCGGTTGACACTATTTTTGCCATGGCCGTCGGTCCGATTCCGCTTCTTCTCAGGAGTTCGTCACGCGTTTTGAAGGGGCCATCTGCACGGGCCGTACAGATGCTTTGCGCTATGGCAGTACTGATTGTCGTAATGGAATTCAGTGGCGGAAGAATTTTCCCTTTGCCGACTTTAATGAAATGATCTGCGTCGGATTTCAGAATGTCAAAAGGAAGAAATTCAATTCCCCTTGCAGACATCTCCTCAACAAGCTCGCAAAGATAGTACTGCGCTTTTTCAGTAGGCTTGCGTCCCATGAATCCATCATACAGTTCTTTTCTTCTTGCCTTTACGCGTGCTGATCCGCTGCACATATTGTCACCGTCAAATTCGTCGGCACGGATCGTGAAATAGGAACAGTAGTACTCTTCCGGATAGTACACTTTAAACCAGGCAATGCGCAGGGATGATATGGCATATGCCGCAGCGTGCGCCTTAGGGAACATGTACTTGATTTTTTTACAGGAATCAATATACCAGTCGGGTACTTTGTTTTCGCGCATAAGCGCTTCCTGTTCGGGAGTCAGGCCTTTGCCCTTCCTGACTTTTTCCATGATATCAAAGGACGCCTTGTTCGGAAGTCCCCAATAGATGAGCTGCGTCATAATACCGTCGCGGCATCCGATTACGCCGGTCAGCGTGCAGGTTCCGTTTTGAATCAGATCCTGTGCATTGCCCTTCCATACATCCGTACCATGGGACAGCCCCATGAGCTGGACAAGATCATAGAAGGATGACGGGCGCGTCTCCATGATCATATCACGGGCCATGAATGTGCCCATTTCGGAGAGCCCGAGAGTTGCGGTTTTTGCTTCCGAGGTGCCTTCAGGAATCCCGAGGGCTTCCGTAGAGACAAAGAGCGACATAACTTTCGGGTCCGGAATCGGGATAGTACGCACATCAACACCGGTCAGGTCACTGAGCATGCGCAGCATCGTCGGATCATAATGACCGAGAATATCAAGCTTAAGTATCGTGTCGTGCATGGCATTGAAATCGAAATGCGTTGTCGTCGTGCCGCAGGTAAGCTTATTGGCCGGATGCTGAATCGGTGTAAATTCAAATACATCCATTTCCTTGGGAACAACGACAATGCCGCCCGGGTGCTGGCCGGTTGTGCGTTTGACGCCGATAAGCCCGAGGGATCTTCTGCGCAGCTCCGCCCTGCTGGCAATTGTTTCCGTTTTCTCCTGAATTTTACTTACAACGGAGATCGCATTTTTGTCGGCAAAACAGCCGATGGTTCCTGCCCGGAATGTATGGCTCTCCCCGAAAAGCTCCGCAACGTATTTATGAGCCCGTGACTGGTATTCATTGGAAAAATTAAGATCAATATCAGGCTGCTTGTCACCGTAGAAGCCGAGAAAAGTCTCAAAAGGAATATCCTGCCCTTCGCAGCGCATCGGCGTCCCGCATTTCGGACAGATAATCGCCGGAAGGTCATATCCCGATCCGAATTCACCGGACTCGTCAAATATCGAGTAGCGGCATTGGGGGCACAGGTGATGCGGCGGAAGGGGATTTACTTCTGAAATTCCGCAAAGTGTTGCAACAAGTGATGATCCGACCGACCCTCTTGAACCTACTATATACCCGTCTTCATTTGATTTTTTAACAAGACGGTACGCAATATAGTACATGATTGCAAAACCATGGCCTATGATGGAGTCAAGTTCCTTTTCTACCCGGGCTTTGACAACGGGTGAGATTTCGCCCTCAAATTCATACAGCTGCCTGGCTGCATCCCATGTCAGATTCCGGATATCGTCTGCCGCCGTCTCAATAATCGGCGGATACGTACCGTCGGGAAACGGCTTGAGTCCCGCCTCTATGCGATCAGCTATTGCATTGGTATTTTTTACTACCACCTCATATGCTTTGTCTTGCCCGAGGTATGTGAATTCCTGAAGCATTTCCGGGGTCGTCCTGAAATACAGGTCACTCTGGAGTTCGGCATCCTTGTAACCCATATCCATCAAAATATATTTGCGGTATTCGCCCTCTTCTTTTTCCATGAAATGTGCATCTGTTGTTGCGCATACAGGTACTTTCAGGTGTTCTCCGAGAATGGTAATCAGACGGTTCATATTCTTTAAGTCTTCGGTCGTCTGAAGGCCGCTTTCCGGATTCCTCAAATAGAATTCATTGTTGCTTAAGGGCTGGATTTCAAGATAATCGTAAAAGCGTGCCATGCGGATAAAGGCACGATCCTGCAGCATGACGGATTTTGCAAGTTCAAGATTGTTGCCGTTGGCACGATAGTAGCCGAGAACCCTTGTAAAAATCTCACCTCGCTCACAGGCACTTCCTATGATAAGACCTGCCTTGAAATACGCGAGTACGGATTTGGGAATACGGGGCCGCATATTGAAATACTGCGTATGCGATTCCGATACCATGCGGTACATGTGATAGAGACCCAGTGCATTCTGAGCCAGAAGTATGACATGATACACTTTCTGTTTTCGTGCTACGATCTCCGTAAGACCGAGTTTACCGGCTTTCCCGTTGAGCTCCAGCGGCGTACTCAAATCAAAATCCCTGAGTACTTTGGAAAGTATGATTCCACAGGTCATCGCGTCGGAATCTGCCCGATGGGCCCTGACAAGAGGTATCTTCAGATACTCTGCCACGGTGGAGAGCTTTGCATTCGGAAGGTCCGGAAAAAATACGCGCGCAAGCTCAACCGTATCAATCGTAACCGGGTTGAACTTGACCCGGTATTCCTCGTGTTTTTCGATATCCACGGAAAATCCTGCCGCCCTCAGAAAGGACAGGTCAAACATCGCATTATGAGCACAGATCGGGCTTTTCCCGAGAAATTCAGAAAATGCACGGACTGCCTTGACAGGATCCGGTGCTCCTTCCACGTCAAAAGGAGTGATTCCTGTCAACTCCGCAATATTCTGCGGAATATCCCTTCCCGGATTCACAAAAGTATGGAATATCTCCCCGGGTACAAAGGAGCCCGATTCATCCATGGCAAAACGCACGGCGCCGATTTCCAGAAGGGCGTCGGATGCACAGTCAAGACCTGTTGTCTCAACATCTACGGCAACAAAACCGCCTTCAAACGAATCAGTCTCCTGCGCATGATATGCAATGCACGGTCCGTCATCAACAAGGTATCCTTCCATGCCGAAAATGATCTTGAAAGGCTTGTCCGGTCTCTTGCCTATAATTTTCCTGTACGTTTCCGCTGCTTCAGGAAAACCCTGGACTACGCCGTGATCTGTCAGGGCACAGGCAGGATGACCCATCCTGGATGCTTCCAGGAAAAGGCGGGAAACATCAATAACCGCATCCTTCTCACTCATTTTGGTGTGGCAGTGAAGTTCCACCCGTTTAACGGCGGCAAGATCCTCACGCTTCTTCGGAGCATCCTTTTCCATGACGCCGTCAACGGAAGCCTGCAGATCTCTGGAATATTTATCATCAAAATATACATTAGCCTGAAAACGGGCGTATCCGCCCTTTTTGAAACGGTCCTCAAACGAATCGGCATCCTGAGGCTGCATGAAATAAACACAGGCAATGCAGCCGGTATCGTCCGTCACATAAAAGTTAATCCTGACCTTATTACCTGTCTTTGTCAGATTAAAAGTGTCTATCTCAACATTGCCGTCAAATTGAACAAGTCCGGTATTGGAATTCATTTCATGTATTTTGACAACCGGAAGCGTCGGATTGCCTTTTCCCCAGAGAACACCGTCTGCTTTGGGCGTTCTTGTGAAAACCGTCTTATTCTCCTTGGCAGCTTCCTTGGCTTTATACTCCCACGAATCCTGGTTTATTGGCGGCGGTTCCGGCATGCCTGTATCCTGGAAGGCTGCTTCCTGTCCATGAATCTTACTGCTGCTGTCCCGGGTATCGGCTTTGGCTGGTTTGGGTTTATGCTGCGCTGCCTGGCCGCCGGTTCCGCCGCCCGTCCCGAATCTGCTTTTTGCCATGGGATTGACGGAATGTGCAGTCTCTTCGCCGGTTGTCTGATATTGTGCGGATTGAATAATCGCTTCATGGGCTTCCCTGCGCAGGGCTTCGGCCTGTTCCCTTGCAAAAGTAAGCGGTGAAACCGATGACTCGGAATTATTATATTCCCATACAAAAGGGCACTGTACTTCAAGGTATTTCTGCATGAACGCATCAATACGTACGGAAAATTCGTTTTCCAGTGAAGTATCCATTGTATGATATAAATGTCCTGTAAGTCCCTTATCAGCGCTTTCAAACCGGGCACTTGAGACAAGAGAACCAAGAAGAGGATTTTCACGCTTAACCGCGGATAAAATCCAGGGCAGCAGCGGGTGAATCATTGCAGCCGGCGTCTGGTTCTCTTTTGGAAACCCTGAGAGAAAAAGACGGACATGAGAAAGCGAGAGCTCTTTATGCAGTTCGTTTTCCAGCTCAAGCAAGAGATTGCCGCCGGGAACTGAACCTAAAAGATCAAGGGTCAGCTCCAGTCCTTTTGCATAGGCATCCATTCGGACATGCAGCACTCTGACGTGAACCGTACGTGCTATGGCAAGGAGCTGGGGATTCTGAGAAAAGGACTGAACAAATTCTTCCAGATATATCATTCTTTGCGGGTACTCTCCTTATTGTTTTCGCGTTTTTGGGCTTCGCCCATCGCACGGATCTCCATGATCAATTCTCTGACAACATTTTCTGCCGGTATTTTCCGCACAGCTACGCCCTTTTTGAACAAAAGAAACTCATTGATGCCGCCTGCTATGCCAATATCCGATTCCTTTGCCTCGCCCGGTCCGTTGACGACGCAGCCCATAACGGCAACGCGCAGATTATAGGGCATATCCGACACTTCTTTCTCGATCTGCTCGGCAAGCTCAATGAGAGGAACCTGCGTGCGCCCGCATGTCGGACAGGAAATAAGTGAAACCCCGCGGCGCCGCAGCGATAATGATTTCAGGATACTGTATGCTGCTCGGACCTCTTCGACCGGATCACTTGTAAGCGAGACACGGATCGTATCCCCGATTCCCTCCGCAAGCAGTGTGCCGATACCGACAGCTGAACGGATAATTCCTTCTTTGAGGGTCCCTGCTTCCGTCACACCGACATGCAAAGGATACGGTGTCTTTCCGGAAAGGAGCCGGTAACTTTCAATGGTAAGAAGCGGGTCGGACGACTTGATGCTGACTACCATATCATGAAAATGCGCCTTTTCGATGGACTCAATCGCACCGAGAGCACTCTCGGCCATCGAGTCACGGTTGACTCCGCCGAATTTTGCCAGAAGTGTATGTGAGATCGATCCGGAATTCACTCCTACGCGGATGGGAACCTGATGTTCACGCGCAGCATCGGCAACCTGAATAATTCGTGATTCATCTCCGAGGTTGCCGGGGTTGATCCGTATCTTGGCCGCTCCGTTTTCAATGGACAAAAGTGCAAGCCTGTAATCAAAATGAATATCCGCCACGACGGGAATCGGAGAACGCCTTGTAATTTCACCAAGGGCAAGAGCCGCCTCCCTGTCGGGAACGGCAACCCTGGTAATCTCACAGCCGCATTCTGCAAGGCGTATAATCTGTGCCACGGTAGATTCGACATCGCGGGTATCCGTCGTATTCATGGACTGAACTACAACAGGTGCGTCTCCGCCTATAGCAACCCCTCCGACAAAAACGGTATTTGTCAGTTTTCTATTCATACTTTATCCTACCAATCGCATAATATCCGATGACAATGCGAAAATCACCAGTGATATCAGAACGGCAAACCCTACTGCATTAATAACTCGCTCTGTTTTCATCGAGAGTTTTTTACCGCGTATCATTTCAATTACCACCAGCACCATGGCGTTGCCGTCGAGTCCCGGAAGCGGAAGAAGATTCGTAAACGCAAGGCCTACAGAAATCAATCCGGCAAGAATTCCCAGGTTTTCGATCTTCACCGAATTATCTGTCTTGGGAGCATCCACAACATCTGAAACAATGGTTGCAATCCCGACAGGTCCTGCAACAGCATCCTGTGCGGCGATCTTTCCCTGCGCCACATCCCGGATACTAAGTATCGATACTTTCATAATTGAAACAGAGTACAGCACAGATTCCTTCAAAAGACTTCCGATCCCCTTACCGGGCATCAGGAAAATACCTCTGTCGTTGGTAGTGTCAAATATAGTCGTTGTCAGCTTCACATCCTGCTGTATGCCGTCACGAATAATCGTTGCAGTCACCTCATTACCGTTACTCGAGGATACTACGTCCGCATATGCGGGATCATCAACTGCTATTCCATTGACCGCGATCAGTGAATCATTAATCCTGAGCACGGGGTTCCCGCCATTTTGAGTAGGGTCAACCTCTACAACAGCCATACCGCCGTTCTCATCCAACCCTGACATCACGGTAATTCCCAGACGATACTTTGATGTAACCGTTGGTGTAAGCATCACGCTGTATTTCTTGCCGGTATCCTTTGAGATAATTACCATTTTCAGAGGTTCACCGGAAGGAGCATTGTAAAGCACATAGGAAAGATCAAGCTGCGTAAAAATACGGCTGCCGTTCAACTCAATAATCTCATCACCCGGAACGGCCTGTGTTTCCGAGATCTGCGTTCCCGCAGAAGTTTTATCAAGATTTGTAGAAAGAAATCCGAAACAGGAAAACATAACGGCAAAAATAATCACGCCGAGAACCAGATTGGTTAAGGGTCCGGCAAGGGCAACAACAAGCCGTTTCCATCTTGGCTGGTTAAAAAGCGAATCCGGGTTGGTAATCCCTCCGTCCTCATCTTCGAGTCCGGGAAAACGCACATATGCGCCGAAAGGAATAAGCCGGATATGATAATCAACGCCATTTTTCTTCCAATGAATAAGTGAAGGCCCGACAAATACGGACAGCTCCTCCACTTTGAGTCCAAGTCTCCTTGCTACAAGGAAATGACCTATTTCGTGAGCGGCCGCCAATATTCCAAGACCTAATATGCATACAACTATACTTAAAGGTGACATCATACTCTCCTGATCTGCTATGCTTTCGCTGTTTTCGAGAAAATTTCCTTAACAAACTCTCTGGCCCACAAATCCATTTCATAGACGTCGCTGACGGAAAAACCAGTAACAATCCCCTCCCTCTCGTGAGCATCCATGCATGCACGGATGCTTTCCTCAATGGAAGTAAAAGGAATCGTTCCTGCCAGAAAAGCCTCTACCGCCGCTTCGTTGGCAGAATTCATAATTACCGGCAGTGACCCGCCGATACGCCCTGCATGATAAGCCAGATCGAGGCAGGAAAAAACATCCGTATCGCATTTTTCAAAATGCAGATCTGCACACCCGGGCGCAAAGGGATCAAACGGTTCACTGAGATTATCAAGCCGGTGCGGATAGGCAAGGGCAATCTGAATCGGCAGCATCATATTCGGGCGTCCCATCTGTGCAAGGACGGAACCATCCCTGAGCCTGACCATGGAATGAACAATACTCTGCGGATGCACAACGACGGTAATCCGGTCGACAGGCACGTCAAAAAGCCAGCCGGCCTCGATGACCTCAAGACCTTTATTCATCATGGACGCTGAATCAATTGTTATTTTACCGCCCATTTTCCAGGTCGGATGCGACAGAGCTTCTTTTACCGTAACCTTCTGCAGCTGTTCTCTGGAGAAACCCCTGAAAGGTCCCCCGGACGCAGTCAGAAGAATTCTGTCAAGACTTCCCGAGGGCTGACCCCACAGGCACTGCCAGATGGCTGAATGCTCGCTGTCCACAGGAAGAAGTTTCCCGAATTTTGCCAGGATTTTAGGAATTACGATGGATCCGCCTGCAACCAGAGTCTCTTTGTTTGCCAGTGCTATATCCTTGCCTGCGTCAATCGCACAGCAAACCGGATCGAGTCCCTTCACACCAACCATTGCAGCGACAACCATTTCTGCTTCCGGAACACAAGCACATAATTTGTTGCCTTCATCTCCGAAAAAGATTTGCGTTTTCTCACCGAATCCTGCCAGTCGCTTTTTTAATTGTATTGCATCTTTTTCATCCGCCACGCTGGCAAGCAGAGGATGGAATTCCCTGATCTGTTCTTCTATAAGCTCCACGCGCGATCCGCAGGACAGCGCAGCTACTTCAAAGCGTTCCGGAAATCCCCGGACTACTTCCAAAGTCTGGGATCCAATGGAACCGGTCGACCCCAATATTGCGAGTTTTTTCATATTGTCTCCTTATGCAAAACAAAGAGCGAGTGCAAATGCTACGGGCAATGTAAAGAAGGCGCTATCAAAACGATCAAGAAGTCCTCCGTGTCCAGGAAGAATCTTTCCAAAATCCTTGATTCCCGCCCATCTTTTGATGGCGGAAGCCATCCAGTCCCCCAGCTGCGAGACAATGGAAAGAACAATTCCAATCCCCGCAGCAATCATAAGGAGGGCCGGCCGACCCATCGTTGAATCAACAAAATGATCCATAAAAAGCCAGAAAAAGAGAACCATAATACCTGCACAGCCGATCGCCCCGCCTATGCAGCCTTCAACTGTCTTCTTCGGACTGATATGGGGAACAATCTTGTGTTTACCGAAAAGTGATCCGGTAAAATAGGCAAAGACGTCTGATACCCAGGGTGCACAAAGACCAATGGCTACAAAATACCACCCCTTGGGAATAAAAAGCGCCGTGATGTTGGCGCATGCCAGCGGAAACGAGACATAAAGCTCGATAGACGCAGTGGCAACCCCGTCACCGAAAGCGTGTTCACCGGGCTGGAATAATACCATGATAATAACCGTATTCATGGCAAGAAGGAGAATGGCCAGTGCATATGTTGAAAAAGCCAGCATAGCAGATGGGGAATACACACTGATCAGGACCGGAAGAATCGAAAAACTTGCGCCGACGTAACCCAAATACTGTCCGGGTCTCATCCCTTTGGCCTGTACGCACAGGATCATCTCCCTTCCGACGATGAGTGCAACCGCAGCCCAAAGAATGGAAAGAAAATAGGGCGAATAATATCCGGGAATGACAAAAGCCAGAATCCCTATTGTGAATATTACACCGGTTATGACTCTCTGTTTCATATTTTAAAGGAAGCAGTTCATTAGAAAACACGGCCAGATACTCTTACTGCTTCACTCCTTTCCCGTCTGATATTGCCTGAAATCTTTCGAATTTATACCATTTTACGCTTTCCAAGTAAAACAAGCTACTTGTCTTTCGGTTTTGACAGACCGCCGAAGCGCCTGTCCCTATCTGAAAATGCACGGAATGCTTCCGTCAGATCTTCAAATCCGAAGTCCGGCCACAGTGTGTCCGACACCCAGAATTCAGCATAAGCGGCTTCCCATACGAGGAAATTGGACATTCTCTGCTCTCCGCTGGGCCGAATTACCAGATCAGGATCTGGAATATCAGGAATATACATATGCCCTGATAAGGCAGCCTCCGAAATGTCTTCCGGCAGCATTCTGCCTTCCAGGACATCCCGGGCAATCATCCGGCATGCGTGCACAATTTCACGGCGCCCGCCGTAATTAATAGCGATTATCAGATCCATCCGTTTACGGCTGATCGAATTCTGTTCGGCTTTGGCACAAACAGTCCGGATATTTTCAGGAAGATTCTCAATATCCCCCGAAAAGCGCACACGGATCCCTTCTTTTTCCAGCTCCGGGTCATAGCGGTCAAAAAACTCGACGAACAGCTCCATAAGAGCATGTACTTCATCCTGCGGTCTCGACCAGTTCTCCGTGGAAAATGCATATACGGTAAGATACCTCACACCATAATAACCGCAGTAACGACACAGCTCCTTGAGATTCTCAGCACCGGCCCTGTGCCCGGCTGATCTTGGAAGGTGCCTCTTCTGCGCCCAGCGTCCGTTTCCGTCCATGATGACACCGAGATGGACAGGAATCTTAAGCCCTTCTTCCGGTGAATCCTGGTGGCTGCCAGCCGGTATTTCCTTAGGCTTTCGGAAAATGCTGCCGGAAAACAATCCTGCAAGGAATTTCCCGTTGTCTTTTGTCACGCCCATATCATCTCTCCTTACAAAAACAGCGGGTAAAGCTTTTTACCCGCCGGAAAAGCTTAGACTTAGGTCACTAAAAAAATCAAATGTCCATCAGATCCTTTTCTTTAGCTGCAATGATTTTCTCTGCTTCATGTATATAGACATCCGTAATTTTTTGAAGTTCTATTTCAAAATCAGCCATATCGTCATCAGTGAGCTCTTTTTTCTTGTGAAAAGCCCTGTATGTCTCTATGCCGTCACGACGGATATTACGTATAGCTACCTTCGCTTCTTCCTCATAGGAATGTACGCTCTTAACGAGTTCCTTACGTCTTTCCTGAGAGAGAATCGGGAAAGAGAGACGTATCATTTTACCGTCATTTCCGGGATTAATTCCAAGGTCTGAAGACATAATTGCCTTCTCGATACTTTTAAGAGTGGAGGGATCCCACGGTATCAGAGTAATCATTCTCGGCTCAGGCACCTGAATATTTGCAACAGCATTCAGCGGCGTCTTTGCACCATAGTAATCAATAAAAATACGATCCAAAACATGTGGGTTTGCACGTCCTGCACGGATTGCATTCAGATTCTCAGTCAGGTTTGCAATCGTCTTGATCATCTTCTCTTCGTAATGGATATATGTTTCCCTAGTAATTGTCTGCATATGCTCGAGCCTCCCTTTTTGAATCTATTCTACCAGAGTTCCTATTCTTTCACCGTTCATAATTCGAATTATATTCTCAGGATCCTGCATGGAAAATACCATAATGGATGTCTTATTGTCCCTGCAGAGTGCTGCAGCGGTGGCGTCCATAACTTTGAGGTTAAGCTGAAGGATCTCATCGTGTGAAATCGTCTCATATTTGCGGGCGTCCGGGAATATATTGGGATCTTTATCGTAGACCCCGTCAACCATGGTAGCCTTACAGAATATGTCAGCCTCGATCTCTGCAGCACGCAGCGCTGCACCGGTATCCGTCGAGAAGAAAGGATTACCCGTTCCGCAGGCAAAAATTACAATACGGCCCTTCTCAAGATGTCTGATCGCACGCTTGCGTATATACGGCTCGGCCATCTGACGGATCTCAACTGCGGAAAGAACTCTTGTCACAGCTCCGGCCTGCTCCATGGCATCGGATAAGGCGAGCGCATTCATCATGGTTGCCAGCATTCCCATATGATCCCCGGTAACGCGGTCCATGCTCTCACTTGTTCTGCCTCTCCAGAAATTACCTCCGCCGACAACAACGGCAACCTGTACGCCCATGTCTGCAACCCTCTTGATAGTCGCGCTGATCTGATGGAGAACAGTATCATCTATCCCAATCTTCTTTTCTCCGGCTAATGCCTCGCCGCTGATCTTAAGAAGAATTCGCTTGTACACGGGTCCGCTCATCTTTCTACCTCCGTTGGTTTACAGTGAAATACACCTTCTTATATTCTATCTTTTCCATGCCCTAAAAAAAAGCCGCCACGAAAATATTCATGGCAGCTTTTTATATTATCTTATTATTGCCATATCAGTGAATCTGCTTCATAACTTCTTCAGCAAAATTCTCTTCCTTCTTGGCAATGCCTTCGCCCATCTCATAACGGGTAAAGCGGCGAATAGCTACTTTCTCACCGATCATGGCGGTCATTTCCTTCTGAAGGATTTCAATTGTCTTGGAATCATCCTTGACATATTCCTGCTCAAGAAGGCAATTCTCTTTATAGAATTTGGCAATGGATCCTTCTACGATACGATCGAGAATCTTCTCCGGCTTGCCTTCATTCAAGGCTTTGTTGCGGATAATCTCTGTCTCTTTTTCGATTTCGACAGCAGGTACATCCTCACGTGATACCCAGCGCGGATTCGTGGCAGCTATCTGCATAGCTACATCACGCACAAAAGTTCTGAACTGTGCATTGCTTGCTGCAAAATCCGTCTCAATATTTACTTCAAGCAAAACGCCGATGCGTCCGCCAGCATGAATATAAGCATCCACGATACCTTCGGAAGCAATGCGGCCTGCTTTTTTGGAAGCAGATGCGATGCCTTTCTCACGAAGCCATGCAACAGCCTCTTCAACATTACCGTCTTTCTCCTGAAGAGCTCTTTTACAATCCATAATTCCGGAGCCCGTCATTTCACGAAGTACTTTTACCTGTGCTGCTGTAATTTCTGCCATATATATCCTCCTACATACCTGTTGTCATAAAACAGGTTTTTTACATACCGTATTCGTCTTATGCCTCAACCGTCTCTACTGCTGCTTCTGCTACGACAGTTTCCGCAACGGGTGCTTCAACTGCAGCTGCTTCAACAGGAGCATCCGGTGTTCCAAATGTCTCAGCTGTTACAGGTACTGCCGGAACATCAAGCTGTTCGCCCTGTCGTGCTTCGATAACAGCATCAGCCATACGGCCTGCTATCAATTTGACAGCGCGGATTGCATCATCATTACCGGGAATAACATAATCGATCTCTTCGGGATCGCAGTTAGTATCAACAATAGCAACAAGCGGGATACCGAGTCTTCTTGCTTCTGCAACAGCCAGATGTTCTTTTCTGGTGTCTACGACAAATATTGCGGAAGGAAGACGGGTCATTGTCTGGATGCCGCCGAGGTTTCTCTCTAGCTTTTCGAGTTCGAGCTTAAGTTTGGCAACTTCTTTCTTGGGACGCAGTTCAAAAGATCCGTCTGTAGCCATCTTCTGAAGTTCGCTCATACGCGCAATTCTCTTCTTAATGGTTGTGAAGTTGGTAAGAGTTCCACCGAGCCAGCGATTGTTGATGAAGTACATGCCGCAGCGGACAGCTTCTTCAGCAATAGAATCCTGAGCCTGCTTCTTTGTTCCTACAAAAAGAACCGTACCGCCGTCCATTGCGATCTGACGTACAAACATATAAGCATCGTCAGCTTTACGGACTGTCTTCTGCAGATCAATGATATGAATACCATTGCGCTCCGTATAGATGTACTCAGCCATCTTCGGATTCCATCTGCGGGTCTGGTGTCCAAAATGCACACCTGCTTCGAGTAACTGTTTCATTGAAATAACTGGCATAAAATTTCCTCCTGTTTTCTTCCATAGGGTGCACACCTTGTTTCAAGGCACACGAGAAACCCCCTATGTGTTTAATTAACCTCTAGAATAGTAACATTATGATTCGAAAATGGCAATACATGTTTTCTTATCCTTCGATTATTAACGTATTTCATCAATTTTGCGCGTGATAAACTGTTAATATAGAACAATAATGATGAAAACGGAGGTAATTGACATGACTGACAATCAATATAATACACTAACTGAAGAAGAAAAGCGTTCCATTCTTCAGACACTTTCTTCCATTATAGCTATCCCCAGTGTGAAAGGTGCTGCAGAGCCCGGTGCACCATATGGTATTCATACATTACATGCTCTGGAATACATACTTGACCTCGCAGACTCCTGCGGTTTTACCGTTAAGAATCTGGGCGGACGTGCAGGCTATATTGAGTGGGGTTCAGGCGATAAAATGCTGGGCGTCCTGTGCCACCTTGATGTCGTACCGGCAGGCGAAGGATGGCTTCACGATCCGTTTATACTCAGAAATGAAAGCGGCCGGCTTATTGGACGCGGCATCAACGACGATAAAGGCCCTGCCGTCACTATTTTCTATTCAATGCTTCGTCTTAAAAACGCAGGGTATGTCCCGCCCTGCAGGATTCGCCTCATTCTCGGACTCGACGAAGAATGCGGGTCTTCCTGTATGGAGCACTATAAGCTGGTTGAAGAGCTTCCCTCCTTCGGTTTTACCCCTGATGCAGACTTCCCTGCCATCTATGCTGAAAAAGGAATCCTTCAGATTGTTGTGTCCGGACCCGTATCTTCAAAAATAACAGCCGCAGCGGGTGAGAGACCGAATATGGTTCCCGCCCGCTGTGAAATCACTATAAAAGATACGCAGGAGAAAATCACAGGTATTGGTGTACCGGCCCATGCATCCAAACCACAGCTTGGAATCAACGCTATATACGAAGCATTTTCAAGGCTTGACGGCTCAATTCTTGCCGCCGATGCCCTTGCTTCTTTTTTCATGAAATTCATCGGAAGCGAAACTACAGGGTTACACCTTATTACAAATCTCACAGAGGACATTTCAGGTTCTCTCACCTTAAATGCGGGAATACTGCAGATGAACGACACCGGATCCGAGTTAACTCTGGATGTCCGTTATCCTGTGACAGCAGACTCTGAGGAAATATTGTCAGACATTCGCAGTAAGGCATCTGCATTCGGACTCAATGTGAGAATAATCAGCCATCAGAAACCCCTCTTCCGCGATCCGCAGGAGCCTCTCATCCAGACTCTGCTCAGAGTATATGAAAAATATGCCGGTCTTGCTCCCTTTGACTCTTCCTCAGACAACGATGCCCGGGAAAAGGCCCTTCAGAAACCCGCTGTACCGATTGCAATCGGCGGCGGAACATATGCAAGAACCATGCCCGGTCTTGTCGCCTTTGGTCCTGCCTTTCCGTGGGAAAAAGACCAGGCACACCAGATTGATGAGTCGGCAGATGAGAATTCAATATTTCTGCAGGTACAATTGTATCAGGATGCTATTGTCGCTCTCTGTGAAAACATGCTGAAATGAAGTAAGAAGTTTTTTTCGGGCATGCAGGGCTAACGCACTTCACATGCCGACCCAATAAATACTCTCCCCACCTTCTTCTGTATACATTCCAGCCAGACGCAAAAAGGACCCGTTTTCTTTGAAAACGGGTCCTTCTATTTATTTGTTCACATTTGGGTGCTTAGTTACAGGAATCTGCGGATTGTCGTTACGCTGGATGTTGATAAAGAACCCTGTACTACCTGACGATGGCTGCTTGATGCATGGACAATCGCTCCGCCGCCGATATAAACTGCAACGTGATCAACGACTCCGTCTCCTGTGTAATCGTAACAGACAACATCGCCAACCTGAATTTCATCTGCACTTACAGCAGTTCCCTGCTGAGCAATGGAATTCGACTGGTGAGGAAGGGAAATTCCATAATAATTGCTGAATACATAGGAAGTAAACCCTGAACAGTCCATTCCGCTTGTTGTGTTGCCTGTATAGACATATGGTACGCCGATGAACGACTGACAATATGTTACAAAATCAGATGAAGCCGGATTGGCTGGAGCAGCTGCCGGAGAAGACGAAGAGGATGATGAAGATGCAGCAGATGACGAAGATGCAGCAGATGACGATGCAGCAGCAGCAGCAGCAGCAGCGGGGGATTCGGAAGTAACAAGCTTAATTAGGACATACGTGTCCTTAACCGTTTTATACCATCCGTTACTGGTTTTCGCTACGATTTCAACAGAGGAACCGGCAGACATAGTTTTTGTCACCGAGTAGTCAGTGCCAGGACCCGAACGCACATTAAGCTCTCCAATTGCATAAAAAGTACCTGAAGCAGATTTTTCCGTAACGGTAGGCTTTGGCGTAGGAGTAGGAGTAGGCGTTGGGGTTGGAGTTGGCGTAGCGACAAAATCAGTCGTCAGCAAACTTGAAAGAACATAACCCTGCGTTCCGTCAAGAAGCTGAATCATCGACCATGAAGAACCGATTCCAATACGAGTTACCTTATCTGAATAGGAAAGGGTTGCGAGCAGTTCACCGGCAGCACCCGGAAGTGAACGGATATTAATAATGTCAGTATTAACATACACAAGTCCGCCGTCAATTTTAAATTGAGTCGGATCCAGTAATTCAACCGGAACACCATCTTCAGATGCGTGTTCTGTGATGGCGTATGTATTTTTTTCAACTGCAATATCGAGTGCGGATACTTCCGCGGTAACTGTACTTGTGTCTGCGGCCGAATCAGCAGTGGCCCCATCGCTGTTCCTGTCTGAAAGATCATCCATCTGAAGTGATACGGGAAGCAGTGCCGTTGCCTGAGCATTTTCTGCAGAGGGGACTTGAAGAAATACATCAGATGAGTCTGCAGAAGAGAAAAATGGTATAGCAGCTATAACGATAATCGATCCTGCAACCGATGCAATGCCTCTGACAAATGTCCAACGTGATGGACGATACTTCAAAATTCTGCTGATACCTGATTTGACGTTGTTTGTTTTATTCACAAAGGACCTCCAAATGTTTGCGGATCTGTTCATATGCATTGCTAATGTATTACTAAGAATCCGTTGTCAAATAGATCAGAACTGACCTACCTTGTGAATCAATTATAGTGCATTTGTATAAATTCGAAAACCCCTGTAGCCTAAATGTAATATTTGGCTAATAATTTCGCAAATATTTTTGTTTTATAAGTCTCTACAAACTGTGGTGTTTCCGGCATTTTAGAAAAGGAAACATCGGAGCGCCTAGAGCATAATAGTTATATTTTGTGCATCAAAGCAATTTTTTCGATAACAAAAAAGAAGCGGTTCCGTTCTCTGTTCAAGAGACAAAACCGCTTCTTTCATTAATAAAATGTGAATGTTATCTTATTCCTGAGTAGCGGCAGGTGTCTCTTCCGCTGCTTCAGCAGCAACTTCAGCAGGAACTGCAGGAATTTCTTCAGCAGCCTCAACAGCTTTTGCAGCCACAACCGGAGCCTCAACAGGAGCTTCAGAAACAGGAGCATCTTCAACCGGAGCCGCGACAGGTGCTTCAGAAACAGGAGCATCTTCAACCGGAGCCGCGACAGGTGCCTGCTCAGCAGCTTCATAAATCTCAGGATCTATCGGCTCAACTTCTTTGATGCTGATGCTGATGCGTCTTGCAGAATTATTAACTTCAAGAACACGTGCGTCAACTTCCATACCCTCTTTGAGAACATCATCCGGCTTGTTCAGGCGGACATTTGAAATCTGAGATACATGGCAGAGTGCATCAAGACCAGGCTCCAATTCAACAAAAGCGCCAAACTGGAACATACGGACAACTTTACCATGAACGATTGATCCAATCGGGAATCTCTCCTCGATATCATGATAAGGATCATCCTCAGGCTTCTTGTAGCCCAGGGAAATACGCTTCTTCTCAGGATCAAAATCCTTAACGAAAACGTTAATTATCTGACCGACTGAAACAACTTCAGAAGGATGACGTATGCGGTTCCATGAAAGCTCAGAAACGTGCACAAGTCCGTCAACTCCGCCGATGTCAACAAAAGCACCGAAATCGGTAAGACTTCTGACGATACCGTCATAATGAGCACCAATCTGGATTGTGCCCCATACTTCTTCAGCCTTTGCACGACGCTGCGTATTAAGCAGTGACCTGCGGGATCCTGATACGCGCAGACGGCGCTTGTCAGGATCATACTGTGTAATTAATATCTGAATTGTCTTGCCCTTGTAGGAATCAAGATCATCAACTGCAGCCATTTCAAGCTGTGTGCGGTGAATATAAATATCAACACCGCCAAAAGTTGCGATAACGCCGTCTTTTACAACGTTAGTGACTTTGACCGTCACAGGAGTCTTATTCTCATAGGCTTCTTCTATTTGCGTCTTGTACTTGCCAAAATCAACATGTGCCTTGGAGAGTAAAATCTCCTTACCCATGTCGGAGTTACGGACACTGCGTACATACACTTCGATTTCGAGGTGTTCAGCAATAGCAGCGTCTAGATCGAAATCCGGATCATTGGCGAATTCATGACGAGGAATCCTTCCTTCAGACTTGTCGTGGACGTCAACATAGACATACTCATTATCAGCTGATGTAATAGCTCCCTTCACAGTAGCATTCTTCCTCAGCTGCGGGATGCTGTCAATGTAGTCTCCAAAATTGATGTCCATCTGTTCCTGATTTGCCATGGCTTCGTTCTCACTCATTGTTCGGATAACCTCCCTGATTATACATTCTGGCGTTGACGCACCTGCGGTTATTCCCACAGAAACATTCTCTGATGCGAGATTGAGTCCTGACAGTATTTCAGCGAGATCACTCGCGTCACCAATCAGATACGTCTCAGCACAATGACTCTTACAGATTTCGTAAAGCTTCATAGTATTAGAACTACCCTTCGACCCTATGACAAACATATAGTCTGATGAGGAGGCTAATTCGTGGGCTTCACTTTGTCTGTTTACAGTCGTACTACATATTGTATCAAAAATCTGGTCGTTTGCAATTTTATTATTGATATTTTCACGTATTTTATTAAA
>Ga0209429_10000382_pt1 | contig 30568 bp, 24 predicted proteins | sample BarGraNGADG00212_3_FD_184493 | JGI IMG/M metagenome (GOLD analysis project Ga0209429, IMG submission 184493) | Arctic peat soil microbial communities from Barrow, Alaska - Barrow Graham LP Ref core NGADG0004-212 (SPAdes) (version 2) | ecosystem: Environmental > Terrestrial > Soil > Wetlands >... | reverse complement strand
TTAATTTCAAAAATACTGACAAAATAAATAATTTCTTCCGGACCGGATTTTTGTTATCTGATAAGAGTTTTATAAATGGAGTCATTTCACCCGATAGTATTATAAGAGTAGAAGGAAAAGCAAGTATATTGACTTTCAAAAATAATCTTTTCAAAGATCTGTCGGTTAATGCATCTGTTTCAGGATCAACACTCTCTTCCAGACTTAACACTTCATCAGTCACTTTACTCGGGCAAACACAGCTCAGGGGCTTTTCAGTAAATCTTGATACTAAACCCGACAATTTTATATTCTCATTTGATTGGGATAACAAGGAAAAAATACTGAACAAGGGAAACTTTGCTGCATCGGGAACTGTAACCAGGGAAATCGCCGGGAAAGGAAATCCCATTTTGAAAATCTATATCGACTCTTCAGACGTTTATGTTCGTGACAATCTTTGGAAGATAAAACAATCGTCAATCTTTGTGGATTCAAATTCTGTGCAGATCAACAAGATCTATATCGGCACTGATGATCATTACTACCTGGCTGAAGGATCTGTTTCAGAGGATCCTGTGGATACGCTGCGTCTGGAATTTAACGGAATTGATATTTCTCCGGTCAATTATATTATTAAAAAGAAAGATATCAATAATGAAAATATTATCCCTATTAACATAAAAGGTATTCTGAACGGGAACATTCTATTGACAAATATTTATAAAGATCTTTTGATTGAGAGCAATATCAGACTCAATAATTTTTCTATTCTCAACAGTGAATATGGAAATATATCGGTTTCTTCAAAATGGGATGTTATAGAACAGGTAGTTAAAATAAATGCCAGCAATAATCTGGATGGGAAAAAAATGTTTGATATCGTAGGCTTATACAATCCATCCACAAAGAAAATAGATCTTAATTTCAATGCCGATAAATTGCCAATTGATGCACTTAATCCTTTACTTAAAGTATTTGCATCAGGAATAAAGGGTACTGCTTCAGGGAAAGTGAATCTATCCGGAGAACTTAACAAGCTTGTTCTGAATGGAGCCATTAAAGCAGAAAATGCATCTATGAAAATCGATTACCTGCAGACAAAATACACGCTTAACGATACTGTAAGATTTGATAAAAACGGAATAAAGTTCAACAATATCAGACTGAATGATGAAAAGGGAAATATTGCTACCTTGTCAGGTTACGTCTATCATAAATACTTCAAGGATTACAAAGCTGATCTGCTGATCAATACTAACGAATGTCTGGTACTCAATACTAAACCAAAAGACAATGAATTATTCTATGGAACAGCTTATGCTTCAGGTGTGACCACAATCAAAAGCGGTCCAAGTTCAATTAGTTTTGATATATCAGCAAAAACCGGTAAAAACACTAAATTTTTTATCCCGATTAATACCAGTCTGTCAATGACAGATTATTCTTTTATCTCCTTCATTGACACAAAGAAATCTGATACTTTAAAATTTGCAACAACAAATCCCGTTTTAACTCCGGCAAAGCAGGTAGGGATGGATCTGAATTTTGACCTTGAAGTAACACCTGATGCAGAAGTAAAGCTCATTTTTGATTCAAAGGTTGGAGATGAAATGACCGGCACTGGATCAGGAGACCTTAATATTAATCTGGACAGGAAAGGAATCTTTAAAATTTCGGGAGATTATATTATTGATAAGGGAGATTATCTGTTTACTCTCGGGAATATCTTAAACAAATCGTTCAGAGTTGAAAACGGTGGAAAAATATCTTTCAATGGACTTATTGACAACGCTGAAATTGAAATTAAAGCCATTTACAGAACTACCGCATCACTGTATGAAATAATACCTGAGGATAAATATAAAGAAAGAACAGATGTTGAATGCCAGCTTAATCTTACAGGGAAGCTCTTTAACCCTGTCGTAAAGCTTAACATTGATTTACCCAATGCTGATGAAGAAACAAGATCCTATCTTAAAAGCATGCTTACTACGGAAGAGGAATTAAACCGCCAGTTTTTTTCCCTTCTTGTGATGAATAACTTTTTGGCTACTTCATTGTCAACAACGACAACGGGAACTTCTGCTATGGCTGTCACTACAACCGAAATGCTTTCCAATCAGATAAGTAACTGGCTGTCACAAATAAATAAGGACTTTGATCTTGGATTTAATTATAGACCAGGGTATAAAGACATAAACTCTAAAGAGTTCCAGGTTGCCTTATCTACACAATTGCTTAACGACAAAGTTCTGGTGAACATAAGAGGTACAAGTAGTCCCGCTAACACTACAAACCAGATATCAGGAGATTTTGATGCCGAGATTAAGATTACAGAAAAAATACGATTCAAAGTCTTTAACAGATATAATAATCCATATACAGGCAGAGGTGTGGATTATACACAGGGAATAGGTCTCTTTTACAGACAGGAATTTGACAAATTTTCAAATCTTTTCTGGAGAAAGGAAAAATCCGATATGAAGAAAGAAGAAGAAAAGACTATTATTAAAAAATAGTCACCTGTCTCTGATCTGATCTTTTCATATTTAAATGGTTAATAAATAATTCTTCATTGTTATTAAACCTGCATAATAGAACATACTAAAATTACGTTTTTTAATAACTTCGCACCTGGAATAAAATAAAAAGATCGATAAGTAACTATTTAACAATAAATTAATAATAAAGAGTATGGCATTTTTAGAGTTAATGTTGCAGGGAGGATCTCTGCCTGTAGAAAAGACCGGCGGTATGGAACTTACACTCCTTGACCTGGCAATAAAGGGAGGGTGGGTAATGATCCCAATTATACTTTTATCATTTGTTGCAGCTTATATATTTATAGAAAGGTATTATGTAATCAGAAAAGCTACCAGGGAAGACCAGAACTTCATGAACCGGATAAAAGATTATATACATGATGGCAAGATTGATGCAGCAATGGCATTATGCCGGTCAACCAATTCACCATCGGCAAGAATGGTGGAAAAAGGTATCAGCAGACTGGGACGCCCTTTGCAGGATATAAGCACAGCTGTTGAAGGTGTAGGAAAACTTGAAATATCCAAACTGGAAAAGGGATTCCCAACTCTTGCAACAATCACAGGAGCTGAGCCTATGCTTGGTTTTCTTGGTACAGTTATCGGTATGGTCCAGTCGTTTTATGCAATGTCGCAGGCTGGCAATAATATTGAAGTATCACTCCTTTCTGATGGTATTTATACTGCTTTGATAACAACGGTGGCTGGTCTGATAGTAGGGATACTCGGTTATTTTGCCTATAATTCACTCGTAGTAAGAGTTGAAAGAGTGGTCTTTAATCTTGAAGCCACCCTTACAGAGTTTCTGGATATATTAAATGAACCTGTTAAAACAGAACGTTAAGATGGCAATTACTCAAAGAAACAAGATAAATATTAATTTCAGTTCAGTTGGGATGACCGATGTCGTTTTTAACCTGCTTATTTTCTTCATGTTAACATCGACTCTGGTACACCCTACAGCACTGAAGCTTCTTCTTCCAAAAGGAAGTACACAGACATCCGCTAAACCACTTACCACTATTTCAATAACCAGTGATCTGAACTATTATGTTGAACAACAACCTGTTAGTATTGATAATCTGGAAGCTATTCTTAAACAAAAACTTGGAGATAAGCCTGAAACCTATATTGCGCTCCATGCTGACAAAAGTGTTCCATTTGAAAATGTTGTTAAGGTTTTAAATATTGCTCAAAAAAATAATTATAAGCTGATAATTGCAACCTCGCCCAAATAATGATCTTCACAAATTTCCTTCCGAAAGAGGGAAAGGGTTGGCAGGCACCATAATAATACATCTGGTGTTGTTTTTGCTATTGATAATTGTCGGTTTCTCAGCTCCCCCTCCTCCTGATAATGAAGAGGGCATACTCGTCAACTTTGGTACTGATGAAACGGGCATTGGCATGATTGAACCCTCTCCGCCGGCCGTACAGGAAGAGGCCTCTCCTCCTGCAGTTGTTAATGCTTCAAAAGTTTCCAAAGAAGATCCTCTCCTTACCCAAAACACTGAAGAGGCTCCTGAAGTAAAAAAGGTTGATCCCGAGGCTGAAAAGAAAAAACTCGAAAAAACAGAAGCTGATAGAATACTTAAAGAACAGCTGAATGCCGAAAGGATCAGAAAAGCACAGGAGGAGATCGAAAGAAAAAGAATTGAGGCGGAACAGCAGCGGCAGTCAGACATCATGAACAGAACTAAAAATGCCCTGGCAAATTCTAAAAATTCAGGAACCTCTTCAACTGGAGAGGGAATCACGGGTGGCCCGGGAAACCAGGGATCAATTACGGGATCAGTCGATTCGAAAGTACGCGGTGAAGGTTCGGGCCTCGGAAATAAAGGTATCGCATATGATCTTCAGGGGCGTGGATTTCAGACACTACCTTCGCCAAAATATGACTACCAGGGTGAAGGAAGAGTTGTGGTTGAGGTAAGTGTCGACAGATCGGGCAAAGTGATGCAGGCCGTCCCCGGAACAAAGGGATCAACTACTCTCGATGAATATCTGCTGAAAGCAGCAAAAGATGCAGCCATGCAAGCCAGGTTTAAAACAAAACCAGATGCTCCGGTAATTCAGAAAGGGACTATAACCTATAATTTTATTTTAAAATAGATTTCAGGATTTTATCTCGAAAAGCTCTTTAATTGCAATATTCAGGTTTTCAATGAATTTATTATCCTTAATAACATAATCCACTATGCCCTTCTTTGCCAGTTCAAGAACTACTTCACCTTTTTCCTGACCTGACAACATAATAACCGGAGTACCGGGTTTCAATTCTCTGATTTTATCAAATATTTCCATACCATTCATTACTTCCCCGTTCTTTTTAACAAATAAATAGTCAAGTATTATCAGGTCTGGGTTCTTGTTAATTTCTTTAAGACAATCTTCCCCATACTGGTAGTCTTCAATACGATACAATTTGGAGGTAAAACGCTTTATAACCAGCATATTAATAAAAGGATCATCATCAACAATGAAAATAAGTTTCTGGTCATTCATTTGTAAGAATGTTGATATTGGCCTGGAATAAAGTTACAACAAAAATATTTAAATGTTTAATTTTAGAGAAAGTAAAAAAACGGAATATATTAAATGAATCACATTGAAAACAGAGGAAAAGATTTCACTAATTTTTTTACCTTTTCCCCCACACTTTTTATAACAGATTCATTTTCAATATTTGATATAACTTCATCTATCATATCTACTATCAAAATCATATGTTCTTCATTCATACCACGGGTAGTCACAGCAGGCGTTCCAACCCGTAGTCCCGAGGTAAGGAATGGGGAGCGGCTATCGAACGGTACCATATTCTTGTTAACAGTAATATGGGCATTTACAAGGGTGTTTTCAACCTTTTTCCCCGAAATTTCAGGAAATTTTGTCCGCAGATCTATTAACAGGAGATGGTTGTCGGTTCCGTCAGAAATTACTTTATACCCTTTTTCCATGAAAGCTTTAGCCATTACCGCTGCATTTTTCTTAACCCGGACCTGATAATCTATAAATTTAGGATCGAGAGCCTCACTAAAAGAGACTGCTTTTGAAGCAATTACATGTTCAAGCGGTCCGCCCTGAACTCCCGGAAAAACAGCTGAATTAAGAAGCGATGACATCATTCTGACCTCACCTTTGGTAGTTGTAATACCCCATGGATTAATATAATCTTTCCCCATCAAAATAATTCCTCCTCTTGGTCCGCGAAGCGTCTTATGTGTTGTTGAAGTAACAATATGTGCATATTTAAGTGGATTCTTTAACAATCCGGCTGCTATCAATCCCGCAGGATGAGCCATATCGATCATTAATGTAGCACCGATCATGTCGGCAATCTTCCGCATTCTTTCATAATCCCATTCACGTGAATAAGCTGAAGCACCTCCGATTATCAATTTCGGCTTTTCCTTTAGGGCAATCTCCTCCATCATATCATAATCTACCAATCCGGTTTCTTCTTTTACGCTATAGGCCAATGGTTTATAAAACAATCCCGATGAATTGACCGGTGAACCATGCGACAGGTGTCCACCGTGTGCCAGGTTTAATCCAAGGAAGGTTTCTCCAGGTTTCAACAGAGTCATTAATACAGCCATGTTAGCCTGTGCACCGGAATGCGGCTGAACATTGGCATATTCGGCATCAAAAAGTTGTTTAAGACGATCGATAGCAATCTGTTCAGACTGGTCAACAATCTCACAGCCTCCATAATAGCGGTTTCCGGGATAACCCTCGGCATACTTGTTCGTCATTACAGACCCCATAGCTTCAAGCACCTGGGGACTTACAAAGTTTTCGGAAGCAATCAGTTCAATTCCGTTTAGCTGGCGCTGACGCTCTTTCTCAATCAGGTCGAATATTAAAGTGTCTCTTTTCATAATATAGTATTTTGAACAGGTTATTCTTCTGAAAATTGTACCAGTAATTCACGATAAGTTGAATAGATCCTCGATTTGGAAATAAATCCTACATAATACCCATTATCAAGAACAGGAAGGTTCCATGCTCCTGTTTTCCGGAAAGTCTCCATCACCGTTTCAATATTTTCCCTTTTATCAATATATGATGGGGGAATTGTCATCAGATCTCTCATGATGGTTGTATTATATAATTCATTATTGAACATTATCTCACGGACATCGTCAAGCAAAACAACTCCCTCGAGGATATTATATTCATCAACTACCGGGAACAGATTTCTTTTCGATCTTGCAATTATTTTAATCAGATCGCCCAGTGTATCAGAAGGTTTCACTTTAACCAGATCTGTCTCAACCTCCTTCTTCCAATCCATAAAAGTCAAAACAGCTTTATCTTTATCATGTGTAATAAGTTCGCCTCTTTGTGCCAGCTGAACATGATAAATCGAATGTTTTTCAAAACTCCTTGTTGTGATGAATGCCACTGTTGCGGTGATTATAAGAGGAATAAGAAGATCATATCCACCTGTTATCTCCGCAATGAGGAAGATGGCAGTAAGCGGAGCATGCATGACGCCAGCCATCAGACCCGCCATCCCAACCAGAACAAACCTGTTGTCCGGTATATTTACGTTAAAAAAATGATTCAGAACGCTTGCAACAAGAAATCCGTTAACACCTCCTATAAATAAGGTAGGAGCAAATATACCGCCCACCCCTCCTGCTCCGTTTGTGGAACTGCTTGCAATTACTTTAAGTAATACAAGACCCGACATAAATAATATTATAACAAAGTAATTATCAGCAAACTGCGTAAAAACACTATTACCAAAAACAGCACTTGTATCTCCATTTAACAATAACTTTATTGTATCATATCCCTCACCATAGAAGGGCGGGAAAAGGTAAATCAATCCACCAAGAATTACTCCGCCGATGATTAGTCTTATAAATACATTTCTGATTTTTTCATATTGACCTTCAAGAAACAGTGTCATCTTTGAAAAATAGAGTGATATCATACCCGAAATAACTCCCAAAACAATGTACCATGGAATATTTGAAATATTAAAAGCTTCTGTTATATCAAATGTTAACAGTACTTTATCACCCATCAGAAAATATGCTACGGTAGCTGCTGTAACAGAAGAAATTAATAATGGTACAATAGATGATATAGTCAGATCCAGCATCAGTATTTCAAGAGTGAATACAATTCCAGCAATTGGAGCCTTAAAGATACCTGAGACGGCTCCTGCAGCTCCACAGCCTATGAGCAGAGTAATATTTCTGTAGTTCAGTTTAAAAAACCGGCCGATAACAGATCCTATTGATGAGCCTGTCAGAACAATCGGCGCCTCAGCTCCCACTGATCCTCCGAAACCAATTGTCAGCGTACTGGCTAAAACTGATGTCCAGGTATTATGAACCTTAATGTAACTCTTTTTCTTTGAAATTGCATAAAGAACCCTGCTGATGCCGTGGCTAATATTATCTTTCACCAGATACCTGACGAAAAGTAAAGTTAAAAGCATTCCTGCAACAGGATAAACAAGATAAAGGTAACTGCCCGATTCCCTTGTTATTCCCCCTGTAAGTATCTGATGAGTGTAATGAATTGCATTCTTAAGAATAGCCGCAGCAAGTGCGCTCAGCAAACCTACAACAAGACTCAGTATGTATGTCAGCGTGACCTGATCTTTTATTAAAGTCTGCTGATTCAGAATTTTACTGAAAAAATGATTTTTGAACATGATAATGCAAATATAAAAACATTACTTATCCTTCCCTGTTTTTTTATTTAAGTTTGTCTCAATTTTGAATCAACAGGTGGTTGATGGTAATAATCAAAAACGGATTCTTAAAAAATGATAGGATACAGCAAATTCACACTTGATAATGGACTAAGGGTTCTGGTTCATGAAGACAGATCGACTCCCCTTATAGCGATGAATGTTTTATATGATGTGGGGTCGAGAGATGATGAGCCTGAAACAACAGGTCTCGCACATCTTTTTGAGCATCTTATGTTTGGAGGATCTGTCAACATCCCCGATTTTGACACACCACTGCAACTCGCCGGAGGTGAAAACAATGCATTTACAAATAGTGACATTACCAATTATTATCTGACCCTCCCTGCAACCAATATTGAAACTGGATTCTGGCTTGAATCAGACCGGATGCTTGGGCTCGATTTTTCACAAAAAAACCTTGGTGTGCAAAAGAAGGTAGTAATTGAAGAGTTTAATCAGAGATATCTTAATCAGCCTTATGGTGACTCAATTCTTTTACTACGGCCACTTGCCTATAAAGTACATCCTTACAGGTGGCCTACTATTGGAATAGATATCTCACATATTGAAAAGACTGACATTAAGCAGGTTAAAGATTTCTTCTATTCACATTATGCCCCGAATAACGCGATTCTTTCTTTGACAGGCAATATAACCGGTAAACGGGCCTACACTCTTTCACAGAAATGGTTTGGACCGATCGGGAAGAGAGAAGTAAAAACCAGAAAACTGCCTGCTGAACCAATACAATCAGAGGAAAGAAAACTGACAATAGAAAAAGAAGTTCCTGCAACAGCATTATATAAAGTGTGGCATATAGGACCACGATTAAGCTCCGATTTTTTTACCCTTGATCTTATTACAGATCTCCTCGCAGGTGGGGAATCAGGAAGATTATATACCAGTCTTGTAAGAGAAAAAAAACTGTTCAGTGAGTTAAATGCATATTTGACTTCTGATATAGATCCCGGACTGGTCATACTTCATGGAAAATTAATGAAGGGGATTGATATTCGGCTTGCAGATGAAGAAGTGAAAAAAGTAATGGACCATCTTAAAAAGAAAATTACAGACATAAAAGAGATGGAAAAAGTAAAAAATAAATACGAATCATCAATTGTCTTTTCCAACACAAGTATACTCAATAAAGCTGTTAACCTTGCTCTTTATGAGTTACTTGGTGATCCGGAAATGATAAATAATGAAGTCGACAAATTCAGAATGATAGATCAGGAAATGGTTATCGAAACTTCAAGGAATTACTTTGCCGATACAAACTGCAGCACACTTTATTACAAATCAACAAAAGAAAACAAATAATGAATACCCTCCAAAGGATACAACCTCCTGTATTTCACATTGATACACCGACAGTTCCGGAAGTTTTATCAATAAAACTCGATAATAATATACCGGTCTACCTGATCGAATCCGGTACAGAGGATATTATGCGGATTGAATTCACTTTTAAAGCGGGTCACGTGAATGAGTACCTGCCGCTTCTTGCTTCGACAACAAACATAATGCTTACTGAGGGGTCACAAAACTATTCTTCTGTTGAATTGAACAGACAACTCGACTATTATGGTTCTTTTATTAATCTTTCGACTGAAAAAGATCGTGCGGGACTTGTAGTATTTCTCCTGAATAAACATATTGAGAAGATTCTGGAATTGTCCATGGAAATATTATTCAGACCAGCATTTCCTGAAGATGAACTTCAAGCTTTAATGAAGAAACGACACCGTTGGTTCCTTGTCAACAGGGAAAAAGTTCAGAATATAGCAATGGATCAGTTTTTTGAATCACTCTTTGGAAAAACTCATCCATACGGAAGAAAGGTGGTTGAAAGTGATTTTGAGGGTATGACCAGCGCATTACTTAAAGATTTTCATGAGAAATATTATACGCCTGAAAATATGGCAATAATTGTATCAGGTAAGATCCATGAAAAAACCACAATTCTGCTTAACCTGTTCTTTGGAAAGATCAGTTCACAAAAAATCTATATCGAAGATGCCCGAAACAGATTGAAAAGCTTCAATAAAAAGCGGGTACATGTTCCTTTGCCAGGAGCACTTCAGAGCGCGATCAGGATTGGTTCACAGACTATAAATAAAAGAGAACCGGATTATACAGGACTTAAGGTTCTTGATTCTCTCCTTGGAGGATATTTTGGATCGAGGCTGATGAAAAATATCAGGGAAGAAAAAGGTTATACCTACGGGATCAGTTCTTATGTCGCTTCTTTTGATCTCTCGGGCTATAAAGTAATATCTGCGGAAGTCAGTATTAACAATACTCAAAAAGCTATTGATGAGATATATAAGGAGATAGAACTGTTGCAGAACGTTCCGGTTGAAAAAGAAGAGCTCACCGTTGTAAAGAATTTTATGCTCGGCGAGATTATCAGAATGTTTGACGGTCCATTTGCAATAGCAGAAAGTTTTAAATCAGTATGGGAATTCGGACTTGACAATAATTATTATCACAGACTCACTGAAAAAATTAAAACTATCGACTCTGATGAAATAATTACTCTGGCTCATACGTATTATAATGTTGAAGATCTGTATGAAATTACAGCAGGCTCAAAATGAAAAAATGGTATAGAATTATTATCGTCGCTTTGTTCAGTTTTTGTTCATACAGCTCTATTGCACAAACGAATTGTACTGTCCCCGATTCCCCTGTTCTTAATTCTGTTTCCATTCAGCCTGAAACAGGCATAACAGAATTGAAATGGACATTGAGTCCCTCGTCAGGTATTGCAGCATATATCATTTACACATTCCAGAACGGAGATGGAATGCCTGTTGATACTTTGTGGGATCCGGGAATTACAAGTTTTACATATATCTCAAAGGCGCCTTTTAGTTTATCATATGTGGTATCTGTATTAAGATTGCCAGATTGCGAAAGTGTTCTTTCAAACCCTATTAGTACAATTTTCTGCAGTTCTGAAATTGACACCTGCACGAAAGAGATTTTTATAAGATGGAATTCATACCCTGATTATCCAAAACGTGTTCTGGAATATAATATCCTTGTTTATAAAAATGAAGCTCCTTTGCCGGAAATGTATAGTGTTAATCCACAGGCTAATAACTTCACTTTCACTGATTTTGAAACAAATTCCCGGTATTGTTTTGTGATCAGAGCTGTTCTTGAAGGAGGGACTTTCTCAAATTCAAATAAAATATGTCTTACTACCAAAATGCAAAGACCACCGCAATGGATAAACTCAGATTATGCAACCATAACTCCTGATAATAAGATTTCTCTTTCATATACCATCGACCCTCTGTCAGAGATAAACAGATTCTGGCTTGAGAAAAAAATTGGTTCAATAGGTTCATTTCAAAAGGTTGCAGAACTTGTGTCAGATAATGGACAAATTAAATATATTGATAATCAAGCTGATATAAATTTTATTAATTATTACCGGCTTTCAGCTGTTAATAATTGTACTATCCCTTTAGCTGTTTCAAATCTTTCTTCGAACATCGTTCTTTCATTGAACAGGACCGGAAATGACATTAACCTGACTTGGAACCCATATAAATACTGGTCAGGGACATTGTCGGCTTATAAGTTGTTTGTTAATACGGGTGACGGATACACGGAAAAGGCTGTTCTTCAGGATCAGGATACCGCATTCACTATTGGTTATTCTGAAATCATGTACCAGTTAACAGGAAATGAAGTCTGTTTCTTTATCACTGCATTGGAAGCCGGGAATCCATACGGTATCGCAGGAGAGAGCCGTTCCCCGGAAAAATGTACTTCAATAACAGAGAATATTACAGTCCCCAATCTCTTTACCCCCGATGGTGACCTTCTTAATGATCTTTTCAAACCAATCCTGTCTTTCATTCCGAAAGATTATCACCTGATAATCAGCGACAGATCAGGGAAAGTTGTTTTTGAGACAAAAGACGAAGCTTCAGCATGGAACGGATCGATGAATGGAGATACTCTTCCTCAGGGAGTCTATCTGTGGTTTCTGAAGGTAACAGGACAAACCGGAAAAAGTATTTCAAAGACAGGTACCATTACAATATTCAGAAACCGGTAATGAATTCATTCTTTCCGATCTGAACTGAGAGACATTAATTTTGCTGAATTAAGCTATATTTGTATTCAGTAATACAAAAGGTCAGTATCTTTTTTATGGGGAACAAGGATATTTTTGATGAAGAAGATAAAAAGCTTATTCAAACTGAATATGATTCACTTGTTAACAATCTGCTGAGGTGTAATAAACCAGGGGATAGAGAGCAGATTGATAAAGCTTTTAAAATAGCAAATGAGGCTCACTGGAACATGCGCCGTAAATCAGGTGAGCCGTACATCCTCCACCCTATTGCAGTTGCCAAAATTGTAAACCAGGAGATAGGGCTTGGCGCAAAATCCATTACTGTGGCTCTCCTCCATGATGTTGTTGAAGATACTGATTATTCACTTGAAGATGTAAAAAGGGATTTCGGTGAGAAAATAGCCTCACTGATTGATGGTCTGACCAAAATTTCAGGCACTTATGACAAAGAAAATCCCTCCTCATTGCAGGCCGAAAATTTCAGAAAAATGCTACTGACACTATCAGATGACCTGAGGGTTATACTGATTAAGATTGCTGATCGGTTGCACAATATGAGAACTCTCGATTCGATGCCTGAACATAAAAAAATGAAAATTGCAGGTGAGACAATTTTTCTGTATGCTCCTCTTGCACACAGGCTGGGGTTATATGCAATAAAAAGCGAGCTTGAGGATCTGAGTTTCAAATTCCGGCAGCCTCTGATCTATGATGAGATTACTTCAAAGTTAAAACACAGTGAAAAAAAATACATTTCTCTTATCAATAAATTCTCCCTTCCAATAATAGATAAGCTTATACAGGCTGGTATGCATTTTGATATCAACGGAAGACCAAAATCTATTTTTTCGATCTGGAAGAAGATGCAATCGAAAAATGTCCCGTTTGAAGAGGTATATGATGTCCTTGCAGTAAGGATTGTGTTTGATCCCTTACCTGGCATTCCTGAAAAAACCCAATGCTGGAATATATATTCAATGGTTACTGACTCATATCTTCCAAAACCTGACAGATTACGCGATTGGGTAAGCCGTCCCAAACCAAATGGTTATGAAGCATTACACGTTACTGTAATGGGACCTGAAGGTACCTGGGTAGAGGTACAAATCCGTAGTAAAAGGATGGATGAGATTGCTGAAAGAGGATATGCAGCTCATTGGAAATATAAAGGAGATGAATCACAGGAGACTGAACTCGATAAATGGATTAAGAAGATTCGCCTGATGCTTGAAAATCCACTTGCGGATCCAATTGAGTTTCTGGATGAGTTTAAAATGAATCTCTTTTCCTCAGAGATAATGGTTTTTACACCAAAAGGAACTCTCGTAGGCCTTCCTAAAGGAGCCTCAGCACTCGATTTTGCTTATGAGATTCACACTGAAATAGGAAATAAAGCTATAGGTGCAAAAATAAACTATAAGCTTAATCCGATTAATGCTGTATTGATGAGCGGTGACCAGGTAGAGATCATAACATCAGATATTGCGAAACCCGAAAAAGAGTGGTTATCGTTCGTAAGAACCTCAAAAGCCAAGGAAGCAATAAAGAATGCATTGAAGACACAGACCAGCGACAGGATACAAAAAGGGATGGAAATTCTCGAAACTAAACTTAAAGAACTTGGAGTAACTCCTAACAACGAAATTCTTAAAAAACTACTCCTGTCTTTTGATGTCCCCAATAAAGATGAACTCTATTCAGGAATTGAACTCGGAATAATAAATCTTGACAATCTTAAAAAAATAGTCAGGAAAAATATCTCAAAAGACATTATTAAGTACTGGGAATTAAAACTTATTGGATCAAAAAAAGAAAAGAAAGATTCCGAGATTCACGAAGAGAACATCGACAGGAGTGTCCCGTTTCTTCTCAGGGAAAATGTCGAAAATGCAGAGCAATCTTATGAAATAGCAAAATGCTGCAATCCAATTCCCGGTGATGAAGTAACCGGATATCTTTCCCATGACGGTCATATAATCATACATAAACCTAAATGCCCCGTTGCAATCAGGATTATGTCGAACGAAGGGAACAGAATAATAGCTGTTAAATGGGCCATTCATAAGCTGGTTTCTTTCATTGCAAGAATCAGCATGACAGGAATTGACAGGATTGGACTTGTAAACGATATTACAAATGTTATCTCTTATGAACTGAAAGTTAATATGACCAAGATAAATATCACTGTTAAAAATGGGATATTTGAGGGCACTATTGATCTATTTGTTCATCACACCAAAGACCTGAATAACCTGATCCTTAAAATATCAAATATTAAGGGTATTGAAAATGTCAAAAGGGTTGAGGATTTCTCAAAATAATAAAGAGTCTGGTTATGTGCAAAATTCAGGGAAAATTGCATATTTTTGTTATTATTTTAAATTAGACCAGATATGATTAGTGACGATACCAGATCGACCGTAAAAAAGATATTCACTGAATATCTTGAGAAGAAAGGTCATAGAAAGACTCCCGAGAGATATGCTATCCTTGATGAAATATATTCGCGTACAGGGCATTTCGATATTGAGTCCCTTTACATTTTTATGAAGAATAAAAATTACAGGGTTAGCAGAGCTACTCTGTACAATACAATAGAATTACTTCTCGATTGCAATCTTGTGATCAAGCATCAGTTCGGTAAAAATATTGCTCAATTTGAAAAAGCCTATCAATGTGGACAACATGATCATCTCATTGATATTGAAACCGGTAATGTTATTGAATTCTGTGACCCCAGGATCAATGAAATAATTAAAACTGCCAGTGAAATGCATAATTTTGTACCACAATATCATTCACTATATATTTATGGTAATTTAAATGTAAAGGGTAAGTAGAAAAAACCGATTGATACAAAAAAAGCTACCCTTCTGGTAGCTTTTTGCATCAATAACTATTAAAGAATCAGAATGCATATCCGAATGAAAGACCGAAGGGAATGGCGACACTGCTTTTGTTTTTAAAATCTGCCAGGTCGAAATTAGTCCCTGAAACGGTCCAGTTTTTGGATACAAAACCTAAACCTGTATAAATATCGAGAGTGAAACCACCTGATGTAATTAACTGATAACCAATAACTGCATTTATATTCAGTTTATCCCCTTTCAGGTTATCACTTGCATTATCTTTACTTTTAAGCGTGGCTTTTGCATACGATACATGTGGACCTATATAAAATCCTTCCGGAGCGCTCAGGTCACGGCTTAAAAAATATTTATACATTCCCTGAATCCTGAAGCCACTTGTATTTATACCACTTATACTTCCTCCTGAACTGGTCAATTCATCAAGATTGATAAGGATACTGGGACCAAGATAACCCAAACCAATCTGAAATGAAGATTTTTTAGATAGAGCTGCTTCAAAAAGAACTTTATATTCACCGGTTACCGGAATAACCACTACCCAGAAGGGACCTCCCAATGCTGAAAGAGGATTAGTTTTAATTGTAAATTTATAATCCTTTTTTGCCGCAGCTTCCTGAGAAAAAACCGGAGTTGCAATAAATAAAAACACAAATCCGATAGCAAAAAAATAAATTACTTTTTTCATAATAAGTAGGTTTTAAGTACCATTTTTGCAATTAATCATAAAGTTATGAAATCTATAATTAAACTCAAATTAATTATTAATTTAAGCTATTTATGCATTTTTGACCTTTTTTTAACATTTTACGATCAACATGATTTTCAGACAAATTAATTCGTACCTTGGGATGTGTTTTTTAAAATATGAAATTTGCATAATATGAACATTGACATATTGTTAGGTCTGCAATGGGGAGATGAAGGAAAAGGAAAAATTGTTGATGCATTAAGTCCGGCTTATGATATAATCGCACGCTTTCAGGGAGGACCAAATGCCGGACATTCACTGGAATTTAATAACGTCAAGCATGTTCTTCACCTGATACCTTCCGGCATCTTTCACTCCGACAAGTTAAATATCATAGGGAATGGTGTCGTAATAGATCCTGCAGTTTTCAGAAAAGAGATTGAAAACCTTGGGCCTCCCGTAAGTGAACTTACGAAAAGACTCATTATTTCCACCAGGGCAAACCTCATTCTGCCCAGTCACAGGATACTTGATGCAGCTTATGAACACAGCAAGGGCATTACAAAAATCGGATCCACACTAAAAGGCATTGGTCCTGCATATACTGACAAAGCAGGTCGTAATGGCCTGCGTATCGGAGATATACAACGCAAAGATTTCAGGGATCTGTATAACCATCACCTGATAATGCATCTGGCAATACTAAGGAACTATGATTTCAGTTTTGATCTTAAAAAATATGAGGAAGGGTGGTTTGAAGGAATTGAGATGTTAAAAAAATTCCGGATAATTAACACAGAATACCTTATTAATGATCTTTCTTCGAATGGAAAGAGAGTGCTGGCTGAAGGCGCCCAGGGGACGATGCTTGATGTTGATTTTGGTTCATACCCTTATGTTACCTCTTCTAATACAATCAGTGCCGGTGCCTGCACAGGACTTGGTGTATCACCCAAAAAAATCGGCGACATCTTCGGTATATTCAAGGCGTATTGCACCAGGGTAGGCAGCGGCCCTTTTCCAACTGAACTAAACGATGAAACAGGATCGGCTCTAAGAGATATTGGCCGTGAGTTTGGTTCCACGACGGGACGGCCTCGTCGTTGTGGCTGGCTTGATCTGCCAGCTTTGAAATACTCTATAATGATAAATGGTATTACAAAACTCTTCATGACAAAAGCTGATGTATTATCAGGATTTAAAGCCATTAAAGTATGTACCTCCTATAAGGTTGATGGTAATGAATGTCTGGAGATTCCGTTCGACAACAATTTGGCAATTGAACCAATATACTCCGAACTGAAGGGCTGGGAAGAAAATATATCAGGAATAAAAGAGTTCAGTAAGCTGCCTGAGACGCTTAAAAATTATGTTGAATTCATTGAAAACCAGACAGGAGTACCGGTAACGATGGTCTCAGTGGGGCCTGACCGTAAAGAAACGATTTTCAGGTAATAACAATCATCTATTGATATATATCCAGGCATCAATCTCGACAGTATCCTTAAATTCCTTTAGTCTGCTTATGGCTTTTCTGATACTCTCGTGGGCCTCAGCTGAAACAAGTTCAAACCTGCTTCCTTTCATTTTAAGTATTCGTGTATTGTAACCCCGGTTGCGGTAAACTTCCGCATATGCTTTAGCGTACTCCGGAGTTATGAAACTGCCGACTATAATATTATATTTATTCGTGCTTTCCCAGGCAAGCCGTTGTTCATCACTTATCCTGATTGAATCAAGTCTTGCACTTTCAAGTGCCTGCAAACGTTCCTGTACTTTATTAATTGAATCTGCAATCCTTAAGTTTTCTTGTTTGGCTTGCCATACAGCCATGGTATCGGCTTTTCTTCCAAATAAACCTTTCCCCTTAAAATACTTGCAGGATGGGAAACAGACTAAAAGTACTATCAAAACAGGTAAAGCTAAATGTTTCATTATGTATCATTTAAGATTTTGGGGAAAACTGCTTATCAATAATTTAAATTGAACAATAATCAAATATACAAAAATATTAATATCCAACACAAATGACATAAAATTTAAATGGACAAAAATGGAGCAGATTTCGTATATTAGACCGTCAAAATTATCAACCAAAGTAATATCTGATCAAATGAAATCTTTGATACAATTTTTTGAGGAAAGTGTTGAAAAATACAGCAATAATGTATATTTATGGGAGAAACCCCAGGAAAAATATGAAGGTACCACTTACGGTGAAACTAAAAAACAGGTCTATGAGTTTGCCGCAGGTCTGATCAGATTAGGAATTAAAAAGGGGGACAGACTAAGTATTGTTTCTGAAGGTCGGAATGGTTGGGTTATTGGAGAGCTTGGAATTTTGTACGCAGGAGCTATGAATGTTCCGCTTTCAACAAAACTTCATCCCGAAGAAATTAAATTCCGGATAACGCATTCCGAGTCAAAAATGATTCTTACCTCGTCAACACAATACCAGAAACTTAAAGAGATAATTAATGATTGCCCTTCTATTGAAAAAATTATTCATTTTGATACTCAGGAAGAGTATTCCGGAAATGAGATCCATTTCAATGAAGTCAGAAAGACCGGAAGAGATTGGCTGGAAACCCCAGCTAATATGAATAAATTTGAAGAGTTATTCAGAAGTATTACACCTTCCGACTTTGCAAATATTTGCTACACATCAGGCACCACTGCCGATCCTAAAGGAATCATCCTTACACATGGAAACTATGTGACAAATGTTTATCAGGCATATAGCCTTATAGATATACCCTCCTTTTATAAAACACTTATTATCCTGCCCTGGGACCATTCATTCGGACATACATGCGGAATATATGCTTTTATGGGTAAAGGGGCAAGTATTGCTTCGGTAAAAACCGGAAAAACTCCAATGGAAACACTTAGGAATCTTCCGGTTTGTCTCAAAGAGATTAAGCCAAATCTTCTTATGAGTGTACCTGCAATAGCAAAAAATTTCAGAAAAAACATTGAGAAAGGTATCAAGGAAAAAGGAACATTTATTGAAATGTTATTTAACCATGCCCTCAAAATTTCATATTCATATAATAAGGAGGGATGGAACAAAGGCATTGGATTGCAGAGACTAAAAAAGCCTCTGCTGGATTTATACGACAAGATCCTCTTCAGCAAAATCAGAGAAGCTTATGGCGGGGAACTCGACTATTTTATTGGTGGTGGGGCTCTTCTTGATATTGAACTCCAGAGGTTTTTTTATGCTCTTGGAATACCGATGTACCAGGGCTATGGACTGAGTGAAGCATCTCCTGTAATCTCCACAAATTCAACCAGCAGACATAAGCTTGGCTCATCAGGTATGCTGGTCAATAATATGGATCTTAAGATATGTGACGATGATGGGAATGGTCTGCCCGCAGGTCAGAAAGGTGAAATTGTTATCCGTGGAGGCAACGTAATGTATGGGTACTGGAAAAATGAGGCAGCCACAAAGGAAACTATAAAAGACGGATGGTTATTTACCGGAGATATGGGATACATGGGTGAAGATGGATTCCTTTATGTTCTAGGCAGGTTCAAGAGCCTGCTTATTGCTGATGATGGTGAAAAATTCAGCCCCGAAGGTATTGAAGAAGCAATATCCGAACAATCAAAGTATATTGATCAGTGTATGCTCTATAACAATCAGAAACCTTACAGTGTTGCCCTGATAGTTCCCAACCAGCATGCTTTAAAATTGTACCTCGAAGAAAGAGATCTGACTGCTGATTCTGAAGACGGGAAACCTTCAGTTATCACACTGATCGAAAGTGAAATAAATGAATACAGGCTCAATGGCAAATTTGGTAATATGTTTCCACAGCGATGGCTTCCAGTGGCAATAGGTATCCTTGAAGAAAGTTTTACTGAAGATAATGGTCTTATGAACTCAAGCCTGAAAATCGTCAGGGGTAAAATAATGGCTAAATATCAGGATCTGATAGATTATCTATATACTCCTGATGCCAAAGTTGTTACAAACGAAAGAAATATTGAAGAAGTTGAAAAAATGAAACTCGGTTAACAGAATAAAGAAATCAATTGTAAAATTTTCGACAATCCTGTTCAATCAGACTATTAGCCTGCTTTTGAAGGGAAGAAATGTCATGAAATCGGCATGGTGAACAATATAAGCTTCTGTTGTTCTCTTCACCAGGTCGCCTTCATGAGCATGGGCTGCAACAATATGGCACACTTCAGGTGGCACTCCACACTCTTCAGCCAGAGATACACCCGAAAAGGGGTGCCTTAAGTATTGACCGTAATTACCCTGAACTAGCTTGCCTTCTGTATTAAGCTCATATTCAAGAAGTTTACCCACATCTGCAAGAATAGCGCCAGCAATCAAAACGTCCATATTTACCGGAAGGCTGCTGGCAAAAAACTCATTCATCTTCTCACCGCTTGCCTTTGCAACATGAACAACGCATCGTTTATGTGCCATGAAGCTTACTTTAAGATCGGGGCCACAAAGTAATGTGAAAGGGATTTTGTCAAGATCCCCGGGAGTCAGAACACTTCTTTCAAGAGCAATCTCCCAGGTTTTTGCAGTTTTTTCCCTCAGCGATTTATCTTTGATCCAATCCAGCTCTGGCCATAGTTTTTTTACCTGTTCATTCATTCCGGCGAAATTTATTTTAACGTAATCCTGCTATTATTGCATCAGTCATCTGAACTGTTGAGGCAGCGCCATTCTCAATTACCTCAGGTCTTCCGGTCATCTTCATCATATCATAAGTCTTTACTTTGCCCTCCTCAATTATCCTGGCAATTGATGAACGGATCTTAGTTGATATCTTCTTTTCTCCAATATAGTCGAGCATCATACAGGCTGACTCGATCATTGCTATCGGGTTAACTATAGGAACCTTATAATCAGCATATTTTGGTGCAGAACCATGTGTAGGTTCAAAAACTGCAATTCCATCAGAGGAGAACTGCGCGCTGCATGCAAATCCAAGTCCGCCAATCAGTCCTGCGAAGGCATCAGAAGCGATATCCCCAAACATATTTCCGGCAACTATAACTCCGTAATCTTCAGGATTTTTTGTAAGCCACATCATTTGTGCATCGATATTTGTATTAAGGAGTTTTATATCCGGGAATGAATTTTTTTGTATCTCCTTTGCAAGCTTCCACATCAGTCCTGAGGTTTCTCTGATGACATTTGGTTTTTCACATACGGTAACCGATTTGTAACCATATTTTTTTGCATGCTCAAAAGCTGCCATTAAAATCCTTATAGTCGCCTTTCTTGTAAATATTCTTGTAGAGATTGAAAGTTCTTCAACAGGAACATTCCCGAAGTTTTCAACGAATTTTGGATGTGTCATGAATGCCTGATAAACCTGAGCGGGAGGATTCGTCCATTCCACCCCTGAGTATAAACATTCGGTATTCTGGCGGAAAATAACCACATCAATATTGGGTTCTTCTATTGAATTGCCATTCCCTCTTCTAATAAAGTTAAGAGGATTCCCTTTATATGATTTGCATGGACGGACACAGATATCCAGATTAAAATGCTGTCTTAACCTGACAATAGGGCTTGCGTAAGAAAAACCCTTTCCCTGTAATTCAGAATTGAGTTCTGCTTTAGCTTCATCATTTGGCTTTGAAGTTATTGCGCCAAACAACGCAATTCTATGTTTCTGAATAAGTTCAATTGTCCTATGAGGCAAAGGATCTCCCTCCTTTCTCCAGAATTCCCATCCGATATCACCATGCACATAATCTCCTTTAAAACCAGCAGCATTCAGAACTCTAAGTGCCTGTTCCAAAACAATTACACCGATACCATCACCCGGTAGTGTAACAATAGTTCGATTTGACATACTCTATTTTGGTTTAAAACTCACACTAAGCGTATCGTAAAAATAATCAATTTTTTGCACCTTCCGGAGCATTTAATAATTTTTCAATAACATATATTACGGCATAAAAAAGTAGTACTTTTGAGGCAAATTTTATGACCATTTTTTAAGCATGAAGATATTTGAAAAGTTAAGTCCGATACCGATCTGGAATTATTTTGAAGAGATTTGCAAAATTCCACGCCTGTCAAAAAATGAGGAGAAGATCAGAAAATTTCTCATTCATTTTGCAAAGGAAAATAACCTTGAAGTGAAAGAAGACGAGATAGGTAACATTCTTATAGTCAAAACGGCTTCACCCGGAATGGAAGACAGAAAGACTTTAGTTCTTCAATGTCACCTCGATATGGTTGGAGAAAACAATGCAGATTATCCACATGACTGGGCAACAGATCCCGTTATTCCAGTATTATCAGATAGATGGATAAGCGCAAGGGGTACAACACTTGGAGCAGATGATGGAATAGGGATTGCAACTCAAATGGCCATTCTTTCGGATAAAAAACTCCCTTCAGGGAAAATTGAATGCCTTTTTACTGTTGATGAAGAATCAGGGATGACCGGGGCTATTAATCTGAAACCTGATTGTTTTACTGGAAGGATACTTGTAAATCTTGATTCAGAGGATGAAGGAATCCTTTACATAGGATGTGCAGGAGGAATGGATACTATTGGGACGATGAAATATAAACCTGTTGCGACAGATAAGAATTCTTCAGCGCTTGAAATTTCATTAACAGGACTTCGGGGAGGTCATTCCGGTGATGAAATTCATAAAGGATTTGGAAATTCTGTGAAGATTATGAACAGGTTGCTCTCTGATCTTTCAAACAATTTTGACATTTCAGTCAGCTCCTTTGACGGAGGCAACATGCGAAACGCTATTCCGCGTGAAGCATTTTCAGCTATAGTGTTTGACAAGAATGTAATTGGGCGGTTAAAAGAACTTATTGATAATTTTCATACTGCCATTAAAGAAGAATTCGGGACCATTGAAAAAGACCTGAAAATATCAGTGAAAGATGCATTACTTCCCCGATATGTAATGGATAAAGAGAGCCAGACCAGGCTTATCGATTCATTGACCGCTTGTCCTCATGGTGTAATAGCATGGTCGAAAGAAATGGAAGATCTGGTAGAAACATCCACTAACCTGGCATCGGTAAAATTCACAGGAGAAAATACAGTTAAAATCGTTACGACTCAGAGAAGTTCAATCGAATCATCCAAATACGAGGTTGCCTCAATGATAGAATTGTGCCTGAAAAATGCGGGAGCCGAAGTAGTTCATTCTGACGGATATCCGGGATGGAAACCTGATCTTAATTCTGAAATTTTAAGGATCACTCTGAGTTCTTATAAAAACCTGTTTGGGAAAGAGCCAATGGTAAAAGCAATTCATGCAGGTCTTGAATGTGGCCTGATATATGAAAAATTCAAAGGAATTGATATGATTTCAATTGGCCCTACGATCAGGGGTGCACATACACCGCATGAAAAAATCGAAATCAAATCTGTACAGATGTTCTGGGATCTTCTTACTGATGTTATAAGAAATATCTCTTTACAATCCTGATAATAACTTTCCTTATACTTATGTCAGAACCCTTTAGTCGCAAATGATGAATTCATCTTTGCCAGCCCCGCATACAGGACAGACATAATCAGACGGCAGGTCGCTAAAAGGTATGCCTGTTTCTATTCCACTTTCCGGATCACCCTCTGCAGGATTGTAAATATATCCACATACAACACACTTATATCTTTCCATAAAAATATTATTATTGAATTTTGATCTTTCGTATTACATCAATTACTGTTCCATCAACCCATTTAATTGCTGCAACGATATCTTCCTCAAATTGAGCCTTTTCTGGTTTACCACATATTTTCTCAGCTTCTTCCTTAAGTTCCAGAATAGTTTTCACAGGCAGTCCGCTGCCTTTAACGCTTTTAATCAGATCTTTCCGGAGAGGGTTAATTGCAATACCTCTTTCAGTTATTATAACATCAATAAGCTCACCCGGACCACATAGTGTAGTCACATCATCTACTATCACAGGTATCCTGTCGCGGAAAAGCGGTAGCGGGAGAATGACATTCCGTGCATGAAGGCAATTCTGCCAACCTCCAATCCCGTGCAGGAGATTGCCGTCAGAATGGGTAACCACATTACCGTTGAAATTCAGATCTACCTCAGTTGCTCCTAAAATCATTATATCCATCATACTCGTAAGGTTTCCCTTTGAGTGATAATTATATGCATTAAAAACAGGGTATGGAATGTGATTAGGATTTAACTCCACTGATTTAACCGCATCAAGATCAAACGCCTGTGCATCAAGTATATAACCCATCTGCCCCTCTTCAAGCATTTTTACCATATATTTCGTGCTGCCTCCAAAGCCGAATTTGGATTTCCATCCTTTATTCTTTAGAATCTCGTGCAAAAAAACGGCAATTGCCAGTGATGTGCCACCGGCGCCGGCCTGCATTGTAACTCCATCTTTCAGAATACCGGATTTCTCCAGAAATGAAGCGGTGAGTTCAGCTATAAGTAATCTGTCAGGGCTTTTTGTAATCTGGGTAGTACCCGAAACAATTTTTTCGGGAATCCCAATTTTATCGACAACAACAACATAGTCGACATAATTTCCTTCGATTTCCATTGGGAAACATGGCATATCGATAAGATTATCAGTGACTACAATTACTTTTTTGGCATACATATAGTCTGCCTTTGTATAACCCAGCACCCCACAGGCTGAAGTTCCTCCTGTTCCCTTTGCGTTTCCGAAAGCATCGGCTGAAGGGGCTGCCAGAACTGCAATATCAATTATGACTTCTCCATCCTGAATAGCCTGAACCCGGCCTCCATGCGACCGGAGAACAGCAGTACCCTTCATCCTCCCTTCGGAAACAAATCTTCCGAGGGCACCGTTCATACTGCCTTCAATCCTGTTTATAGTACCATCTTCAAGGTACCTTATTACATGTTCATTACAGGGAAATGAAGCTGACGGGAACCATACAAGATCCTTTACTCCCATTGAATATGCCAGATCAAAAACAGTATTGCTTACCAGGTCCCCATCTCTCAAATGGTGGTGGGTCGAAATTGTCATCCCATCGCAAAGGCCACACTTACGAAGCGCCTCCTCAAGAGAATTTACAACTTTATTTCCATCATCAGGATAGTCATAACATGTTGGTATCGGAGGTGAATATTTACCTCCTTCCGGTCGATGTTTTCCGACTCCTTTGAATGGAATTACAGGCTTACCGTTGATCTCCAGCGGGACCTGCCGGCCGGCTGCATTTATCACAGTTTTTATAGCCATATTATCTTATTCACTGATTAATTCTTATTATCATGGATTTCTTCGTTCCAACCCGCTGATAGCAGGCCAAGCCTGACAGCAAGGTCAATAGTTTTATGAGCTTTCGCCACCACCGGAGGATCAATCATTTTTGAACCCAGAGCCACAACACCCAAACCACTCTTTTTTGCCTCTTCAAATGCAATAACTATTTCTTTGGCCCTTTTAACTTCAGTATCATCGGGGGCAAAACCCTGTCGTATAACCTGTATCTGTCTTGGATGAATACAGCCCATGCCTTCAAAGCCCAATGCCTTAGACATCAGCACATTCTGCCTTAAGCCTTCCATATCACCGACATCAGAAAAAACAGAATCAATGGGTTGGATACCAGCTGCTTTTGAACCAACCACCATTCTTGTCCTTGCATAAAACGACTCTTTTCCGTCTGTAGTTCTTGGAACACCAAGATCAGCAGTGTAATCCTCGAGCCCTATAGCCATTGCAACAACATTTTTTGATGAGCAGGCAATTTCAAAACATCTTTCAACACCAAGTGCACTTTCAATAATTGGCATTAGAAAGACAATATTTTTAAGTTTGAATTTTTTCGTTATAACTGATATCTCATCCTCTACCCTCTTTATCTGAACGGGACTCTCACACTTTGGAACAAGGATAAGGTTTATGTTGTGGGGTATTACAAAATGAAGATCCTTCAATCCCCTTTCGCCCTGGTTAATTCTGACCATTCGTTCAGCTCCACGTAAATCAATCTGGCGCAAAGCATTTCTGACCAGAATTCGGGCTTCTTCCTTCTTCTCCGGAGCAACTGAATCCTCAAGATCAAAAATAATTCCATCTGCAGAATGAAGGCCGGCATTGATCATCATACCAGGAGCGTTACCGGGAATATAAAGTCGTGAAAACCTGAATCTGTCAACTGTTGACGAATACTCATTCTCTTTTAACATAACAGGGAGAAATTCCAAATCAGTATCAATCAGCTGCTTAATTGCAGCCTCAAGCCGGGCGGCAATAACAAATGGAAGAGCTCCTGTGTCATTGATATTTACAGAAGCATTTTTAATACCAAAAAACTCAAGTATTTCGTTACTAAGATTTATTATTGATTTCCCGTAAAGTGGTTTAACCTTTGAGTTCAGATCAATTATCACTCCTCCCCTGCTGCCCTTAAGCTCCAGTGTAATCTCACAGTCTGATCTTACCTTTGGGCCGGAATTACCGGCTGCTGCCATGTTTGTTTTCATTTCGGGATAAGTCAAGAGTTTTTCATTTTTTTTTATCCTCGCATATCTCTATAAGAACACCTGAGGATGATTTAGGATGAAGGAATGCAATATCAAGGCCTTCTGCACCTTTCCTGGGAGAAGCGTCAATAAGCTTTACACCATTTTTTTCAGCATGTTTCAATTGTTCTTCAATATTTTTAACAGCAAAAGCAATGTGATGTAACCCTTCTCCCCTCTTCTCGATAAACTTACCAACCGGACCATCAGCATCTGTTGGTTCAAGCAATTCGATCTTTGTCTGGCCAACAATGAAGAAAGCTGTTCTCAGCTTCTGGTCAGGTACTTCTTCAATATTATAACATTTCAGTCCGAATACTTTTTCATAAAACCCGATTGCAGACTCCAGATTACTTACAGCAATTCCAATATGCTCAATATGTGATGGCTTCATATCAATGAAATATAAGGTTGTATCCTGATGCAATTACAAAATTAACTGAATAACAGTACACCAAGTAAATTATTATCAAGTTTTCATGATCGTTGCAAAATCATGAATAACACTCAATTAATCAGAATGGAAACTCAACAGGTTTGGTTATTTCCGATTGTATGTTTTCAGGTTTTTTAGCGGCCAAATGAACTGCATTACCATCAACAAATATTGCTTTATATGGGACGACAGGGCAGGCAAATTCACAATGGCCGCAACCAATGCATATTTCGGATGTCACTTCGGGAATTACAAGAGTACCTTCATAAGGAATCATATGTACAGCCTTGGTCGGACAACTTTCCGAGCAGGCACCACAGGCTGTTTTTTCGGTTTTTACAATACAATTATCTTTTATAAAAATTGCTTTCCCAAGCTGGGTGAGCTTTTTAGCTTCCAGCATCAGTGGTTTTAAGGCGCTGGTCGGGCATATCTCAGTACAAACAACACAATTATAAGTACAAAAACTTTTATGATAATTCATTACCGGTTGCATAATCCCCATCAGGCCATATTCTAACCGCGCTGGCTGAAGTACACCATTTGGACAGGCTGATATGCAAAGAGAACAGGCAATGCAGCTATTATTAAATTTAGCAATTTCACCTCCTCCGGGAGGGCAAACCGGATAAGTTCTGTTCTCCTTAACTGTTGATTCTATTGTAGGTATTGGAACGCTCTTTTCCTGTGCCCTGGCTCCCCTCGATAAACCAAAAAGTAAGAGGATTGATCCGGCAATAAATTTGCGTTTCCCTTCATCAGTAACCTGTTCTTTCTTTTTCAGTTTTACAATACTGTATGAAAGAGCTTTATCGGGACATATGTGAATGCAATTAAAACAATTAACGCACCTTGATACATCAATATCGTGTTTGAGAAAATCTATGCATGATGATTTGCATCCTACTGAACATCTGCCACATCTGGTACAGGCAGATTCATCAAATTTAATTCTGAAAATCGAAATTTTAGACAAGAGGCCGAGTAAGGTTCCTACAGGACATATCGTATTACAATATAAGCGTCCTCTGGTAAATGAAAGAGTTCCGACCAGGATAAAAAAAGCTGCCGGGATTGAATAGGCAAGCAAAGTATATCCTTTAACAGTTATGTTACTGAGAGTGTAAATATCAAAACGGCCAAGTATTCCGGCAAGAAAGTTATTTATATAAACCGCAAGAGGTTTTCCAAAATAAGTCATGAATCTGCCAAAAATACTGTACGGATCGAGCAGTGTAACCAAGTAAATACCCCAGATCATTGTGACAATCAGAGTAATTGCAAGTAGTAAGTACCTTAAGATTGTATGTGGTTTTTTAAAACCGTATCTTCTGAATTTCCTTTTAAAACGTCCTCCAATCCTGCTGAACAGATCCTGCCCGATACCTAGAGGGCATAAAAAGGAGCAATATGTTCTGCCCGTAATTAAGGTTATTAAAAGAACTACCATAAAACCAGCTGCAGCAATTGTACCAAGTTTTATGAAATTCATGACAGATGGTACAAACTGAAAAAACAGTAAGGTGTTTATATACTTTGATGGAATAATATGCAAAAAATCAATAAAAACAAGGATAAAAAATATTAAGATGAGTGATGAAAAAGCTATACGTATACTTCTAAGATAGGATGACGTCATAACAAATTACATTTTAATTCTTTTAATATTAAGGGAATCCAGATTCATGTTTCCCAACCCCATTTTATGAGCAATCGGGATATATTCGATCTTTTCAGGTTCGATTCCCAGCATTTTTGCTGCTGCCGCGTCACCTGCTACCCAGTCAGTTGTTAAGATTTGAGATTTCATCTGAACTATATCTTCCTTTGATACACCCTGAGGTCCATTCTTAACCATAACATTATAACAATCTATCACGTTCAGAACAGGCTTTTTCTCATATAAAGCAAAATCGGCTATACACTGATTCAGGTTATTTTTGTGCCAGAAACCTCGGTCCCAAACGATACCCATAGTGTTTTTAAGACAACAGGTCATTCTGGTTGAGTTATGATCTTTCAGAATTGGCACATTAATAAAAACATCTGTTTCGAGTAAAAGCTCATGCACTTTAGCGCTTTTAAGTTTTACACCTCCGGGAATTTCGACCTGCTGGTAGTAGCTCTCAGAGTTGCCTGGTACAACTTTTGCACCGGCAGCTTTTGCAATCTTCTCAATCCCTGAGTTCTTATAGGTATTGACCCAATTATCACAAGTATGATCAAAAACATAAACTTCTTTAGCTCCTGCTTTAAAGCAATGTTCAATTATCCTTTTCACCAGAAGAGGATTAGTGTTGCCTCCAAGTTCCGGTATCACATCCCATCCGATATTGGGTTTGATCAGAACTTTCTGCCCCTTCTTGACAAAAGATCCGATACCGCCAAATTCCTGTATACCAAGATCAAACATAGCATCAGGACTTCCTCCCATAACTGCTACCATATCATATTTGGCAGCAACTGAAGAATTTGTCCAGAGTTTTTCATACCCCCCCATACTTATGGCTGCACCTGCTGCAAGGCTAGCGCTAACCGATGTCTTGAAAAAATCTCTTCTTTTCATAAGTGATAAATCTTATATGTATAAAGTCATTTGAATTGAGACCGAAAAATACGACTTTTTTTTTTATTCTCTAAAGAATGGAAATAGTATATTCGCAACTGTAATATGTTTTAAGAGTGTTTCGAAAAATTTTCTTAACATTATTCTGTTTGAATTGTTTATCATAAATAATAAGATATAAAAATGAAAATTCTCTGTTACGACTGCTTTTCAGGAATCAGTGGCGATATGAATCTTGGTGCAATGATCGATCTCGGAATAGATAAAGCATACCTGATAAACGAACTTAATAAACTTAACCTGAAAGGCTGGGAACTTGTTGCAGAAAAGGATCAGAGAAATGGAATTGGCGGAACAAAAGTTACTGTAAAACAAACACAGCATGAACACGCCCATAGACATCTATCAGATATTGAACAGATTATTAATGACTCAGAACTTGATAAAAAAACGAAGGATCTAAGTCTTAAAATATTCATGAAAGTAGCTACTGCAGAAGCATCTGTTCATGGAATTCCCATAGAAAAGGTTCATTTTCATGAGGTTGGAGCTATAGATTCTATAATTGATATTGTAGGTGCAGCAATCTGTTTCAATTCCCTGGGAGTTGAAATGGTTCAGGTTTCTCCTGTGGAACTTGGCAGCGGATTTGTCAAATGTGATCATGGGAAACTACCTGTTCCTGCTCCTGCAACTGCAGAAATAATTAAAGGAATGCAGGTAACCAAAGGCGGAGTCAACTTTGAAGCTACAACTCCTACCGGAGCTGCGATTCTGTCTGCTCTCGGAACTCATTTCGACAGCAGCCTGCCAATAAGAATTAAAAAAACAGCATATGGTGTTGGTCATAAAGATCATACAGACATTCCTAATCTTTTACGAGTATTCCTGGGCGAAACTTCTGAGGTTTCCGGAGGCCATGATGCCTATCTGATTGAATGCAATATTGACGATATGAATCCTGAGTTTTTTGAGTATATATCAGAAAGATTATTCAAAGCCGGAGCGTCTGATGTATATTTTTCAAATATTATTATGAAGAAAGGAAGACCGGGAATAGTGCTTAAAGTCATTTGCGAAACGGAAGTCACTGAATCAGTAAAACAGATAATTTTCACTGAATCTACTTCCCTTGGGATCAGAACATTTACATTCA
>Ga0209429_10000377_pt1 | contig 30829 bp, 16 predicted proteins | sample BarGraNGADG00212_3_FD_184493 | JGI IMG/M metagenome (GOLD analysis project Ga0209429, IMG submission 184493) | Arctic peat soil microbial communities from Barrow, Alaska - Barrow Graham LP Ref core NGADG0004-212 (SPAdes) (version 2) | ecosystem: Environmental > Terrestrial > Soil > Wetlands >... | reverse complement strand
CCTAACAAAAATCTTAAAAAGTCATGAAGAAAACTTATGATTTATGGGAATATCTGACACCTCCCATCAGAAGAATTATCCAATTCTTCAAAATACTTCTTTTCACAATGGTAATAAGTGTTTTAGGTGTTAACACTATTACTGCTAATTCAGTTGTCTCTTCTGGTGCATCAGAAAGTGGATATCAGCAAGCTGGTATCACAGGAACAGTTACTGATGCAACTACCCACGAAGCAATGATCGGGGTAAATATCCAGGTAAAAGGAACAACTGTCGGTGCAATTACCGACATAAATGGAAAATATACAATTCTTACAGCAGATAAAAATGCTGTTCTTATATTTTCCTTTATAGGATATGCTTCATTGGAAATTCCTGCTTCAGGTAAAGTTATTGTTGATGCTTCAATGACTTCCTCGTCAACAGTCATCGACGAGGTTGTTGTTACCGGATATGCAACTGTTAAAAAGCAGTCCCTGACCGGTGCAATTTCGTCTATTAAGACAGCCGATATTCTAAGCACTAAAACCGCCAGTGTCGCATCAATGGTCCAGGGTAAGATTCCCGGACTTATGATTCGTAAAAGGACAGGTGAGCCAGGTGTTTTTAACAGTTATATAAGTGTCAGAGGCTTTGGTACTCCTCTCCTTGTTATTGATGGTGTCATTCGTGATAACATGTCAGATTTTGAGCGTCTCAATCCGAACGATATAGAAACTATATCTGTCCTGAAAGATGCTTCTGCAGCTATTTATGGTATGAACTCCGATAATGGGGTCTTAATAGTTACCACAAAAAGCGGCACTAAGGGTAAAACGAAAATAAGCTATAGCTCAACCTATACCTGGAAGCAGCCAACTTCACAGGGATTACAGAATACCACAGATGCATACACCTTCAGGGTTATGAAAAACGAGATGTCAAGAAATTATCGTATGCCTGAACCATACTCAGCAACTGAACTTGCAAAATGGCAGGCAGGTACTGACCCGGGTTACACTGATTACAACTGGTACAATGGGACTTTACGCGACGGTATAGGTGCATGGAACCACAATTTATCAATTACCGGCGGTAATGATATTATTACCCATTACACAAGCTTTGGTTTTATGAATGATAATGGTCTCTTTACTGATAATGCTACTGAAAACTATAAAAAATTCAACTTCCGTACCGCATTTGATGCCAAACTTGCTCCCGGGTTGACTTTTAAAATGAAAGTAGCCGGAAAATATGATGTAAAAATGAATCCTCCACAGACCTTTTTCTGGATCTTCAAACAAATGCTCGTTTCCGACCGTGGAATTGGTCCGTACACTCTTGCTACTGTTGATAGCCCAATTAAGCACTATTCACTTGTTCCTTCAGAAAACGTTAACGTATTTGCCAAGACTTCGGCTTCTGCAGATGGATATCAGAAGAATGTTAACTATCAGTATCAGCTTTCAGGTGAGTTAAATTATGATCTTCCTTTTGTAAAAGGATTAACTCTGAATGTTCTGGGAGCTTTTGACGGCAACCTGGCTCAATACACCCAATTCAGAGGATCTTTCATACTCTATGATTACAGAACAGATGCGCCAGGTTCACCAACTCAGGCAACCATAGACGAATCAATGACAAATTTTATCCGCTCTGACGTTCAGGCCAAAATTTCATACAAAAAAACAATTGCACAGGATCATAATATAAATGCATTGTTTGTAAGTGAAGTAAGGCAGATCAATCAGAAAAACGTAGGCGGACACAGACAGTACGATGATATTTTTACTACTGCATATATTGATCAGGCAAGTACAACCAATCAGACAACAAACGGAGGTTTTTCTCAACAGGCATATTTGTCTTACATAGGAAGGTTTACTTATGACTACAAAGGCAAATACCTTGCTGAATTTTCCGCAAGAGAAGATGGTTCTTACCGCTATGCTCCTTCAAGCAGATGGGCATTTTTCCCTTCAGCTTCAGTTGGATGGCGCGTAAGTGAAGAGTCATTCATAAAAAATAATCTTCCAATTATTTCTAACCTGAAAATCAGAGGATCTTATGGTCAGATGGGCGCTGATGCAGGGAACGCATATCAGTATGTTCCGGGTTATAAATTCTATACTCCGATAAACCCCTCTAATCCTGGTGGAAATCCACTTAGCCCTATAGCCGGTGGTGCTATATTGAGTCCCGGAATACTTACTCTTGGCATGATGCCTCCGGGAATCATAAATAATAATCTCTCCTGGATAACAGCCAAAACAGCTGACTTAGGTTTGGATTTATCTCTCTGGAAAGGTAAATTAGGCGTTGTGGCTGATATTTTCCAAAAGACCAGAAATGGATTACTGGCAACCAGGGCAACTGCAGTGCCTAACACCTTTGGAGCATCATTCCCACAGGAAAACCTTAATGGTGATCAGGTAAAAGGTTTTGAGGTAGAGATTTCGCATAAAGGTACAATACGGGATATTAATTATGGGGTGAGTGCAAACGTTACTTACGCACGTACCTTCCTGCTTCATTACGAAAGATCTCCTTATCAGTCAACCTGGGATATATGGAAGGATGGAAATAATGGAAATGGCCGTATTCAGGGAAGAGGCTGGACTGACCAGAAAGCAGGTACTTATACCGATATTACCCAATATGAGACTGCACCATTAATAGGAGGCACACTTGGGAACTCTTACGGTTTACCCGGAACTCAGATGGTAAAGGATCTAAATGGTGACGGAAGAATTAATGGTGATGACCAGTTACCGACCATTTGGTCACAGGCTGAAAATCCGCCATTGCAATATGGTGCCAACATGTATGCTTCATGGAAAGGTTTTGATATTAATATGTTGTTACAGGGAGCATCACTTTTCACTTATTCTATGAATGCCGGCGACACATGGGGATATAAAAATTATCCATCTATGTGGAGCTTCTGGTTAGACAGATATCATCAGGCAGATCCTTCGGTTGATCCGTATGATCCGGCAGCAGTATGGATTCCCGGGAAATATGCGCCACTGCAGGCCAGCTGGAGCGGTACTTCACAGGGTAATGCGACTAATCAATGGTTGATACCTTGTAATTATTTGAGAATAAAGAATTTAGATTTTGGATATACTATCCCTGCGAACCTTACTAAGAAATTTTTCGTAAAGGATGTAAGATTGGCAGTGAGTATTGTCAACTTAGCCACTTTCTCCAGAAAAGATCTGAAAAAGTTTGACCCAGAAAGGGAATCAGGCGATTGGCAGGCGGGTCTTACATATCCATTGTTAAGGGAGTTTAACTTTACTCTTAGTGTTAACTTTTAAAAGGTAAAGAAATGAAAAAACAAAAAATATTTCTAATTATAGCTGTTATCACTTTACTTTCAGCCTGCAATAAAGTGTTGGACCTTCAACCTATTGACAGGGTCCCTGCAAGTCAATTGTTTACTGATATCAGGGGACTGAAGACGGTTTTAGCAACTTTGTATAACAAATGTCCGATTGAAGACTACAACTATGTACCGAATAGTACGATGAATATGACTGGTAGCGGTGCTGATCGTGGAGGAGGATGGAGTCTTGATGCTCATACCGATAATATGGTGATAGTATCTCATGGCGGTGATGCCGTAGCTCCTACAAATGATGGCTATTGGGATTATACCGGTATCAGGTATATAAATGGCTTTTTTGATAACATTAAAGCCCTGAAAGGAAATATCCTTGATGATGCTTCTTATAACAGGCTTTGGAGCGAAGCACACTGGATCCGTGCTTATACTTATTATGCATTGGTAAGCAGATATGGTGGTGTTCCAATAATCAAAAAGTCTCTGACGATCGGTGGAGATAATTCACAGTTATACGTTCCCCGCAGCACTGAAAAAGAGACATGGGATTTCGTATTGGCAGAATGCGATTCAGCTATTATGTATCTTCCCCAAACAGTTAACGCCACAGAAGGTTCACTCAGAGCAACAGTATGGGCAGCTTATGCACTAAAGTCAAGAGCAGCTCTTCACGCAGCTTCCATAGCTAAATACTGGAACAATGCTCCGCTCACGGGTCCGGCTGTTGACGCTAAACTGGTAGGCGGTATGACAATGACTGATGCCAATGCCTATTACCAGCAGTGTATTGATGCCTCAAAGGCGATAATTGACAATTCCGGAAAAGCGCTTTATATGCCTAATCCGGCTAATCCGACGGCGGCTGCCACAAACCTCCAGGCTCTCTTTGAGACCCCTGCCGTTGCTGATGTTGAGATCCTTTATAAAAAAGGATATGTTGATGGCGTTTCTACACAAGCTCAGGGTCACCAGATAGATTTCTATGGTTATCCTTCACAGCTCCAGCAGGCAAGTGCTTTTATGTTTGGAAGGATGGGGCCTACACTGGATCTTGTAAATCTTTATGAAAATTATACCGATAATGGTATCGGAGCTCCCGGAGTGTTGGTTACCCGTACAGATGGTAACGAGAATACTTATCTGCCAACTCCGAATAATCTGAGTCTGACAACACCTTACAAATACTATAACAGTCAGTATGATATTTTCGCAGGTAAAGATGCCCGCCTTTTTGCATGGATCATGTTACCAGGTTCTGCTTTTAAAGGGATTACTCTTAATTGCCAGGGTGGATTAATTAAACCGGACGGTTCCAAGATTATGTACACTATATCTGGTTCCGGAGTAGGACTGGATGGTCTTACATATTATCCATTAGGAACAACTAACGCAATTGGATTTTCCTGTTTTAGTCAAATGGGTACAGATCTGAGTGCAAATGGATCCAGCACAGGGTTTGTCATTAAAAAATTCCTTCAGGAGAAAACAACTCCCACAGCCTCAAGATATAGCGGCTCAACAAACGACTATATAGTTTTTCGTATGGCTGAGATCTACCTCAACTATGCCGAGGCTGCTATTGAAAGCGGTCAGGGTGATGCAGCATTGGCTAAGACTTACCTGAATGCAATACGTAAAAGGGCTGCACATACTGATCAGATACCTGCCACTATAGCAAATATTGCAAAAGAAAGACAGGTTGAATTAGCCTTTGAACAACGCCATTACTGGGATCTCATCAGAAAGAGAGAGTTTCATACCTTGTTTAGTTCAAGTAGAAGAAAGTCTTTGGTCCCTGTTATGGATTTGCGTGTTAATCCACCAAAATACATCTTCGTAAGAGTCAATAACTATTATGACGAAGCTGCCAATGGTGTTACATGGAACCCTAACAGCTATTATCGTTCGATACCTGGTACTGCTTCTAATCTATTAATTCAGAATCCCGGATTCTAAAATGTAAAACATATAGTTATGAAAAAGACATTATATATTTTAAGCTTATTTACAAGCCTTGTTCTGTTTGCAACTTCTTGCCAGAAAGACAACTATCCATACCCGAATGCACAAGTGTTTGGCGCAATACGGGATAGTATCAGTGGAGGACTGATTGAAACGGATTTAAACTCCGGTTCTCAAATAGGGGTCTATGAGCAGGGGTATGCAACACCTGTTATCAGAAACTGGGTCGTAAAACAAAATGGCGAATATCGCAATAACCTGGTTTATTCAAATACATACAATTTCGTATTTCAATCCTGCAATTTCTTCCCTTACTCTTTAAACGGGGTGGAGATTAAAGCCGGCGAAAACCCGATTGATTTTCAGGTTATTCCTTATATTCGCCTGAAAAACGTTTCAATTACATATGATGCTGCAGCAAATAAAATCAATGCAACATTTAGTATTGAAGGCGGAAAGCCAACGGTGAAAGTTGCAAAAGTCAGCCTGTATGCTTTTACAGACATATATGTAGGTGAATTAGTTAAGAAAACTCTGACAGCTACTGCTACAGCTCTTCCTACACAAACTTTAGCAGGAGCAGATCAGACCATCCTTCCGGCAACAGTCTATTCTTTGTCGATTGATCTTACACAGGTAGCAAATGCCGCTGTATTTGCAATACATAGAAATTACTATTTCAGAGTAGGTGCAATGGGAATTCAAACAGGGGTAGGTACAATAAGGACCAATTATGCTCCTTATGTAGTAATTCCTTTATAACTAAAACACAGAAAGCAGTTTGATTTATCTCATATAATGAAAACTGTTAGTAAAAATCATCTTTATGAATGTTGGGAGAAGTGAAACTCCCAACATTCTTTAAATTAAGCTATATGTCAAATCTTAACAAGCTGAAAAGCAATAGATTGTATTTATTGCTGGTATTTCTTTCAATAAGTCTGACAGCAATATGTCAGACTGTCAATCCAACAAATGAACCAACTATCTCAAAAATAGTTGGAGATGCTCTTCCCTCAACAGGAATGGCTCAGGCTGTTCCGAAATTAAGCAGTATTTCTGTTGTTGCTCCTGATGTTCTTTGCATAGAAATTGATGCATGCAGTATCATCCCGTGCATACAGATTCCATATCAGTCAGATCCGGCTGATGTTGTTACAGAAAGTGGTAAAACATCACTCGGAGAGATAAGGAATATGTTTGTTGTCAGGGACGGATTTCCATTAGGATCCCTTGTTGGAAAGGATCTCAAGACAATTACCCTTTATGAAAGGATAGTTGGGAAAAACCTCGACACAGATGTGGCAGACGACCCTTCCAGCTATCTAATAAGTTCCCCTGGTGATAATAATTACAATAAAGCAGTTAAACCGGAAAAGGTATGGCGTAAAAGCAAACCCACAGGGTGGACTGATGAATCGTGGCAGTTATCTAAAACGCAATTTTCTACTTCAAAACATTATATCTATTTAAAATTGCCGTTTGCATTAAAAACAGGCCAGTCATACCTTATCAGCCTGCCAGCTCTGAATCTGAACCGTTCAGGTGCCTATTATGTACACGATCCTGATTATTCACGCAGTGAAGCAGTCCATGTATCCCAAATCGGCTTTCGTACAGATGACCCCGATAAAAATGCTTTCCTTTCAGTTTGGATGGGCAACGGAGGAGGATACACATATCCCGAAAACCTTGAATTTTCGCTGGTTAATGAAAAAACCAACGAAAAGGTTTTTACAGGAAAAGCTGTGATGCAATGGAAAGGAAATGTTCCTGAGGGAATTGGTACAAGGGTTAACCATAGTGGCACAGACCTAATACGCCTCGACTTCAGCAGCTTCAACACACCAGGACGTTATCGCGTATGTGTTGAGGGAATCGGATGTGGTTATTCATTTAATATCGATGATCAAAGCACATGGAAACACGCATTTGAGTTATCAATGAAGGGAGTATTTAATCACCGCAGCGGCATTATAATGGGGCCACCTTTTACCGATTTTGTGCGTCCCCGCAGTTTTAACCCCATTGACGGCGTTAAAGTATATCAATCAACCTGCTCGCTTTTGAACAGCGGTAATGGACTAAATGCCTTAGGTACAGATAAAAACAACTTTGGCAACCTGGTTGCTGGTAAAACAGATGTACTTGTTTCTGATACCTGGGGAGGCAATATGGATGCAGGTGACTGGGACAGAAGGATTAACCACATTTTTACGCCCAGGTTATATCTTGAACTGGTTGAAATGAATCCCGAATATTTTAAAAACCTTTGTTTATATATACCGGAATCTAAAAATGATTTACCGGATATTGTTGATGAAGCTTTATATGGTCTGGATGTTTACCGGAGAATGCAAACACCTGAAGGAGGTATTCGCGGAGGGGTTGAACAATCTGAACATCCTATTGAAGGGAGTACGTCATGGCAGGAAACACAAACCGTCATGGCTTATGCTCCTGATCACTGGTCGAGCTATCTTTATACCGGCGTAGCTGCACGCGCAGCAGGTGTTTTAAAGATGCTGGGCAAGAATGATAAGGCAGCTATATGGGAAGAAAGTGCAACAAAAGCAATGGAATGGGCCGAAGTTGAATACCAGAAATGGATGGCTAGTCCCGACTATGCAAAAGTCACGAATCGTGCAAAAAACGCAATACCTGTTGAACGTAACCTGGCAGCAGTTGAGCTTTACCGTTTAACGAAGAATAAGAAATGGCATCAGGTTTTCCTTGCCACACTTAAAGATATCCGTACCGATGCTGAGTTTGTATATGCAAGACTTGATAAGTCTATGGTAGATAAGAAAGTGCAGAAGGCTGTTGTTGATAGCCTGATGGCTGAGGCAAACCGATTGGTAAAACTGGCGGAAAACAATGCCTTTGGACTTACAACCGGAACAGCCGGAAGAGCCATAACCGGATATTCAGCTACCTATACAATTCCGGCATCAACAACTCTGGCTCGTGCCCACTATCTTTCAGGTGACTCAAAATATTTAAAAGCAATCCTTCGGTCTGCACTGTATTCAGCAGGAGCAAATCCCATGAATATGTGCATGACTACCGGTCTGGGTGAAAACCCTGTCAAAAATGCACTGCATGAAGATACAAAACACACCGGACAGCCTGCTCCTCTTGGGATTACAGTATTTGGACCCTGCGAGATAGCATCAAGCGATGCAAGAGCAGGATCTGAACTTGAGAACAGACTTAACACAACATGCGCTCCCGGAGTCGCGAACTGGCCTTCAGCAGAATCGTTCTTTGATGTATTCTGGTTTGTTTCGCAAAATGAATATGTTATAGACCGCCCGCTTGGTCAGACCGGATATATATGGGGTTATCTGGCCTCTCGTAAATAATAATATATAAGCCCCTCTCCCGCTTTCCAAAATCGGAAAAGATTGATATTCAACTCCTTCCCCCCTGAGGGAAGGTTGGGAAGGGGGTTTAACAGATAAAAAAATGATTTTACTCATCATTGCCGCAAGTCATTAAACAGAAATTATTATGAAAAAAATATTGCTTCTTTTAATAATATGCCTTCCAATATTGGCTAAAAGCCAGCCGAAGGGGGATAGTAACACTCCACAGAAAAAAACACTCATCTGGTCCGATGAGTTTGATAAGAATGGTCTGCCTGATTCGACCAAATGGAATTTCGAACTGGGAAAAGCAAGAGCTAATAAAGAGCCTCAGTATCATACCAAAGATCTTAAAAACGTCAGGGTAGAAAATGGAAAACTTATCATTACTTCGCGCTTAGAGCTTATTGATACTGTAAAGAAGTATACATCAGCAAGAATTAACACCAAAGGAAAATTCCAATTCACTTATGGCCGGGTTGAAGTAAGGGCAAAACTTCCACAGGGAAGAGGGGTCTGGCCGGCCATATGGACCCTTGGAGTTACAGGGGGATGGCCGGCATGTGGTGAAATAGATATAATGGAATATTGGGGCCATAATCCTAATACAGTTGCTTCAAATGTTCATACCCGCGATTACAACCATACTAAAGGCACAGGCCGTGGCGGAAAAATAACTTATGAAAAACCTTTCGCTGATTTTCATATTTATGCTCTTGAATGGTACAAGGACAGGATGGATTTCTATATGGATGACAAGATGTTCTATTCCTGTGTATCAAAAGAAGAGGGAATCGGAGAATGGCCCTTCAATGCCCCTCAGTATCTGATACTTAATCAGGCACTCTCGAATAACTGGAAGCCAGGAGAGGCAGGAATTGACGATTCAATTTTCCCGCAGGAATTCATTATAGACTATGTAAGAGTTTATGAACTGAAATAAGACAAAACAACCTAACCACTAAACCATGAAAAAATTACTTTTCTCATCATTTGTTATTGTCCTCTTCGTTGCTTTTGTTGCGATAAAAACAAAAGAAACTGATTACGGAGCATTTCTTTATAAGCATGTGCCAATGCCAATGGATACTGCTAATAGCCTGCAGTATAAATGGGACAATAAACCGGTTCTCGAATCCACACTTATCGATGGAATGGAGTCGCTGGATAACTGGGACCTTACTTACGGTAATAAGCCGAATGTTGCAAAAATAAGCCTTTCAACAGAAAAGGTTTTTGAAGGAAAATCCTCAATAAAGTTTAAATCCCCTACAAATCAGCATGTTCAGCAACCAAACGGCGGCCGTTATTGGGGAAGGGAAAATCTGACTCGTAAATTCAACAAACAGAACTTCTCAAAATACAACAGGATTTCGTTCGAGATATACCCTGATTTTAAAGGTTTCAGACAATTGTATCTGACCATTCTCTTATTTAACGAAGGAAATGTTCCTGATCAGTACAACAAAGAGGGTTGGCATACTGTAATGCTTAAAAATAATCAATGGAATAAAGTGGTGATGGAAATTCCTCATCTTCCTCACGATAAAGTAACCGGAATAAGTATAAGTTATGGTCTCCAGGGAAATGAAGTTGATGCCGCTGACACAATCGTTTATTATGCTGATAACCTGAGAATGGAATCTGTAAAAGCAGACTATTTTGAAGGATGGAATACAGACGATGAGATATCCTTTACTCATTCAGGCTATAATAGCACTGACAAAAAAACGGCCTTTACCTCCTCTCTTGTTACAGGGCAAAAATTCAAATTAGTTGATCTTGCAACAAATAAAAGTGTCCTGGAAAAAGATCCTTTGATCAATAACAGCAACATTGGCGCCTTCAAGGTTTTTGATTTTTCGGAAATTACAAATCCTGGTACATATAAAATTGTATACGGAGATAAGGAATCAAAATCATTTCCGATAAATAAGGATATCTGGTTACCCGTAATTGAAAAGATAACCAACTATTTTTTTGTTAATCGTTGTGGATATGCAATACCCGGAGTCCGTTCAATATGTCATGGCGACTGGTATACAGTATATAAAGGCGATACAATTGTGATGGCAGGAGGATGGCACGATGCCGGCGATTTATCACAGTCATCATGGCAAACAGCCGATGCAACTGCAATTTTTTTCAGACTGGCCAGAAAGTACCAGGCAACAAATGAGAAATTATCTGCCCGTTTGATAGAGGAAGCTTCGTGGGGTTTGGAGTGGGTTCAGAAAAACCATTTTGACGGATTGCAGAAATTGGGATTTGTAACACACGACCATTATTCTGACGGGAAAATCGGTAATTTCGATGATACTCCAACACAGCCTTCAACAAGAATAAATGCTCTCGATAATTATTATGCAATTCTTGCTAATGCAGAAGCTGCATTGACATTGAAAAAGATTAATCCTGCATTAGCAGAAAAGTCAAAACAAATTGCTGTCGGGGATTGGAATCTTTTGGTCAAAGAAGGTGGCAGATGGAACACTGAAAGGTTATCGATGGCAATAATGACTGGGTCGAGATTATTCGAGGTAACAGCTAATAATGACATTAAAACCCAGATTATAGGATATGCCGATTCAATAATGACATACCAGCAAACAGTGCCAATGAAGTGGAGAATTCCTCTCAATGGTTTCTTTTATATGTCTAAAGGAAGTGAAGATATTTTCGGATATCAGCACAGTGTGACTGTTGCATCACCAATTACAGGATTGGTGGCATTATGCAAACTATTCCCCAAAGACGAAAAGTATCCAAAATGGCTAAATTCTGTTAAGCTTGAAGCAAATTATATAAAAACAATCTCACAGCTCACTGCACCTTATTATATGATCCCTGCCAATGTATATAAGCTTGGCACTTCTGAAGATGTACAGGTCAGACAGGGAGTTAAAATGGACGATAACCACTACCTCCGGATGTTCCCTGTATGGCAGGCTTTCAGGGGAAACAATTCAATTATACTGTCTTCAGGCATTAGTCTGGCAGCTGCCAATCAATTATTAAAAGACCCGGAAATGAAAAGCATTTCTCAGTCGCAACTCGAATGGGTAGTAGGTAAAAATCCATTCAGTGAGAGCTTAATGTTTGGTGAGGGATATAATTTCAGCCCTCAGTATGCTGCATTTTCAGGTGATATCGTAGGAGGTCTTCCGGTAGGCATTCTTACCAATGCCGAACGTGATGTTCCTTACTGGAAAACCTCTGTCTTGCATAATTACAAGGAAATATGGGGACAACCCGGATTCCATTTCTTAGAATTATTGGATTACATATATAATTAAGTAAAATTATAAAATTGGTATTTGTGGTGACCGCATAGGCAGCGGTGATGTATTTAGTTTTTAATTATTAATTTGAATTGGCTAATCAATGTTATCTTTTTCATAATTAATTCTTTGATCATGAAAAATAAATCGGTTTTTAATTTCATTTCCCTTGTCATGCTTTTGGAACTTTGTTTTTCCCCCTCTGCGTTGGGACAAAAGGCATTATCCATCAACGACTTGGGTTATTTTGAAATGCCTGGCCTTAACGTCATAGTATTTCAGGACTATTATCCCGGTGGTCATCAGGGTGGCATCACCATCATACAGAATGGTGAGCGTGTTGCCGCCAACGGCGATATACGAATGGGCGGTGCTGCCACTGTAGGCCCTAAAACAGTGGATAAGGCTGCCGGCACTATACGGACCCAGCTGAATTATCCAAGAATACCATTCCAGTTTAATATTCAGGTTAAGGCCCAGGGACAGAAAATAATAGTAACCGCAGATCTTGATCAGCCACTACCAGCGGAATGGGTTGGCAAAGCATGGTTCCAGATTGAGCTCTTTCCTGCGACACTGATTGGAAAATCCTGGAATATGGACGGGCAGACTGGAATTTTCAACACCGATGCTTATAGTCCAATGGCCGATGGGGATATTGTGCCCTATTCTGAAGGCAAGGTGCTTGTTGTTGCACCGGATGTTGAAAGCCAACGGATGACTATCAGGGCATTGAAAGGCAACCTTCAGCTTGTGGATGGCCGAAGTAACACTAAAGCCGCCTGGTTTATTGTAAGAACGGCCCTGCCGCCTGATCAGACTAAAGGGGTCTTCGAATGGGAGATTGAGGCAGTTCCGCTTGCAGGTTATACCTACAGTCCGGTTATCCACATCAGCCAGGTCGGGTACCTTCCCAATCAGACCAAAAAAGCTGTTATCGAATTGGATAATCGCACCAGCAAAGCAGGCAGCATAGACATTATGAAGATCAACCCTGATGGAAAAAGGACCAAGGTGCTATCCGCAGCAGGGGTTATGTGGGGGAAATATCTGCGTTACAACTATGCGATATGTGACTTCAGCAGCCTGACGACACCTGGCATGTATGTTATACAGTATGGTGATGTAAGTTCTAATCTTTTTAAGATCAGTAATGATATCTATGACAGGTATGTGTGGCAGCCAACGCTGGAGTACTTTCTTCCGGTGCAGATGTGCCACATGCGGGTAGAGCAGGGAACAAGGGTATGGCATGATTGGTGCCATCTCGACGATGCTATCATGGCACCGACGAACCTTACACATTTTGACGGCTATCGACAGGGGCCGGAGACCTTAACAAAGTTCCAATATCCCCAGCATGTGCCATTTCTCGACCACGGTGGCTGGCATGATGCCGGTGATTATGACCTACGTATAGAATCGCAGGCAGTTACCACCTTGCGGTTAGCGATGATGTATGAACTTTTTGGCATTGATCTGGATGTGACGACAGTAGATCAGCAAAAGAGGATCACAACCATTCATAAACCAGATGGTATTCCCGACGCATTGCAGCAGGTGGAACATGGAGTACTGACGATATTAGGAGGATACAGGGGAATGGGGAGGTTGTACCGCGGAATGATCAGCCCTACAAATAAACAATATGGACTCCAGGGAGATGGCAGCGCCCAAACCGATAACATAGTATACAGCCGCGACCTGCCCGAAGGAGCAAAAACGGCTTACCAGTCTTCAGTGCAGGACGACAACTGGGTCTTCACCGAGAATAGTCCTGGGCATGAACTTACCGGAGTGACAGCATTGGCTGCCGCAGCACGGGTATTGAAGGGTTACCGTCCGGAATTAGCTGCCGAGTGCGTCAGAGCAGCAGAAGATCTTTATAAGACAGCCAGTCTGAAAGGGATGAGAAATGAACGGGTTGGAGCAGCAGCTGAACTCTATTTAACAACAAATAATAAAGCATACCTGGATACGATAATAGCGCAGAAGAAATTTATTATTTCCCGTATGTCGGGAACAGCCTGGGCTGTAGGCATGGTGTATAAGGATATTACGGATGTTGCATTCCGCAAGGAGATGGATCAGGCAGTAATGGATTATTCCGCACAGATTGAGAAAGAAGATGCCGGAACACCATTCGGGGTACCATATAAGCCTGATATCTGGGGAGACGGATGGACCATCCAGTCGTTGGGTGTTCGTCATTATTTCCTTGTAACCGGTTTCCCCGGTGTATTTAAGCCGGACCGGATCTACAATGCGTTGAATTTTGTATTAGGATGTCATCCGGGTGGCAATACCTCATCATTTGCATCAGGAGTAGGAGTAAAATCACTGACTGCCGCATATGGAGTTAACCGGGCAGATCTTTCTTATATTCCCGGAGGAGTTGCTTCAGGTACGGCTATAATCAGGCCCGACTTTCCTGAATTAAAGGAGAACTGGAGCTTTTTGTGGCAGCAGGCAGAATATGTGCTGGGAGGCGGTGAAACAGACTTTATGTTCCTTGTACTGGCAACTAACCAACTTCTGAAAAAGTAAATTTTAACCTGTTTTGAAGACTCCTTAACAAGCTTTTATGATTATATTGCTATGTGATTAAAATAAAAATTACCAACTATGAAAAAGTTACTTTTTTTATCAATTATCATCATGCTTATTGCAGCATGTACTCCAAAGAAAACGGAGGTAAAGGAAACAGGGCTCGAAAACTTTCTTTACAATCATGTGCCCATGCCAATGGATACTGCACAAAGTCTGAAGTATCAGTGGACGAGGAAAAAAGTTCTAGACTCTATCCAGATTGATGGAATGGAGTCAATGAAGAACTGGGAACTGGATAAGCCTGTCAATGGGAAAAATGTTGCGACCATCAGTCTTTCCAACGAAAAGGTATTTGAAGGAAAATCTTCCATCAAGTTTATATGCCCTACGAAAAAGGAAGTGCAATTGCCAAACGGTGGACGTTACTGGGGACGGGAAAATCTGACCAGGAAATTCTCCAGCCAGGATCTTTCAAAGTACAACAGGATCTCAGTTGAGGTATTCCCGGTGTTCAGAGGGTTCCAGCAATTATACCTGTCTGTGATTTTGCATAACGATGCCAATGTTCCTGATAAATATGGCAAATCAGGATGGCATACAGTCCAGCTCAAAAACAATCAGTGGAACAAGCTGATAATGGAGATTCCTCATCTTCCTCACGATAAGGTGAACGCAATATCAATTAGCTATGGCCTTCAGGGAAATGAACCCGGTGCTGCTGACACAATCATGTTTTATGCTGATAACATGATGCTTGAGACAGTAAAAACTGACTATTTTGAAGGTTGGGGTACCGACCAGGCTATATCATTTTCTCATGCAGGGTACAACAGCAACAGTAAAAAAACTGCTTTCACTTCACTAAATAATGGAGATAAATTCAAATTAGTTGATCTTGCAACAAATGCCGTAGCATTCGAAAAAGATGTTGCAAAGCAAGCAAGCAACATCGGAGCTTTTTCTGTTTTCGATTTTTCTGAATTTAAAACTCCGGGGAACTTTAAAATAGTTTATGGAAATAAAGAGTCAGAACCCTTTCCAATTAATGACGATGTCTGGCTCCCTACTCTTGAAAAAACAGTTAACCTTTTATATTGTTTACGTTGCGGAGACAATATACCGGGTATTCATATAAAATGTCATACTGACTGGTACACTGTTTATAAGGGAGATACTATTGAGATGAGCGGAGGTTGGCACGATGCAGGCGATTTATCGCAATCGTATGCAAGAACAGCCGAAACAGCCGGGGTTCTCTTTAAACTGGCACAGAAGTACCAAAAGACAAATGAAAAACTATCAAATCGTTTGATCGAAGAAGCAAAATGGGGTCTGAAATGGATTCACAAAAATCGTTTCGACGGTTTGGAGGTTTTAAGCTGGACAACCCATGACCACTATTCTGACGGGAAAATCGGTAATTTTGATGATACCCCAACACAACCGGGAAGCAGAGGTAGTGGTGGAGTTGATAACTATTATTCAATTATTGCCAATGTGGAAGCTTCAAAAGCATTAAAAAAGACTGATCCTGCCCTATCTGTTAAATCAAAACAATTTGCAATTGATGACTGGGGACTTTTAGTTAAGAGTACTCCGCGTTGGAATGCAGCAAGTCTGTCATTGGCAATAACAGCCGGTTCCAGATTATATGAACTTACAAATAGCGCCGATATTAAAAATCAGATTATTGGCTATGCTGATACACTTCTTACATACCAGCAAACAGAACCAATGAAATGGAGTACACCATTGAGCGGGTTTTTCTACATGAATAAGGGAAGAGAAAATATATACGGTTATGCAGCAGGCTTTTCAGTTGCGTCACCTATAATGGGCATTGTGGAATTATGCAAATTGTTCCCCAGGGATAAAAAATATCCATTATGGTTTAAATCAGTGCAACTACATGCTAACTACCTTAAGAATATCGCCCAGTTTACTGCTCCATACTATATGATTCCGGCTAACGTTTACAAAACAGGTACTGCTGAAGATGCCCAGATATTGAATGGGGTTAAGATGGACGAGACTCATTATCTGCGAATGTTTCCAGTGTGGACAGAACACAGGGGTAATAATGCCAATGTCTTGTCTTTCGGAATAGGATTAGCTGCTGCCAATCAAATATTGAAAGATCCTGAGATGCAAAGAATTGCACAGGCACAGCTGGAATGGGTTGTTGGTAAAAATCCATTCAACCAGAGTGAAATGTTCGGTGAAGGATACAATTTCTCCACTCAATATGCTGCATTCCCGGGTGATGTCACTGGTGGCCTTCCGGTAGGTATTGAAACCAGGCTCGATAGTGACATTCCATATCAGCCTGCGGCTGTCTTACATAATTATAAAGAAATCTGGATACATCCTTCAAGCCGCTGGTTAGTATTAATGGATTACCTGAATCTTTAATTCCGATTTTAAGAACAAAATTATATAGTTTTCAATATGGAAAAAAACGAAAATAAATTAGTTACAGGGCGTCGTGATGCTCTGAAAATGCTTGGTCTGGGTTCTGCTGCTATGATTACCGGCGGATTCAGAAAAGTCTCCTCTGATAAAGAGGCAAAGGAACAGGATACTATTCAGAAGCCTCCTGTAGGAATGGCTCCTGTTAAGATCAAAAGCGTAAGGGCCATTACAACCAAAGCAGGAGGTTCAAATCTTGTCGTCGTAAAAGTTGAAACAACTGAGCCCGGATTATATGGTTTAGGTTGTGCTACTTTCACCCAGAGAGCTGAAGCTGTGGTTGTCGGTATCAATCGTTACCTGAACGACTTTTGTGTCGGGAGAGATGCAGATAATATAGAAGACATGTGGCAATCTGCTTATGTCAGTTCCTATTGGCGAAACGGGCCGGTGCTAAACAATGGGTTAAGCGGTCTTGACCAGGCATTATGGGATATCAAAGGAAAACGGGCAGGGATGCCGGTTTACCAGCTTCTGGGAGGGAAATGCCGCTTTGCCATTGATACCTACACTTCTGTCAGCGGAAGTACACCTGAACAGGTTGGAGAGAATGTTCTAAAACAAATGGCTGATGGCCAACGTCATGTCAGGATTCAGTTAGGCGCTTATGGCGGAGTAGGAACAATCGGAAGTAAGCCGGATTTTAAAGATGCAGGTTTTGGTATGCCAAGAGATGGCTTTATGGACGACAAAGCATATTTAAGAGCCGTACCTAAGATGTTTGAGGGTGTAAGAAAAAAATGCGGAGAAGAGATTGAACTTATACATGATATCCATGAAAGGTGCGAGCCACGTGATGTAATTGCAATGTGCAAACAATTAGAAGATTATCATCCATTTGAAATTGAAGATCCCCTTTCCCCTGAAAACAGACATTGGTGGAAACAGCTCCGTGAAAGTACAACAATACCATTCGCTATGGGTGAGCTTTTTAACAATGTCAATGAGTTTGTAGATCCTGTTATAAATCATTATTTTGATTATATACGTCTTCATGTTTCTCAAATTGGAGGAATCACCCCCGCGATGAAAGTCGCCAGATTATGTGAATGGTTTAATGTTAAAACAATATGGCATGGTCCGGGAGATGTATCCCCGGTCGGACATTCGGCTCAGGCTCATATGGACCTGGCATGTTGGAATTTCGGAATACAGGAAGGCGGAGGAGTATTTTCAGATCAGCTACGTGAGATCTTCCCCGGCTGTTGTACTAAGAAAAATGGCTATATATACGTTAATGATTTACCTGGCCTTGGTATAGATATCAATGAGGAACTTGCTGCGAAATACCCAATAACCAATAGTGCAGGTAACTGGACTGTACGCAAAAGGGACGGTACTATCATCAGACCATAAATCGAGTGAATTTATAAATTGTAAAAATAACCCTTATGAAGTTGAATTTTAAATTTTTGACTGTTGCAGCTCTGATATTATTAGTGCTGGCATCATGTAACGAAGTAAACAAGAATGCTGATCCAATGAATTCTCCATCTAAGGTGAAAGTCAAAGCTGTTGACGGGAAATATCATTTCTTCATAAATAACAAGATTTTCGACATAAAGGGAGTTAACGGAGGCCGGGATATAGCTCTTTTGTACAAATCTGGCGCGACATCATTCCGCGCCGGGGGCGGAACTAATTCGAAAGCAATTCTTGATTCTGCTTATAAATACCATATGATGGTTGCTGTGAATTTAGGTTTACGACAGGAACTACAGGGATTCAATTATGATGACACCGCAGCTGTTGCAAAACAGTTAATAGCAGTTAAGAAAACTGTTGATGCATTAAAAAATCACCCGGCAGTGCTTTGCTGGCTTGCAGGTAATGAATTGAATCTCAGCCCAAACAGGGGTAAGCCTGTGAATCCAAAAGTTTATGATGCATTGAAAGATGTGGTCGACTATATTCACAAAAATGACCCGAATCATCCAGTGTCTACTACATTCGCTGGTGTTTCAAAAGCTGCTGTTGATGTTGCTTTAAAACATTGCCCTGATATGGATTTTATATCTTTACAGGTTTATGGCTCCCTCGACAAAATACCAACAATGGCAAAGGCAGCCGGAATCACCAAACCATATCTGATAACTGAATTCGGTCCACGTGGACATTGGGAAGTTCCTGCAACAAAGTGGAAAAGAGAAATTGAAGAACCAAGCGCTGTCAAAGCATCCGGACTAATGTACAGGATACAAACGGGCATCATTTCCGATTCTTCGGGATTGAACCTTGGTGGTTACGGATTTCTTTGGGGACAAAAACAGGAAAGAACACCAACCTGGTATGGCATGTTCCTTAAATCAGGAGAGTCAACAGCTGCAGTTGATGAGCTTACCAGATACTGGACCGGGAAATATCCTGAGATCAGAGCTCCCAAAGTAGATTCATTAAAGCTGGCTGATAAAAATGCAATTGATAATATATATCTGAAGCCATTAGCTAAATATACCGCGAAAGTATTTGCTTCGGATCCGAATGGTTTCCCATTAACATATAAATGGACAATATTAAAAGAAGTCATAGTAAGAAGCCAGGGTGGTGGAAGAGAGATTGAACCAGATACAATTCATATTGAGGTTTTATCAAATGCTGGCGGCGAACTCAACTTTAAATCACCTAAGGATACTGGTGAATACCGACTTTTTTCCTATGTCTATAATGGCAAAAATAAAGCAGGAACCGCCAATGTTCCTTTTTACGTAAAGAAATAACAAATCGAATTTAACCTATGAAAACACTGTTAATAATGGCTAAAATTAAGTTAATGCCTATACTATCTACAGCAATTCTTTTGGGTCTCTTTACTATTCAGTCTTCCGGACAAAAAAGGGATTTCAAGGAAGCCCAGATCTTCGTTACGGCACAGGCCACAAATCAACTACTGGCTAATGCAGGTTTCAAGGCATTTGAACCTCTTGATCAGCCTGATGAAAACTATCCTACGATCTTTATTGATGTAGACAAAACCTTCCAAACAATCGAAGGGTTTGGCGGAGCTTTTACTGATGCATCTGCATTTAATTTCGCAAAACTGTCGAAGGATCTTCAGGACAAAATTCTGAAAGCTAATTTTGATCCGGTTGAAGGCAACGGCTATACTTTATGTCGTACTACAATCCATAGCTCGGATTATTCTGAGGAGATGTATTCCTACGACGATGTTGCGGGAGATAAAGAGCTTAAGAATTTTAGTATCGTGCATGATGAAAAATTCCGCATACCTCTAATCAAAGGGGCGTTGGCTGTTGCAAAAGGGAACATCAAAATATTTGCATCGCCATGGAGTCCTCCTGCCTGGATGAAAACAAACAACGATATGTTGCACGGAGGAACGCTTAAACCTGAATACAGGCAAACATGGGCTGACTATTTCGTCAAATATATTAAAGCCTATAAATCAGCCGGTATCCCAATATGGGGTCTGACAGTTCAGAATGAAGCGCTGGCAACCCAGGTTTGGGAGTCCTGTATATTCACAGCAAATGAGGAAAAGGACTTCGTACGCGATTACCTGGGCCCTACCCTTAAAAAAAACGGATTGGGAGATACCAAAATCATGATATGGGATCACAATCGTGGAATCATGTATCAAAGGGCTAAAGCAGCCTATGATGACCCTGAAGCATCAAAATATATCTGGGGAACAGCATACCATTGGTACGTGGGCGACCATTTTGATAATTTACGTCTAGTCCATGATGCATTTCCTGATAAGAAACTCCTGTATACTGAAGCCGGAATGGATGGATCGTGGAACTCTGCAATGCGTATCGCTAAAAATATGATTATTGATTTTAACAATTGGTGCAACGGATATACATTCTGGAATATGCTGCTCGATCAAAATGGTGGACCCCGCCATGCAGGTGGAAACGGACGCGTTACATTAAGATCGAATATTATTACTGCAGATTTAACTACCGGGGAGGTTACTTTCAACCCACCTCATTATACATTCGGTAATTTTTCAAGGTTTGTTAAACCCGGAGCAAAAAGGATCGCTTGCACTTCATCAAATGATGGTTTTATTGCAACAGCATTTATAAATCCTGATGGAAAAATCGCAGTCGTAATTCTAAATCTTAAAACTACCGAGAGTTTACTTCAATTATGGGTGGAAGGGAAAGTTGTGAAACTTAGCTGTCCTGCTGAAGGCCTTATAACAATGGTTTTATAAATGAAGATAATGTTAAGAAGGAACTTAATGATCATTTTTGTAATCATCTGTATGACAGTTTTAGGCAATGCTGCAATTCCTCCTACCACCTCTTTTTATCTGCTAAAACCAAATGATCCGGAAGCAGTATATTTTACTTCTGAAAAATTCGATATACAAACAGATGGGAAAAAGGATGTATCAGACGAACTTCAAAAAGCCATCAACCAGGTAAAAAGTGAAAAGAATTTTGGCATAGTTTTTATACCTGAGGGAACTTATTTAATCTCAAAAACAATTTATGTTCCTGCCGCGATACGATTGATCGGATATGGTAATAAACGACCCCTGATTATCTTAGGTAAGAACTCTCCCGGTTTTCAGATTCCTGATCCTTCAGATATAGGGAAGGCAAAATATATGTTCTGGTTTACAGGTGGAATTGTTGAAGCAGGCAGATCGCCAAGGGATGCCGGAGCTGGTACATTTTACAGTGCTATTTCAAATATTGACCTGAAAATTGAAGATGGTAATCCTGTTGCAGTTGCTCTCAGGACTCACTTTGCACAGCATAGTTTTGTATCGCACTGCGACATAAATATTGGAAAAGGAAAAGCCGGGATCTTTGATGTGGGAAATGAGATGGAGGATGTCAGTTTCTTTGGTGGTGATTATGGAATCTATACAGAAAAGACGTCTCCGGGATGGCAGTTTATGATGATTGATACATATTTTGAGGGACAACATATTGCCGCTATCAAAACGAAGGAAGCAGGATTGACCATTGTAAGGATGCAGGCTAAGAACGTCCCTACAGTTATAGAGATTGATCCTGATTCAGGTGATAAGATTTTTATGGAGAATTGTATGTTCGATAATGTATCTGGTCCTGCAATAATCATAAGTAATGAAAACAATTATACCAATCAGGTTAGCCTGCGTAATATAGACTGTCGGAAAGTGCCTGTCCTGGTTAAATACCGCAGAAGTAATACTGAGACTTTGGGCAACGGTAATATTTATAGGGTAAAGAACTATACTCATGGGGCCCACATCGATAATATGGCTGCCGATCCGGAAGTTAAAACAGTTGCCGACCTCCAGCCTCTCAAAGAATTGCCGGGACCTCCGCTGAAAGATATTCCCACATTTCCATCAATGAATACCTGGATCAATATCCGCGATTTGGGCGCTAAAGGTGATGGAACAACCGATGACACAAAAATTTTCCAGGATGCAGTAGATAAATATCCGGTTATATACGTACCGCAGGGTTGGTATGTGGTATCACAAACAATAACCCTGAAGCAAAACACCTGTCTTATTGGATTGAGTCCGATTGCAACACAAATAATGCTTTCCGAAAGTACACCTGCATTCAGTGGGTTTGGTTCACCGAAACCACTTATTGAAGTACCTCAGGGTGGTAAAACAATTATTACAGGAATAGGTCTTAACACCGGTGCTTATAATTACCGTGCTGTGGGCTGTAAATGGATGGCAGGCAAAGATTCCTATATGAATGATGTCAAATTCATTGGTGGCCACGGGTCTATGACAAAAGGGCCTCAGTCCCCTCGAATCCCACAACAGGGTGCCCAGAGTCCAAAAATCAGTACTCCTACTGAACCGGTAACAAATCTGGCAATGGACAAAGCCTGGGACAACCAATACTGGAGCCTTTGGATCACCAATGGCGGCGGAGGCACATTTAAAGATATCTGGACAGCCAGTACGTATAGTGCAAATGGAATTTATGTCAATAACACATCTACTGAAGGCAGAATTTACGCTATGTCTATTGAACATCATGTTCGCAATGAAGCACGCTTTAAGAATGTATCGAACTGGAAAGTGTACGCTTTTCAACTTGAAGAAGAAAGCAGGGAAGGAACATTTTGTCAGCAGGTTGAACTGGAAGAGTGCAGCAATATGATCTTTGCCAATCTTTATATGTTCAGGGTAATCAGACTTGCTACTCCTTATCCTTATGCAGTAAGGACATGGAACTGTAAAAATATCGAATTTCTAAATGTTCATAATTTTGCCCAGGTGAGGTTTTCAACCGATCTTCCTTTTTATGACATTAATACTGGGTTGGATGTTCGTCCATGGGAATTCACAAGACTCTTCATTTCAGGCAGCGAACAACGGCTGGTGCCTCTTACAGATAAGCCGGGGATAGTTCAAAGAATAGCCACCGGATTCGAATTTGCAGAAGGGATGACACGCGACAGTAAAGGCAATATATATTTCAGTGAACAGCATAAGCGGCTTATTTACAAGTGGAGTGCTGAAACTGAGACCGTATCAATGATAGCAAGTTTTCCATGGGAACCATTATCGCTTGGATGCGATACAAAAGACAATTTATTGGTTATTTTTAAGTATAACCCTCAACCAGGTTATAAAATCGGTGGTGTTCAGGAATCTGTACCCGTTTTACCCGATGCTGCAGGTTCGACTTTCAGTGCCTGGGGTAACTCAGGATTTGCTACCTGGGTTTATTCAATTAATCCTTCAAACCCTGAAGAAACAATTACTCTTCTTCCAAGAGTTAGTATGGGCTCAGTTAAAAATGTGGCAAAAGCTTATTACCCGTCAAACCGATGGAGAGACCTCCATGATTTTGACAGGATTTCAGTAACAGTTCCTGAAAAATGTTTTGTGGCTCCGGATGGCTTGACTATAATACCCGAATGTTACGATCTGGCTCGCTCATCATCTGTTCTGGAGGCAATTCCAGGTAAGCCATTTTATGCTGCTGATGAATTTAACCGGAGAATGGTAAAGATGGATGTTGCGCCTGACGGTACATTATCGAACCTTAAATATTTTGTCGAACAGGCAGAATTCGGATCGGCTGTGGATAACAAAGGAAATGTTTATGTAGCTGACGGTAATGTTTTTATATTTGACAAGAATGGCAAAAAAACCGGCACTATAAAAGTTCCTGAAAGACCGGCTTCTATTCAGTTTGGAGGCAGGGATGGCAAAACACTATTTATAGCTGCCCGGTCATCACTTTACAGTGTCAAAATTGAATAAAAAATGCTTACAAAATTCATCTTGGCGAAACCAAACCTTATGACCAGATGCCGGTAAGGGCACGTAGTCATCGTGCTATTCCTGATTTATGGAACAAATAATATATATTTAATAGGCCATGTATAAAAATAAATTTGACATTTTTAAACTGAAAGGAAAATTAGGTAAAATCAGGGACTGGATGAATGCACATCATTTTCCTCCAAAACTGCTGTTTTTCCTTCTTGGAATAATCTCAACGATCTGGTTTCTGATCAGAGTCGTACCAAAACCCTCACGGGCAACTTATCCATGCATGCAGGTTGCAGCACCCCTGATGTCTGGTTTTGTTGTTTACCTGCTATCTCTCGGAGGTATTACCCTGGCTTTGAAAAAAGCAGGAAAGAATCTTGCCCGGGCAAGATATATGGCAGCCGGATCATTTATAATTGTTGCCGTTGTCGGATTGATATTTACTCTGACAAACGGAACAGAATTTTCTTTTGCAGGATTACAGGCTTTGACTAAACAGGGACCTGATGATGGCCCAAACCAACCGTTTGGTAAAGCCCAGGGGGTAAATCCGGGCAGAGTGGTATGGATATGGAACCCTGAAGCTACAAATGAAAATTGCACAACGAATTTCAGTACAAAGGACTGGTACTGGAGACCTGAAAATACCAACGGGAAAGTGGTTGGAAGTATGTTTCGTACAGCCCTGAACAAACTGTGTGGTAAAAAAACTACTGCTGAATCATGGGATCTTCTTTTCCATTCTTTCAACATTAAGAAGAATAAAGGCGATAAAGGATATACCAAAGGAGAAAAGATTTTTATTAAGATCAACCAGGGAACCTCACGATGGTTATTAAGCCAGCAAGATAAAGATAATGGATACTACTATCCTGAAACGCTTAAACCTGAGGATACCAGACGGATAACGAGCCTTGCTCCCACTGAAACCGGACCGTATATTGTTCTTGAATTGCTGCGGGAACTGGTTAATGATATGGGTATTAACCAGTCAGATATTGCCGTGGGGGATCCGATGACCGATATTTACGGTCATAATTACGATATCTGGGTCAAAGAATTTCCTGGTGTTTCATATATTGATAAATTCTCGGCTTCACATGGTCGTACATTGGTTTATCCTACAACAAATGATCTCCTTTTTTATTCCGACAAGACCCAGCAGGATAAGTTATATGATGTTATAGAGAAAGCTGATTATCTGATTAATGCGGCTAATCTGAAACCTCATTTAACAGCTGGTATTTCTTTGACTGCAAAAAACCATTTTGGATCCCAGGCCAGAGAAACAGCCATGCATCTGCATTATTCCCTCCCGGGAAGAGGAAATACAGGTTATCATAAGTATCGCGTTCTTGTTGATCTTATGGGTAGTAAGTACCTTGGACAAAATACTTTGCTTTATATGGTGGATGGCTTGTTTGGTGGAGGTGCAAGCGAGACTAAAGGTCCGGTAAAATATTTCATGGCACCCTTCAATAATGACTGGTGTAACTCGATATTTTTATCACAGGACCAGGTTGCTCTCGAGTCGGTATGTTTTGATTTTCTGAGAACGGAATGGAACGGAATCAATAAGCATAATTCCGCAAACAATTCAAGCGAAAACCATCCTAACTGGAACGGTGTTGATGATTATCTTCATCAGGCAGCTGATCCTTCAAACTGGCCAACCGGAATTGTTTATGATCCTGACAACAGCGGGAAATCATTATCCAGCCTCGGAGTACACGAGCATTGGAACAATCCGGAACAGAAACAGTACACCCGAAATTTGGGTTTAAAAAATGGAATAGAACTGGTTTCTATTCCTGATTCTCTCGTAAAATTTAAATAATATATCGAATGATGAAAAATGCTATTTTGTTGATCTTTGTTATGTGTTTTGCAAATCTGGCTCAGGGTCAGAGTAATAACAGCAAGACCTCCAAACTCCTTATCGGAACTTATACCACTTCTGCAACCAGTGATGGTATTTATGTTTATGATTTCGACAACAGTACAGGTGCAGTTAACCTTAAATCCAAAATATCGGGTGTTGAAAATCCTTCTTATCTTGCAATCAGCCGCAACGGAAAATTCGTTTATGCTGTTAATGAGGTAAAAGACGGAGGTGTAAGCTCATTCCTTTTCGATAACAACTCCGGAGAACTAAAGTTTTTAAATAAGGTCAGTTCTGGCGGATCGGGTCCATGTTATGTTTCTGTTGATGATAAAAACAAATATGTGTTCGCCGGTAATTACAACAGCGGTAGTTTTGCAGCTATCCCACTGAAAGATGATGGTTCTTTAGGCATTGATCCACAATTCATTCAACAGGATGGAAGCAGTATAAACAAAGGTCGTCAGCAAGGTCCGCATTTGCACTGCACTGTTCTTTCACCCGATAACAAATATTTACTCACCTCCAATCTTGGTACCGATAAAGTAGGAGTATATAAGCTTGATGTTTCCAAAGCTTCCCAGCCTTTAACCCCGGCAGATCCTCCATTTGTCTCAGTTAAAGCCGGAAACGGCCCGCGTCATCTCACATTTCATCCAAATTCAAAATTTGCTTATCTGATCAGTGAAATGGCTGCTTCAATTATAGTATTTGATTATAAAGATGGAAAACTGACTGAAAAACAGGCTATTACAATGTTGTCTCCTGATTTTAAAGGGAAGGTAGGAGCCGCTGATATTCATGTTTCAGCTGACGGTAAATTTTTATATGGATCAAACAGAGGTGAAGCCAATGATGTGGTAATATTTTCTATCGATAAAAAGGGAATGTTAACATTTGAAGGAAGACAATCCTGCCAGGGTAAAGGCCCACGCAATTTCGTTATTGATCCATCAGGTAATTTTCTTCTTGTTGCCAACCAGGACAGTAATGATATAGTCTTTTTCAAACGTGATCAAAAAACAGGAATGCTTACTCCTACCGGAGATAAGCTTCAGATTAGCAAACCGGTATGTTTGAAATTTATCAACTAACAATATTATAATCTAATTTCTTTTTCTAACCCTTAAGTAAAACCTGATCATGAAACTTCAAAAAACTTTATTGACATGGCTTCTGCTTATTTCCATTGGAGTGCTTTCGACAAAAGCTGATCCCGGAAAAAGTATTTCTGTTTATCAGAAAAAACCAAATGATACTGAAGCAATCTTTTTTACTCCTGAGAAATTTAATTTCAAAGCTGATGGCAAAATGGATGTCTCTGATGCCCTTCAGAAAGCAATCAATCAGGTTAAAACAGAGAAAAGCTTTGGAATACTTTTTATTCCAGAAGGTAAATACCTTATTAGCAAGACTATATACATACCAGGATCGATACGGGTTATTGGTTATGGTATAAACCGTCCTGAAATTATTTTGGGAAAAAACACACCGGGATTCCAGAAGGCTGATACCGGTGCCAGAGCTCAGGACAAATACATGGTATTCTTTTCCGGTGGCATGGCATCTGAAGGAAGACCAGCCAGCGATGCAGGTGCAGGTACTTTCTACAGTGCACTTTCCAACATTGACTTCAGGATAGAAGATGGTAACCCGGCTGCGGTGGCCATAAGATCACACTTTGCACAGCATGGATTTATCAGCCATGTATTGTTTAATATTGGCAAAGGTAAAGCAGGTATAGGTGAAGTAGGAAATGAGATGGAAGATCTTATTTTCCTGGGTGGCGATTATGGTATTATTAGCGGACAAACTTCTCCGAGCTGGCCTATTCCGGTGATTGACAGCTATTTTGAAGGACAGCGCAAAGCAGCAGTCCAGTGCTTCCAGACAGGATATGTCTTTATACACATGCATGTAAAGAATTCACCAATTGTTGTTGAGATCAAGGAAGACCGTATTGATCGTCTCTATATGGAAAACTGTCTTTTTGATAATATAAAGGAAGCAGGTGTGGTAATCAGCAAAGAAACTGATCCTCAAACACAGGTGAGCTTACTTAATATAGATTGCAGAAATGTTCCGGTTCTGGCAAAATTCCGTCAGAGTGGTAAAAAAACAGAAACAACACTAAAGACTTATAAGGTTAAGGAATTCACTCACGGAGTGGTTATGGAGGATATGGCAGCAAATTCAGAAGCTAAAACCATAAGTAATATTGAGCCACTGCAGCTCTTCCCGCTTAAGCTTGAAAAAGATATTCCATCGCTTCCACCAATGGATAGCTGGGTAAATATTAAAGAACTTGGGGCAAAAGGTGATGGTGTAACAGATGATACTAAAATCTTTCAGGATGCAATCGATAAATATCCTGTAATTTATGTACCACAGGGTTGGTATCATTTTACACAGACTGTTAAGATGAAACCAGGGACGAAGCTTATCGGTCTTCACCCGATGGCCACACAGTTTATTCTTGCCGAGAGCGAACCAGCATTCAGCGGATTCGGAGGACCGAAAGCAATTCTTGAATCCTCAATGGGAGGTGACGATATCCTTAATGGTATAGGATTATGCACAGGTGGAGTTAATTACCGTGCAGTTGGATGCAAATGGATGGCAGGTGAAAAATCATATATGAATGATGTTAAGTTTGTTGGCGGTCATGGCACTATGCGCAGACCAACCGCTCAACCCGTAACTGCCAACGCTCAGGCTCCGGGAATGAATGCTCAGACACCTGGAGCAAACAGACAACCTGGTGCAGCAGGACAGGGTGCTGGTGGAAGAGCAGGTGGCGGTTTTGGAGGCGGTGCAGGAAGGGCTGCAAGTTCTCCAAGCAACCCGATAGCAGAACAAGGTCTCGATCAGGCATGGGACAATCAGTACTGGAGTCTTTGGATAACAAACAATGGAGGAGGAACATTCAAGGACATATGGTCAGCCAATACTTATGCTACTGACGGACTTTATGTAAGCAACACATCCACACCTGGCAGGATGTATGCAATATCTCTCGAACATCATGTTCGTAATGAAGCAAGGTTTGATAATGTTTCAAACTGGAAAATATATGCATTTCAGATGGAAGAGGAAAGCCGCGAAGGAAAAGAATGTCAGATGGTGGATCTTTCCAATTGTAAAAATATGCTTTTCGGTAATTTGTGGTTTTATAGGGTGATAAGGGTTACTACACCCAAACGCTTTGGAATGAGAATATGGAATTGTGAGAATATAGCCTTCCATAATGTTAAGAATTACACACAAAAGCTTGTAGTTACTGAGTTTACTCTTTACGATGTTAATAAGGAATTGCCTGTATATCCATGGGAATATGCAAAGCTGATACTCACTGGTAAAGAAACTGGTAATCTGACCCTCAATAATCAGGTCGGCAAGGTTCAAAGACTGGTATCAGGATTTGATTTTGGCACAGGCATAACAAGCGACAGTAAGGGTAATGTCTATTTCTGTGAAACCCTTAAGAAAAGAATTTACAAATGGTCGGCTGAAACCAACAGCGCTACATTGCTGGCTGATTACCCAAGACAACCCTTCGTGCTCGCTACCGACTCAAAAGACAACCTCCTGGTAGTTACCAGGTATGATCCTCAACCTGGTTATATGGTCGGAGGAAAACAGGAATCAGTAAAGAGGCTGCCGGATGATAATGTAAGTTACAGCGCATTTGGAAACAGCGGTTGGGCTGCCTATCCTTATTCCATTGATCCGAAAAATCCGGATAACACTTTTAAACCGATGCCAAGGGTTGCTACCCGTGATTTGAAAAACATAAGTAAAGCATATTACCCATCAAGTAGGTACCACTCTAATTTTGACAGAGCCGCAGTAAATTATCCGGATTCAGCTTTTATGGCTCCCGATGGAGTCACAGTTATTATGGAAACTTATGATATCGGACGATGTGCAGCTCTTTCATCTGCAATAATGGGTCAGCCATTTTATGTTTCAGACGAAATACAGGAAAGAACTGTTCAGCTTGATGTGAGCGCCAATGGTAAACTTTCAAATCTGAGAGAAGTTCATCCGCAGGGAGGTTATAGCACCGCTGTCGATAAGGATGGAAACCTTTACATCGCTGCAGGACAGATTTTCGTTTATGACAAAGCTGGCAAAGAAATAAACAGGATTAACCTTCCTGAACGTCCAATCTCCATAACTTTCGGAGGTAAAGACGGAAATACTCTTTTCGCAACCACACAAAACTCTTTATTCAGTGTCAGGATCAGATAGATAAAATGTCTTTATTAACGCCTGAAAAAATCGAAAGAAATTTTCAGGCAATTAAAACCAGCAGCATGAAAAAAACATTCATTATAGTTTTTGTTCTTTTAGTGTCAGTTATCAGTTTAAATGCCCAGCTGGCCGAATGGACAAAGATGAAAGAACTAAAGTTCGTTGAGATAAGAACTACTTCAGACAAAGGTTTGGTGGCATTTTTTTTAGGTCCCGACCTGAATCAGATTTCGACAGATATTTCAGGTTGGAGCCTGAACGGAAAACAGCCGGTGAAAATAGATAAATGGGCTACTCCGAACTGGAGTGGCATAGATTTCGGATATGAGCATCACATATATCTTACAATGAAGGATCCTTTCGTTCAGGGGAAGAAGTATCAGCTCAAAACTCCATATGGAGAGTTCTCCTTTAAATTCAATACAAAAGAAATTATTTGTGAATCGATAAAAACCAATCAGAGTGCCTATAGTGCACTTTCCAAAGTCAGATATGCCAATTTCTCAA